>Ga0268276_1000981_pt1 | contig 30312 bp, 26 predicted proteins | sample saktaG_4_FD_190145 | JGI IMG/M metagenome (GOLD analysis project Ga0268276, IMG submission 190145) | Saline water microbial communities from Sakinaw Lake, British Columbia, Canada - sak_2010_1_5_45m | ecosystem: Environmental > Aquatic > Non-marine Saline and Alkaline > Saline ...
AAATTCAATTTTTATGAATAAATAATAAGGTTGCGAAAATTCGCAACCTTATTTGATAGTTATTTAATCAATCTTACTGATATTACACCCATTAGGTTGATGATTGCATCGATAGATACTTGATCTATTTTTTCGGTACAATCAAGTATTGCACACCCAAACCCATTTTTTTCTACATGGATGAATTTGTCGATTTTGTGTTCACAAGCAGTTATTTTCTTGATCAATTGAGATACTTCTTCGCGATCTTCATATAACACTGAGATACGAGAAAAACTACCACATTTGCCTGCATCAAGGTCTGGAAAATTAACAGTATTCTTAAGATTGCCATTTTCAATATAATCTTGAAGCTGCAAAGCTGCCATAGATGCACAGTTGTCTTCTGCTTCTTCAGTAGAAGCACCAAGGTGAGGAATAGCAAGGACACCTTCCATATTTGCAGTTTTTGGATTAGGGAAATCTGTCACATATTTCTTAATCTTATTTACTTTGATTGCTTTTTCAAGATCTTCATCATTGACAAGCCCATCTCTAGCAAAATTAAGAAGCACAACGCCATCTTTCATCTGCATCATTGCATCATAGTCAATAATGTGTTTTGTTTCTGGAATAAAAGGGAGATTTAAGCTGATAAAATCACAAAGTGGAAATAAATCTTCTTTTGTAGATACGCATGTGGTATCTACAGGTAGGTATTGCTTGATTCTTTCCATGATTTGAAGATTTCTTTCTAGTGCAACAATCTTCATACCTAAAGCTGCACAAGCGTTAGCAAGTAATATGCCAATTGCTCCTATGCCAATAATACCAATGGTCTTTCCAGAAATTTCAGTTCCACCAAATTGAGCTTTTGCCTTTTCAACTGTTTTGTTTATTGCTGGATCCTCTTTATTTTCTTTGATCCAATTCATCCCAGCATGGATATCTCTAGATGCTAAAAGCATACCTGCAATAATCAATTCCTTGACTGCATTTGCATTTGCTCCAGGTGTATTGAATACGACAATCCCTTTTTTCGCATAAGCTTCCAAAGGAATATTATTAACACCTGCACCAGCTCTAGCTACAGCCAGCACTGAATCAGGCAATTCCATCTCGTGCATGCTTGCACTTCTAACCATAATAGCGTGCGCATCTTTTAGATGATCAATGATTTGATAATCCTTTGAAAAGGCATTTAAACCAACCTTCGATATATTGTTCAAACAGTAAATGTTGTACATAATATCACCTATCCTAAATTTTCTTTTTCAAATTTTTCCATGAATAAAACTAGGGCTTTAATACCTTCGATAGGCATTGCATTATAAATTGATGCTCTCATGCCACCCACAGTACGATAGCCTTTGAGATTGTCAAATCCATTGGCTTTTGCTTCTTTGACGAACTTATCATCCAATTCAGTACTAATGGATTTAAAAGTTACGTTCATTAAAGATCTGGACTTCTTTTCAACTGTTCCAAAGAAGAGTTTGCTTTGGTCCAAATAATTATATAGTACATTCGCCTTATCGATATTCATTTTTTGAATAACTTCAAGTCCACCAAGGTTAATCAACCATTTAAACACTTTCCCACATAAGTAGATACCGTAGGTAGGTGGTGTATTATACATTGATTTGTTTTCAGCTTGAATATCGTATCTAAGCATAATTGGTGTAAATGGAAAATGATCTTTAGTAATTAAATCTTCACGAATGATCACAATGACTGTTCCAGCTGGCCCTACGTTCTTTTGAGCACCAGCAAAGATGAGACCATACTTGGTAACATCTATTGGCTCAGATAAGAAACATGATGATGCATCAGAGACTAGCGTCTTTCCTTTTGTATCAGGAAGTTCATAATATTTAGTACCGTAGATGGTATTATTTTCAACAATATGGACATAATCTGCATCTGGAGTGATTTCTAAATTTTTCAAATTTGGAATATATGAATACATTTTATCCTCAGATGATGCTATCTGATTGACTTGACCGTATTTTCCCGCTTCTTCAAAAGCCTTTTGTGCCCAATTACCTGTAATGATGAAGTCTGCTTTCTTGTTTTTCATTAAGTTCATGGGTACCATGGAAAATTGTGTTGTTGCTCCTCCTTGCAAAAAAAGCACCTTATAATTTTCTGGAATATTTAGAAGTGTTCTTAAATCTTTTTCTGCATCTTCAATGATTTGTTGATAGGTCTTTGAACGATGGCTCATTTCCATAACTGACATGCCTGTCCCTTGATAATCCAACATTTCACTAGCAGCTTCTGCTAATACCGCTTCAGGTAAAATTGCTGGACCGGCTGAAAAATTATAAATTCGTTTCATTTTTGTTCTCCTTTCAAATGTTCATGATTTGTAATAAATTGACTTTCTAAGTAATATCTTTTTGCAGTAGCACATCCCATAGAAAATGATTTTCTAGGTAATACTTTCCCGTTTTGAATAAAGGGAAATAATTCTTTTCTGTCTATACATGGCATTTTGATACCGATACTATTGGGATGATTTTGACATACCTCAATCAATTCTGCATCACCATGAATATAATCAATGGTAACTTCCATATGTTTAAGCATATATTCATCAATAAATGTCTGTATTTGTTCATATGCCACTGGTGCATTTTTGGGAATAAAAAATGGAGCTTTTCCTATATCATTTGAGTAAACCCATGTTTCTTCCTCTTTATCTACAGCATGGAACAATCCAATTAAAAAATCGTCTTTTACGTTGAACAAAACACGATGAATGCCTTCAAAATTTAACCCTTCATCATAAACATTAACAACTTCAACCAATGCAAATCTTGCGGGATGGCTCATCATCTCATCATGACTTAGTTGATGCTTCACTTTTTCCCAATGAGCTTTGGCAGTTGCCAAACTATGGTTTCCATCACCAGCTACAAATAGCATTGGATCATTTTCATCAACAATCAGTTGGTTAAACTTTTCAATAATCTCATCACATTCTTTGATTTGATACCCTCTGATATGTCCTCCACTCATGTTCAATTCGAAATCATAGAGTAATGGAAATTGTGCCTTTTTTGCATATAGTGATTCAATGATATGCTCTTTCGGGTCGTCAACTAGTAACATAACATGTGATAACTCGAATAATGCTTTCTCTCTAATTTTAACACGCGGTGGGATTCTTTCAATAATCGTTTTTTCAGTTGTCCTAATCATTGGTTTAGAATCCTCTTTATAATCATACGTTTCAAGGTCTATAGCCATAATTAGTCCTAATCTGCGCTTCTTTAAAATGGTTGTTCTATCAACAAGTATCATTGACTTCCCAATCGAATACAATTTCCCCTCATCAACATACTGGTGCATTGTTTGATTGATTTCATCAATCATTTTGTGATTCATTTTCTCTAAATATACTTCTGGTAGAATGAGATGATAAGTTGAGGGTTCTTGATCAACAAATTCTCTTAATTCTTTCCAATACGATGGTTGACTCGTGAATTGATCACAAGCAACAACTGCCCATTTTGTGTAATTAATTGTGTCAATAGGCAGGTAAATCTCAGGTACAAAAATCGGTTGTTTTTTACCATTAGGCGACATAAAAAATAACTCCTTTTCCATTATAATGAGCTTTGTGGATATCTAGATTGGATGTATGCTGTATGCATTTTCTTTGGTTTTAGTATCAACATAATATCCTCTTTTTAGTTTATTTATTGTGTTTTCCAATAAAATAGAGTAAGCCTTTATTCAAGACTTGCTTATCTTATGAAATCCATTGTTAAGGCTCTCGTTGTTTGCTATTTCATTTTATCATGAAAGCGCTTTTATAGCAACACATGAATTCAAAATATTTATATAAAATCAATTGAAAAATATATATAATTTTCTAGGAATAATGATATATCTCATAATGACATAAAGAATTACTTTTTCAATGATTCAACTCAATATTGAGAAAACCTATGGTGCCTATTCGCATTCCCATTATAAATGATGTATGAGCACTCAAAATTCGTGTTCTTAAAACTCCTCAACATCGCTGATGTTAAGGAGTTGTTGGTCTCTGTTAAATCTTACTGATGTAATGGCCACCTTTTGTTTTAGATTGGTAAAGTGCCTGGTCTACTCTCTTAATTGCCGAATCCACTATCTCATCAAAAGTTGAATTTGTGTATCCAATGCTAATTGAAATATTATACTTGGATAAATTCTCATCTTGTTCTATTTTACTTGTAATAGCAACTAGTTGTTCAATAAGGATTTTTTCATCACCTATAAAGATACCAGCAAACTCATCACCACCCCATCTAGATACGGTGCCATATAAACTAATTTGATTGTTAATGATCTGTGCAACCTGTTTTAAAATAGTGTCCCCAATGACATGCCCATGTTGATCATTGACCAGTTTAAATTCATCGATATCAATCATGAATATATATTGATCCTGTTTGTGTTGACCTAATAGTTCAGTAAACCTCATATCAAAACCTCTTCGGTTATCAAGTTTAGTCAAGTAATCTATTTTCGCAAGCTTAAACACCTTATCTTGATATGCCTTGATTGTCTTACTAACCAAGTAATAGACGCTTGCAAGAATGACTAGAAGTGTTACAAAACTAGTAACAAAATAATCTTTCAAGAATCCAAGTAAGACATTCGTGTCTTTAATAACGATAATGTACCAATCAAGTTCATCAACATAACGGGAAATAATATATTTCGAGTCGTCATGCACCACGATCATCTCAGTAGTTGAAGACTTTATAAGATTTTCATGTATCTTATATTGATCTTCTTCGAATACATTACGTGTTTCTATGAATTCTGTATTTGAATGAGATTGAATCACACCATCAGTGTTAATTAAGAATGCTTCAAGTTCATATTTAGATTCAAATGAGTTAATCATTTCCTGAATATAATTCATTTCCACTCCAACACCAACAACAGCCATCAGTTCATCACTATCATTAAATATTTTCGCATTTACAAATATCGTGAGTGTATTGTTAGCTTGATCAATATCAACATCAAGAGCATAAATCTTTGCACTATTAACAAAATCAAAATACCATACATCATGATCATCAGAAAGTGAAACTGTCTTGTGGAACCCTGTATAACGATAATAATCATAAGTCGCATCTGAAACAAGAAAGACTGAACTATATTCATATTTCGCTTGAATGCCTTCTAAGTACCCTACGATGTTTTCAGGATCAATGCTTCCTTCATTTTCCAACCAATCTTTAACAAACGTATCATTAGCCATTGTTAAAGCAACATAAATTGGTTTTGTTAATTCATTATTAATCTTAGAGTAAATATTGGTTGCTGAGAGTTCAGCAATGCTTCTTGTATTATTTGATATGCTCCGGTTATATGAGAAATAGATGATAACGCTACTCGTCAGTACGCCAAAGAATATGATTAATGATATAATTAATGCTAATTTGTTGTTTTTCATAATGACCTCGTTTCACGAAATGTAATGATAAGCTTAAACCATTTGTATATACTCAGTATCTACTACTCTTAATGCTAAACGACTGATTGATTTCATTTCATAGAACAATAGACCAATACTAATTAATCCCGATAATAAATCAGCTGCAGCAAATGCATACCAGATACCATTGATACCCAAAAGATAAGTCAATAAATATGCAAGAGGAATGAAGAATAAAACTTGTCTTGATAATGTCGCTATCATTGCTCGAATGGGGAACCCAAAAGCTTGGAAAATAGCACTAACAATAATTTGAAATCCAACTAGGATAAAGCCAAATGAAATAATCCTAAATGCTCGACTTCCATACTCGATAAAGAATATATCAGTACCATTAGCAAATATAGAAAATATTCCAGAAGCAAATACTTGAACAAAAACAAACCCCAAAAAGAAATATATGATAATAATCTTGGTTGCATAAATGATGACATCTTTTAATCTTTGATGATTCTTAGCACCAAAATTAAAACCAACAATAGGTACCATACCTTGAACAATACCAAATGCAGGTAAAAAGATGAACATAATGACTCTATTGATTACACCATAAATATCAACATACATCGCAGAATTGTCTATCGCATATTGACGGATTAAATTTAGAATAATAATTGCTAGCACCGCACCTGTGGCATTTCTTAGGAAAGTAGGCATACCCACAGCAATTGTTTCTTTGACTGTCTCGTAATCCATATGAAATAATTTTTTCAAATTGATGTGAAGTGAAGAATCCGGAGCAATAGATTTCATGAAGATGAAGATAAAAGCAACAATTTGTGAAATAACAGTTGCTATTGCAGCGCCTTTAACACCCAAACCAAAACCGAAATCAAAAATGAAAATTGGATCTAATATGATATTAAGTCCGGTTCCTATAAGTAAAGCCATCATAGCAAGATTTGGTCTTCCTTCTGCTCTAGTCAAATTATTGAGAACCATGGACATTGTTTGAAAAAGTAATCCAAATAAAATAATTGATAAGTAGTCTTTGCCAAAACCGATATTAGCTGCTTCTGCTCCAAAAAATATAAGTAACTCATCAATAAAGATAAATCCTAAAATTGAAAATATCAAAGCAATGATGAAATCAAGACGTAATGCTGTATTCACTGCTTGATCCATCTTAACCTTATCGCCTCTACCAAAAGCTCTAGAAAATACCGATGCACTACCTACACCAATCATTAAACCAACTGCTGTTGATATCATTTGAATGGGTAATGCAAATAATAAACCACCAATAGCGTGTGCTCCAGCACCTTTTGCCACAAATATTGTATCAACAAGATTGTACAAGGCATTCATAGTCATACCCATAATAGCTGGAATTGATAATTTGATTAATAGTTTTTTAACATCCATTTGACCAAGCATTTGTTCTCTTTCACTCTTCATATCATCAACTCCTTTTCTTTAGGTTATGTTTTTGTTTTTTTCTTTTGCAATATGTATACAAATACCAATAAAAATGCACCAATGAGAAAGACGATACAACTGAAATCAAATAACAATATTGGTTTTTGTTGATATAGAAAACCACCTAATAAAGGGCCAACAACCATACCAATTGAGACAAAAGATTGTCTCAAACCCATGACACTCCCATATTTTCCGTCCTTAGCATGTTTGGATATAAAGTTTTGTTCCAAAGGTAAATAAACCGTCTTAAATATGACATAAACCATGAAAACCGTATACATCACCAATAAAAACTGGCTTGCTCTAAAGGAATAAAAAATAATAAGTGCACTGGAAATTTGTATGAAAGCAATGGTAGTTAACAATTTTTTAGACTTAGCAAATATAGGCACTAAAAAGATACTTGTCAATAATGATACAAAACCAGTTGCCATGACAAACGTACCTAACTGTTCAGGATTGTATCCAAGTTCGTTAAAATATACATCGATGTACTTGCTTAAGTTTGTGCTTCCAATAGTCATAAAGGTTAATGATATTAAAAAAATCAGAAGGCTTGGTTCAATTTTTGAGATTTGTTTCAAACCTGCTAAAATGGATGGTTTCTGCAAAGAAATAGTATCGTTCTTTTCTTCTTTAAATGTCAAGTAGATAATGCCTACATAAATTGTATTTGCAATGGCTTGGATTAAAAATATTCTTCTTAAATCTGTTGTACCTAAAAATGTCGATATTACTTGATTGGTAGCAATAAATCCTCCGATGTAATAACCTAAAGACGCTCCAACAGTGAATGCTGCACCTAAATAAGCAAGATGCTTTGCTCTATCTCTTGGATCCGAGATTTCAATGACATGGCTTGTCATGAGTGTGCTCGCACTAACAACACCTAATCCACTAATAAAACGAACAATTACCATCAGCGATGCATAGTGACTATATCCGAATAAAAACTGACCCAAACTATAGATTAATAAACCAATAATGATATATTTTTTCTTGTTTCCATGATCTGATAATATCCCCCAAATTGGACCACCTATCATTAATCCAAAACTCATGGATGCGAAAAAAACACCAAACATAATATTAGGTATTCCTAGTCCTTCAACAAATTTAGGTGTAACTGGATGTCCTAAGTTATGAATGATTCCTTGTAATAAAAAGAAACCAACAATTAGGAATACTGTTTTCTTCATTTCTCACCAAGTTCATAGTTGATTTAATGTCAAATACTAAAGTATTTAGACTTATTCAATTATACCACAATTAAATATTTCACTAATACATTATTTATGTGGTTTATTTCGCAAATTTCCGGATCAAATAAAAAAAACTCCCACAAGGAAGTCGATTTAAAAAATGATTACTATTACTCAAATATTTATTGGAACAAATCCAGAATAATGGCTTGTTTAAGTTTTTTGGGATTGATAAGTACGTTAACATTTGTATTCATCTTTAAATTTCTGGATCCTTGATTCTTAACAGCTATCCATGCAGTTTTAATATGTTTGCTATCATAATCAAATTCTAATACGAATCTGCATGTGCCTCTATAAAAAGACATCTTCACAATCTTCCCAGAAATTTCAACACCATTTGTAAATAGTTTTTTTAGGACATATATTCTAATAGCTGCAACACCAAATAATACAATACTTGCTCCACCTAAGCCATAAAACCCAAATACGTTATTTTCAGCGTAATAAAAATATATGGATAACCCAATGAATACTATTCCAATGAATGTTGGACCAAGAATGATATAATCTTTTAAAAATAGTTCTTTAATGTTCGGTATTTTTCTCATAGTATCTCCTTTTTACACATCTTGTTTTCTTAAGATAAACATATATTGAGGTGCCAAATCAAACCCATTTTCTGCGATATATTTTTTGATTGATTCGGCTTTAGTTTCAAAATAAGATATTTGCTCGTTATCTTTGATTCTCAAAACCATTTGATTAACTGATTGAATGATTTGTTCGATTTCATCAGCACTGAATTCGTGTTTTTCATGATGCTGTGGAATCCAACTGTCTTCTAGTATACATTGGGTATATTTACTCAATCTTTCTTCGATTTCTTCTTTTGTATATGTCTCATCGTGTGTAAGACCTAAGTAACGATCAATTTCAGCAGAAAAATGATGGATGAGTTTATGACTTTCTTGTTGCAGGTTCAAAGGATTTGAGATCATTTCGTGTATTAGGATCAATCCATTGGGTTTCAAAACTCTTTCCATTTCATTAAAAATGGTTTTTGCATCAGCCAAGTGATGTAATGAATTCGATAGGCTTATGGCATCAAAGTAACCATTTGGATATTCGATATGTTCTCCATTCATTTTTAAAAAACGAACACCTTGATTATCAGTAAAATAACTTTTGGCTATTTCGATTGCTCTCTCCGAAGTATCTATACCGATGATTTCATCGTAATTCTTCAAAGCCTGTGTTAGTAAAAAGATAAAATTGCCGACACCTGTACCAACATCCAAAACCTTTTTGGTTTGATTTTCCTGTAAATAAAATTCTAATTGTTCCAACTCAGCTTCCTCCCATAAAAATGATGTCACCATCACTCTACATATAACATCATATCTTTGGTATGAGTCTCAAATATATGATTTGTATAATTTCTACTATAATTATAATATAAAATGGCAATATAATTCAAAATATGAAGGATTAAATGAAATTTTGTGCATGATATTCATGAATATTAGGAAGGCTACCTTAGATTTAGCATTGAATTTTGAGACATTAAATTATCTGATGTATTTATCCAATTTCTTCGCATAAGCAACAATTTTCTTGGAGTATTCACTTGTTGTTTGATTTTTCATATTATACATATCATTATCCGCAATTTGAATCAATTCAAATATATTTGCACTGCCATCTAAATCAAATGATACTCCGATAGAAACACTAATATTGTTAACTAAATCATCGCTCTTACATTTTTCTAATATTTCAGTTTTAAGTTGATTTAATAATTCTGGACTACTTGAAGGCACAACGATGAGAAATTCATCTCCTCCGATTCTAGCTAATTCTTTATCTGCAACTTTATGCATAACACTTTTGATGTTTTTTGATAATGATCTCAATAAATAATCTCCTCTTTCATGCCCTAAATAGTCATTATTTACTTTCAAACCATTCAAGTCCAATGACATAATTCCTAGATTATTTTGATGGTTATATGACTCTAGTTTTTTTTCTATATAATTACGATTATTTAATCCGGTCATAGTATCAAAATTACTTAACTGATTCAATTCTCTAAGTAACTTAAACACTTGTGTTTCATCATAGAGCAAAATCATATATCCAAAATTTTCACCTTGTATGAAGAATTTTCTTTCTCTAAGATGAAAATGATCTTTATCATTTAGTATTTCTCCATCTACATTATATTCTTGATATAATTCAATTTTGTCTCTTAAATGATCAAGTAAAAATTCAAGATGCTTTCCAATAAAATCAGTTAACTTCACATCATATTTTGTACTTAACAATTCACTAAACTCAACAATCCTTTTCTCTGAATCGGTTAAGATATACATCTCACGCATATTTGTAAGTATCTTACCTCTTCCTGAGGTCAGAAGATTGAAAATCATATCTTTTGAGTAAATGACCCGATATAGAGCAAAAGAAACAATGACTAAGGAAACATAAGTCAAATCAACGCTTGTTTCCACGATAAACATCTGTAACAAATTAAACAATAGAACAATAACAATGCTATAAACGAATGTTCGAGATACAGCTTTATATTGTCTGATATCCTTATATTTTCTTAAAAAATAGAATAAATAGACAATGGCCACAACTAATACAAGATAAGTCAATACCATATGGTAAATGAAAATTGGACCGGTTGCACTCGTATATAAATCATTAAATGTCTGCAAATCGCCTTGAGCCAAAACAAGAATATATTTTGTCATAGAATTTGTAATAGCTAGCAGGTAATCGACGATAAAGATGACTCCAAGTAAGATGATAATGAATTTAGGCATTTTTTGTTCAACATAATTAAATATCGTACATAGCATGAAAGACGCTACTAAGAATTTTAGTGGATATCCAAGCATATGCGCATAATAAATAATGAATTGACTTGAAGAAATTCTTTCAGTAAGTATTAATATGGTCCATAAAAATGTTAAATTCATTAAAAATTTCAGACATCTATATTTTCCATCTTGACTGTTTTTTATCATATTGACAACTGGTATAAATGAGACGAATCCTGCTGCAATTAAGATAAACGTTAATATTTCATTCATCGTGATGACCCCTCTTCTGTTCTACTTCTTTTTTGAGAAACTGATACCGTTTTTTCCTAACTGTTTCGCATCATACATTGCTGCATCTGCTTTTGCAATAAGTTCGTCTACTGTTGTTCCATTACTTGGGTATTTCGCAATCCCAATACTTAAAGATAAATTGATAGAAATATTATCGATGACAATTGCATGATCTAATAACTTAATGATTAATCTAGCTAAATCAATGATGTCGTTATCTGATTCAAAAGAATCCAATATAAGAAATTCATCTCCGCCAATTCTGGAAATCTTTATTGCATTTTTACATACTTCATCTAGCATCCTTGTAAACCTAATAATCAATTTATCACCGATGTCATGACCATATCGATCATTTACTAATTTGAAATCGTCTAAATCCACATAGAGTATCGCGAATTTACTATGAGTCACTATGGATTCCATAATGAGTGTTTCTACCGTTTGAACAAACTGCAATCTATTCGGTATATTTGTTAGATGATCTGTATATGCTAATTGTGTAATCGTTTTTTCATCTTCTCCTATTTTATCCAACATAAAATTAATTTCTAGTGCAACAGATGTAATCTCGTCTTGATGCAAACCCTCTTTGACTCGAAGTGAGAATTGACTATTGTGTGTGATACTCCTAATCTCATTGCTTAAGTTTATTAATCGTTTAAACACCATGTTATTGAAAATTATGGATGAAAAAATTGCCAAGATTGATCCAGTAACTAAAATGATGACAGTCATCAATATAATCGTTTGTTGAACAAAATCAAGTATTTCTGTTTCAACTGTGATTTCTATCATAGTATGTTCGTCACTCAACATACCTTCAAAGGAATGTCTAATAACTAATTGATGATTTCCAATATATTCAATTGAAGAGGGTTCATCAACATCCAGTGTTGATTCTAATAGATTAAAATCAAATAAAACTATGGATTCAATGTATTGTTTCACATTCTCATCAATCAATCTTCCAAATACAAGATTACCAGAAACTTCATCAGTACCATTCGCAATCGGTGATGTTGCTATAAAATATATGGATTCATCAACATATATATATCCATGAAAAAAATAATCACTGGCTGTGTTTTGATAAATTGCTAACTGATCCAATGAATCTATAAGATTCTGTGAAATTTCTATTTCTTCATATGCTTCAAAATCATAAAATTTCTGTAATTTTATATTGCCCAATAAGTCATAATAAATAACGAGATTAATATTGATAGCATCAAAAGAGCTAATGTGTAAGTTGTCGCTTTCATAACTAGGGTTTGTTCCTTGTAAATAATCATAGGTCTCATTCCATAATCCCCAGTCTTTGGCAGTTCCTATCATAGAATCTGTATATACTTCCATGATTGTCATAACTAAATCAGCTTTTTGTTCTGCATCTCTATCTTGAAGAAGATGTGCTCTATTGGATTCTATTGTGCGAACCGAAATATACACAAAAATGATAATTGCAACGATTAGTAACAACATGATTTTTAACAACTTAATACGAATACTTTCCTGGACTTTCTTATTCATAATTACACCTCTACATATTCAAAAAATTTTGTGAATTATTATGAAAATGAATCTCCCCCAAAATTTGATAGTAAACATTCATCAAAATAAAAAACCGAAGACATAAAAACTTCCTTTGTTATATGGAATTCCATGATCAAAAGGATGGAGTAAGGCAGCTGGCTATCTCATTGAGACCCTATAGTTTTCCGTCGCCGAATCGCTTCGGGTTTGGCTTTATCAAACTTTGCCGATTAATGTTCCATAAAACAGTAGAGCATCTTAGCTTTGGTCGATAAGTTATTATAGCATTCTACTTCCATTTAAACAAGTAACTATGTTATTTATAGGTGTTCTTAAGAAAAACATAATATTTAGTTCTAAACCAATCTTAAGAATATATTAAGTAAGGATACGTAACTTGACAATTGATTTCATAAAACCTATAATTAGTTCAACAAGTAGATTCCAAATAAATTTCATGTTGATTTGACTTATTTATTTAAGCAACTGATTTTTATGTTTTGTTTTCTAACATAGATAAATTTGAACACTATTTTTGCCATCTATTTAATAGAAAAAAATATTCTCATAAAGGATGAATTCTACTATGAAAGATGCTACCATTAGCAAGACAAATCAAGAAACTAAATCCAAAAAAACTTCAAAAAATATTGATGCTGGTTATGTACCATTAATTAAACATGTACCTACAGATATTGCTCCCGATTCTTTGATTATTGATACCCTCATGGATAATTCTCAAAACACCATTTACTTCAAAGATATCGATTCAAAATTCATTTTGTGCGACAACGCTTTAGCAAAACAATTTGGTGTAAAAGACCCAACCCAATTAATTGGTAAATGTGATTATGACTTTTATTCTGAAGCATTAGCAACTCAAAAAAAGCAAGATGAACTTTTGATCATGAAAACTGGAATTCCAATTATTAATAAAATGGAACAAGGACGCAATGGTGAAGGAGACATACTTGTTCTTTCAACTTCTAAATATCCGCTTTATGATTATCATGGAAAGATTATTGGAACTTGGGGAACATCAAGAGATATGACTAAACTGGTCAAAGCCGAAGAGGAATTAGCAAAAGCTAATGCGAAACTTCAAGCATTATCATTAATAGATGATTTAACAAGCTTATATAATCAACGACATTTTTATGATTGTTTGGAGATAACGATTAAACAGTATACTAGAAAACGTCTGAGTGGATTTAGTGCGGATTTTTGTTTATTCTTTTTAGACATAGATAATTTTAAGGAAGTCAATGATAATTACGGCCACATTGTTGGTGACGCTGCTCTTCGATTTGTTGCAGGGCATTTAATGGCTCACACGAAATCAAAGGATATTTGTTTTAGATATGGTGGAGATGAATATGCAGTCATTTTACCTAATACAAATCTTCCAAATGGGAAGAAAATTGCTGAAATCATTCGACACGTCATAGAGAGCAGTCCTTTTACGACAGATAAAGATACAATTCAATTAAATGTTAGTATCGGTGTTGTCGTGTTTAATAACGAAACTGTAGCATCAAAACTTGTAGAAAAAGCTGATGCGAAATTATATCAAGCAAAACATGAAGGAAAAAATTTAGTAAGATAAAGGTATTTAAATTTTAAAAAACATGAGTTTGATTTGCTGAACTCATGTTTTTTTTATTATTAATATTTTATTTAATTACCCTTATAGAGGCTATTTGTTTTAATTTTAATATCAATATTGTCAATAAATTCATCAAAGGTGCCTTCATAGGTATAAGCTCCTAAATCACCAATTTCAACTATTTTATTACATACAGATTGAAGAAGATTATGGTCATGTGAAGCAACGATAATTGCGCCTTTATAGTCTTCCAATCCTTTATTGACAGATTGAATCGCTTCAAGATCTAGATGTGTGGTTGGTGAATCAATAATCAATGTGTTTGCTTGAGAGAGCATTAGTTTTGAATACATACAACGCATTTTTTCACCACCGGATAAAAACTTGACCTGTTTTAATGGTTGATCCCCACTAAATAGCATACGACCAAGAAAACCTCTTAGATAAGATTCAGCTGGATCTTTGGAGTATTGTCTCAACCAATCAATCAAGTTTTGTTCATTACCTTCGAAGTATGATTCATTATCACTTGGAAAATATGCTTTTGATACTGTCTGTCCCCACTTAAGAGTCCCCGTATCAGGTTTGAGTTCACCTGCTAGTATCTTTAAAAGAGCAGTTTTTGCTAAATCATTTTTGCCTAACAGAGCAATTTTATCGCCTCTATTAAATATGAAAGAGACATTTTCAAATAGTTTTTTACCATCTAGTGATACACTTAAGTTCTCAGCTTCTAAAACATCTTTTCCGAGTGATTTTTCAATTTCGAATCCAATGAATGGGTATTTTCTTGTTGAAGGTATGATTTCGTCAAGTTGTATTTTTTCTAACGATTTTTTTCTTGAAGTTGCTTGTGCTGATTTTGATAAATTTGCACTGAATCTAGCAACGAAGTTTTTAAGTTCTTGGATGCGTTCTTCTTTTTTCTTATTTTTGTCTGCCATCAATCTTTGAACCAATTGTGAGGATTCCATCCAAAAATCATAATTACCGGAATACATTTTAGCTTGATAATAATCTATATCGACCATATGTGTACATACATTATTCAAAAAGTGGCGATCATGTGAAACTGTAATGACTGTATTATCGTAATTGATTAAGAAATTCTCCAACCACGCAATGGCTTCAAAATCCAAATGATTGGTTGGTTCGTCCAGTAATAAGATATCTGGATTACCAAACAATGCTTGTACTAATAAAATTTTCACTTTATTCTTCGGTAAAATGTCACTCATCTTTTTTTGAAAGTCATCCATAGGAACGTTTAACCCGTTGAGCAGCTTTTCAGCATCAGATTCAGCATCCCAACCGTTCAGTTCTGCAAATGCAGCTTCTAAATGGGCCAGTTCGAAACCTTCTTTGTCTGTCATATGTTCTTTGGCATAAAAAATCTCTTTTTCTTGCATGATTTCAAAGAGTTCTTTATAACCCATAATCACGGTTTCAATTGCTGTATAGGAATCAAATGCGTTTTGATTTTGATTTAATACTGCCAATCGTTTATTCTTCTCAATTATCACATCTCCTGAAGATGCTTCTTTTTCGCCTGATAAAACTTTAAGGAAAGTTGATTTACCTGCACCATTTGCTCCAATAAGGCCATAACAATTGCCTGGTAAAAACTTTAAATTGACATCTTCAAATAGTTTTTTATCTGAAAATATTAAACTTAATTTTGATACTGTAATCATTTTATTAACCCCTTTACAAATAAAAAATGACCGCACGAATAAGATCTTTACTGGCCATATTTGCATTAATTAGTATACCTTAATCGATGATTTTTGTCAACAAACTTCATTTAATAAAAAAAGACATTGATTTGTCTTTTTTCTAGAGGGTATCACTTAACTATTTTATTACGAACAATCTTCTTGCCAGCCATTTGAGCCTGCTTCAGTTGATTCTTCTTTAAGTGTTTTCCCTTATAGTTTTTTTGCATGTTTTGCATAGAGCATCACTCCTTTCATTTCAATTTGAATTGTATCATATTTGAAATGAAAAAACATATAGAATAGCACACAATTATATCAATAATTTCATTTATTTCATCTAAATTATTTCTTATATAAATTGATTGTCTATTTTGATAATTTTCGTGTTTGAAAATACTGCTCGTTTTCAAATAAAAAAGGATATCCTATCAAGGTTTTTCCTTTTTATTCTTATAATTTTCGATTTCTTTTTGAACCATTTTAACATAGTTTTCTTCATATACTTGCCAAAGTTCAATGGCATTTCCAAATGGATCTATGAATTGAGCAAATTTGCCATATTCGTATTCTTTAATGTCTTGTGGAATTTCTAGATCAAGATTTTTTAAGTGATAGATTATAGTATCAATATCATCAACTCTAATATTTAAAAAAGGTGTCTTGGGTTTATTGTCTCTTTTAAATGAAAGGAGTATATATTGTGTTCCATCAGTAAATCCGGTACCATAAGATGTCATATCAAATCCTAGATGTTTTTCATACCAATCCATTACTTGTTGTTCTTCACCTTCAAAATGAAGAAATATACCACCAATACCTATGGCTTTAGCCATGAAAACACCTCTCTTTTATCGCCAAAAGGTTGTGCATTTGGCTTTATCAACAATATTATAATGAATCATTTTTTCAAGTAAATCATAATTGATTGGATCGTCCCATTTGATACGCATAATCATCTTGCTATGCTCATAGCCTGCATCATTGATTTCTTTTGAAAAACGAGTGATTCCTGCATATTCAGGAGTTACAGCTAAATGCTGCTTAGAAATGCTAAAACCAATGATAAAAGTACCATGATCAGTAAACATGGGTTGATTCCATGCTATCCTTGGCTTCAACATAGGAAATTTATTCATAATCCATTTGAAAATTTCTTCGATTTTAGCTCTATGCTCTGTGTGATCAATAAGTGATAAATATTCTTTAAAAGTTTCCATTTCATATCTCTTTCAATTGTTTATATTATACAAAAACCTATAAAGGATGTCTAATCATTTAGTCCTTTTCCTTCAAGGATTTTATGCATAAGATTTTCAACTCTTGTTAAGCGAGTCTTGGCTTGTTTGGGAGCTGAAAAAAATAGATTGTACGCTCTTTTTCTACCAGGTGTCAATGCATCAAATGCTATCTTTAATTCTGGAATTTCATCCAGCTTAATTTGAAACTCATCAGGGTATATGAGTTCTAATTCGCTTTTAAACTGGACCTTCAAACCTGATTTCTCGATATCAATGGCTTCATTGATATAGGCCTTCAAAATGGATTCTATCTCAATGATTTCCTGAACGTTCTTGAATCTTATCTGACGACCTGCTTGAACATTTGCTGTTTGTTGAATAAGAAAACCTTTTTCATCTTTGAGTAAAGCCCCCTTAACAAACAAAATTGCACAGTAATCTTTGAATCCATGTATTAGTATAACATTTGAATTTCGATATGTATAACAGGGAACACCCCATTTAATTTCTTCTATGAGTTGGTTGTTTTGAGCAATTAACCTCAATTTATTATATTCTTCCTGCCATTTTTTAGCCTTGCTTATAAATTCATCAACTTTAGGATTCATTTCGCTCATTATTAGTTCCTCTTCTATATTTCTTAATATAATTATAATTGATAATGAGAAAAACACTGCTATATACGCACTTAAGACCACTTAATCTATTTCATTGAGTGATTATGAACTATCATTTTGATTCAAATGGGTATGTTAAACCAACTACTTTTCTAATCTCATCAAGCATTTGCATGCTTTTTCTTGACTGATCGTGTGTCATGATGTTATTTTCTAAATGTCCTGATTCAAGCGTTTCAACAAAGCTATTAATCTCATACGGGAATCCTTCACCTATGTGAGGAAATAAAAATTCTTTGTCATTAATCGTTACTTTTTGACTTCTCCAAAACTCATCAATGATGATTGTTCCCTTTTCAAATTCAAGTATCCCGGGTGATTGTTTGTCTTGATCGATACTTGAGATTAACTTTGCTGTAGATTGATCTTCAAAGACAAAATCAATCACACAATCAATATCAACACCTGTATGAGAAAATCTAGATTTCGCTCTAATAGTTTTAACTTTTTGATCAGTTATATTTAAAGTATAAGCAACAGGATAGACACCCATATCTAAAAGGCTTCCTCCGGCAAGATGAGGATTCAGCATTCTACCTGATTCTGTTACATTACCTATAACATCAAAACCGAATTCAAGATAAACATTTTTTAGTTTTCCTAATTTCTTTGATTGAACTGTTTCTCTAACTTTAAGTGTTGAAGGTAAAAATCTAGTCCACATTGCTTCCATAAGTAAAACCTTATTTTTCTGAGCTGAAAACACCATTTCTTCAAATTCTTTTGTATTGACAGCAATCGGTTTTTCACATAACACATGCTTTTTATTGTTCATAAATAGTATAGATTGTTCCTTATGAAAATTGTGTGGCGTAGCAATATATACTGCATCTATCTTATTGCTTTTAGCCATTTCTTCATAACTTCCAAAAGCAAATTCAATTTTAAATTCCTGTGCAAATTCTTCTGCTTTAGCTAAATTTCTTGATGCAACAGCTGTTAAAACAGCTCCTTTAGAATATTTGATATCTCGTGCAAATTTTTGCGCAATTTCACCAGCTCCAACGATACCGAATCTAATCATATAAGTCACCTCATCAATTATAAATTTCTCAGATAAACATAATTTACCACTTATATTAAGTATACTACAAGTGAGAGAACATATTTTAAAAAGCACAGCCCTTATTAATTAAAAGCTGTGAATTTATCAACTTTGAGTTAAAATGCATACATAATATAAGTCTATACTATGCTAAATTTCATTGTCATCTGTTATTCATTTCCAATACTAACCTGATTTCATTCAAAAAAACATCTTTATAAACTTCTTCTATTTTCTTGGTTCCATCTTCTTTAAATCCCATATAAGTGTAAAAATGAATCGCTTGATGATTCGTATCTAATACCCAAACATATACTTTTTTGTGCTTTGATAACTTTGCTAAACAGGCATTCATCAAGTTTTTCCCTATACCCATCTTTTGATAGGCTTTTAAAATATAAATAGCCCTAATCTCTCCAATTTCAATGCCGTTTTCGTCTTTGTAAATCACATAACAAGAAAATCCAACAATGATACCATCCAATTCTGCAACAAAACAATTTTCAGGATGTTTTTTTGCTAAATCGATACATTTGTCTAATGATCTATGATTCAAATAATCCTGATTGACTAAACCGGTATATGTCTCATTCCATGACTGATAGTGTACATACCCTTTACCTTCAGCATCGTTTGTGGTTGCTTCTCTAATTGTTAGCATATTTTCACTCGACTTTCTCATTGATATATGATTACTTTTAGTAATGGTTAAATCTATTTTTCTCTATGTCCAAGCAACAAACCACCAACTACCAACATTGGCACCTCTACAATTAGAATAGTCAACCATTTCTCATTAGTATCTCGATAAAACTTAAATAGGAAGAATAATCCAACTGCACCAATAAGAATGATAACACCAAGCATTTTTTCTTTTTTCCAAAGGATGCAAGTTAATGCAATAAGAACAATTCCTGGTGATGAATTAATCAAAAATCCTCCTACCAATTCCAAGACAGTTGCATTAGGTGTATCAAATGAATCGAAAGACATAAAAATGAAAAAGGAACCAAGCAATAACATAATGATTTTGCATATCGTTTTTGCTGTTTTCATAAAAACACCTCCTTCAACATCATTCTACTTCTTACATGATTAAAAATCAATAGAACAAAAAAGGATTGATTTAGTCAATCCTCTAATTGTTTCATCATATAAATATGAGATTTTGATTCAAAATACTCTTGTTGTTGCTTACTAAACTCAACTTGTTTCACAATTTTAAATCCTAATCGTTTATAAAGTGTATGAGCTCTAATGTTTGAATCTAAAACTTCTAAAGTAATTTTCTTCAGTTTTTGTTTTTTAGCAAATTTTTCTACTTCATCAAACAACTTAGATCCTAGACCCATGCTTCGATATTTGCTAGAAACCACGATTCCATGAATGTGTAGTTCATCATCTTCAACTTTATGTTCAAAAAATATGCCCATATCTCTCGCTTTAATGAGTCTTGATAAACCATACTTAAGAATGAGTCTCAGAACAGACAAACTTTCTCCCTTACTTTCTTTCTTTCCTTTAAAATCAAGATGTACAACTCCAGCAATATGTTTATCAACTTCAGCAACTAAAATCCCTTCATTGATTCTTTTAGGAATTGTTCCTGTATCATCAATGATATTTTTGTTTATTTCAAAACCGCTTTTTGTATAAGGTTCCATTTTCAAATTCCAAAGTTCCATCGTTATTTCAAGCATTTCCATATAATCTTTTTCTTCGTATGCTCTTATTGATACTTCCACAATATCCCTCCTAACCTTTTTATTATATATGATTTTACTATACTGCAAATTTCTCTAAAATTCTATGTTAAGAAAAAGATTTCTAATTTTTGAGTATATTTCAATTTTAGATAAGATGTCACTTTGCAGTACTGATATATTTACACTCTATATTATGCCATATCTTTCTTTTCAAATTGTGTTTTTCTTAAAATGGTTTTACCATAAGGGATGAGTTTAATTTCTTCAATGCAAGATTTTTGATTGTTATACCCTGAAACCTTCATAATGGTTTGGTTTTTAAAAAAGGTCTTTTCCTCTATCACTTGGTTGAATGCTATCACTTTTACGTGACCTTGATCTGTCATCAAGGATATCTCAGGGTATTCTTTAGGACTGTATCCTCTATCATAAAATGGCTTTTCTCCCTTGATGTAGAATTCCTTGGATTCAATTGGAAGAGCAAAGACAAGAGGACCTCTTCTGACACTGATGGATTCATCTGGATTTGTTAACGTCTGAATTTTGAATTCAAAATGAAGTTGAATTTCTTCTCCCTGTGACAAACCCTTCATTTCATATTGGTTTATCCCTGTAATCTTGATTTCATTGCTATGATTTATAAGGACTGTATCTGTCATATATGGAATTCTGAATAACCAGTTCTTGTTCTTGGTTACTGTAGATTCTAAACAACGTATCATGATATCATCTGAAAATGGATATGTCGTTTCCACTTCAAATGAGATGTGTCCATCTTCAAAATCAACTCTATAAGTGCCATTAACATACAAGAAGATTACTAGTTGGTCGGTTGACTTCATTACCGCAGACAGCATCATCTTTGGCCAGCCCTGGTGCATGTTAGCTGCACAACAACCGAAGTTCGGTGCTACTCCGAAAGTATTAGCATATTTATCAGTATCATAGAACGGATGATGTTTTACTTCACAATCAGATTGGTTGACTTGTTGAACATATTGATGTCCCGAAAAATCCTCAGTAATCGTCGCCAATAAGGCATTGTACGCATAAATTTCCAATTGGTCAGCAGCTCTCATACTTCCTGTCATTCTCATCGCTTCTTCCATCGAATACATCATCTCAACAACAGTACAGAGTTCGATACCCGTATCGGGGTTAGTACCATTTAAGTGCTCATCAGAAGAAAAGAGATCCAAAGCATTACCATGATATTTTCTTACAGTATCCAAAGCAGAAAACATTGTGGTAGAATCATTATTCCAATAAAGTAGATATTTAAAAGACATAGCAATGTTAACACCGTGAGTCGTAAGATATAGTGCATTGCTTTTTGATAATCTTTGAGCAAGGATTTTATACCTATTTACTTTTTTTGGTTTTTTTCTTTTCTTCGCTAAGGAATCAAAAAATATCAAAAATGGTTTCAGAAAGCGAAAAAAGTGCTTGTTTAGATAATAATGGGTTGGTTTATCATAGGGAAAATGTAAAAAGAAAGCAGTCCAGTCCAAGGTGTTCTCGGTCCATTTCTGTTCAATATTTGACAAATCAGAGAGTATGCCTTGTTCTTGCAACAAATCCAATGCTTCTTTCCCCTCCATACCTCTAGCATAACCCCAAAAATCGAAAGGTGATTCTTCGATGTGTTCCATCATATATTCTAGGTATCGTTTGATGAATTGTAGAATGTCTTTTCTTTCGGTTGCATGATATGCGGATACCATCGCTTTCAACACCACTGCTCTTGGCCACCAATCGACAGTTTGTTTTGGACCAAAAAATCCAGATTCTTCCTGAGAGTTAATAATCGAATCCATCCATCGGTTCGCTTGATTGATTAGTACATCATCTTTTACAAGATAAGCAAGTGGAATTAATCCATCGATATAATAAGGTCCTCTTTCCCATGCTTCGCCATCTCCACCAAGCCATGCAGAACGTTCAGAGAGATCAGGAAACACTTCACCAATATGTCCCGACAGTCCATGTGCTTGATTTTTCAACAAATCATGATGGATTCCTGATAACTGAATTCGGTCTAAATTTAGTTTATTCCATTGTGGTTTCATTACCATTCACTCCAGTCATTTTTACTCCATTTGATGACTATAGGATGCATCATAAACTCATTGTTTTAGGTGTCTTTGTTAGTAAGAATTATATCACTTTTTTAACATATATGAAAGACGTATATAGAACTATGCAGTTAATTAATAGTGACTAGTTAGAAACCATCAAACTGAATCTTTAATAATATACCCTTTATTTAAACCAACATGGAATGAGTAATATTCTCGAGTTATTTCAGATTTACATTGTTGTGTAGAGAATTAAATAAAAAAAAAGGAACAGAATTATCTGTTCCCTTATGATGTTAAGAGTTAAATATGCTTTCTAAATTACACACCATATTCTAAATGATGAAAATACTCTGTAATTTATTCTTAGCATTCATTTTCTAAATATTTGTTCCATTTTCAAGAAATTCTTCGAGATCTGATTGCTTGATTCTCCAATATTTTCCAATCTTAACCGCTTTCAAGTTCCCACTTTTGATGTAATTATATAGTGTTCTGCGAGTAACCTTTAAAATTTCTTTTATTTCTTCTAATGTATATAAAATGAAATCTGGCATTATTTCACCATCCTATCTATTTGCTTTTTATTTATCATAAAATACATTTTACAAAAACTAGTTATATTATATGAGAGTATATTCATATTGTCAACTATATTTGTCAAATAAAGTACATGTATTTTTATCAAAGTGAATTAAAACTCCCTATAGAATCATAAGGAGCTTTAAGTGCATTTATAATTATCCCTTAAAGTATTTATAATTACTGGATAATCTTGCTTCTATTGAAAATTGATTCTTGTATTATTTTTATTTCTTGACTATCATATTAGCATCTAAAGTAACAGCTGTTTGTGCAAATAATCCGCCATTGATTGATGCGTTTGTTCCAACTGCAATGTTTGTCATCGCAAGTATAGTACCTTCGAAATGTGCACCAGTACCAATTACTACTGTGTCAGCTACTTGCCAAAATATATTTTCAGCTAAAGCGCCACCAGCTAATGTAATTGAAATATTTGATGCTTGTGTAAGTGATCCTGCAATTTGGAAAATCCAAACGTCATTCGCATTTCCTGTAAGTGTTAACTCGGTATTAATCAATACTGAGTTGCTGTATTTATATACTCCAGGTGTTAATGTTTTACCACTTAAATCTCCAGCATATAGTTCATTGTAGTTAGCTGCTCTACCTGCTGCATCAGTATATGCAGTTTGCATATCGCTAACAGCTGTAGTTAAATTACTTGGTGTTGGTGAAGTATAATCAGCTGAATAGATATGACCTGTAACTTGACTTGATGTTGAAAAGACCCCTGTTGAATCCATAGTGAGTGAGAACCCTGTAACATAAGTTGCTGCTGCTGGGCTAACACCTAAATCTCCTGTGATCTCAGATGTTGTAACAGTAGAAATTCCAGCTTTTGCTAGTATAACAAAATCATCTGCTGATCCTAATTCTACTGGTGTAATTGAAGATTCAAATAAAATGGTATACGTCTTAACTGATAAGCCATCTTCCGATGTGACAACAATAGATGTCGTACGATTGGCTACAGTATTAGAAGTAACATCAATAGCAGGAGTGATGACAACGGTAGCTGAGGCTTGATATTTAGTAGCAACAGTAACAGGTGTTACAGTTGAACCACTAGCAAGAACCATGACATAATTACCATGGAGTGGTGTAAAACCCATAACCATAACACCATCTACAGTAAGATTTATTAGTGTTGAGTTCAAGTCTACAACCATTTGATTCGTAAGTGTAATTTCTTTAGATCCGCTAATAGAAGGATTACTGACTGATGTTGCATAGACAGTAACTATACCATCTGTAATAGCTGTAAGTACTCCTGTTGAACTAATTGTTGCTGTTCCTGTTCCATCCACTACAACCCAAATAACCGAATCATCAGTAGCATCGGTTGGTGTAATAAGGGCAATCATTTGAAGCGTACCACCAATCGTTTCAATGGTTGCAACGTCTCCAGTTCCAGAAACAACTACTGAAGTTACTGCAATATCATCAATAACAACTTTTTCTGATTCAGTACAACCTGTGATAATAAACATAGATGCAAGTATAATTATAAAACTTAATGCATAAGTTAATTTTTTCATATATTAATTCTCCTTTAAAAACAATTATTATTCGTGAATAATTTCTATTCCTTTATGCGGATACTGGTTTAACAATAATATTAGCATCTAAAGTAATAGCTGTTTGTGCAAGTAATGTACCATTAACTGATGCATTTGTTTGAACTACGATATTTGTCATCGCTAGGATAGTACCTTCAAAATGCGCACCAGTGCTTATCGATACAGTATCAGCAACTTGCCAAATAATATTTTTAGCCAAAGCACCACCAGCTAATGTAATTGAAACGTTTGATGCTTGTGTAAGTGATCCTGCAATTTGGAAAATCCAAACATCGTTTTCATTTCCTGTAAGTGTTAAATCAGCGTTGATTAATACTGAATTACTAAATTTGTAAACTCCAGGTGTCAATGTTTTTCCAGTTAAGTCTCCAGCATAGAGTTCATTATAATTAGCTGTTCTTCCTGCTGCATCACCATATGCAATTAGCATATCAGCAACTGCAGTGATTAAATTGCTTGGAGTTAGTGTAATATAATCAGATGCATAAATATTACCTGTAACTTGACTTGATGTTGAAAATAATCCTGATGGATCAATAGTTAATGAGAAGCCAGTTATATAAGTCGAAGCCGCTGGGTTAATACCGATATTTCCTGTTATAGCCGATGTTGTTGCTGTTGAAATTCCAGTTTGTGCTAGAAGGACAAAATCATCTGCAGAAGCTAGATCGACTGCAATTATTGATGGTTCGAACAAAATTGTATATGTCTTAACAGATAAAGTATCTTCCGATGTAACAACAACTGTTGTTGTGCGATCAGCACTAAATTCTGATGTAACATCAGTTGCTGGTGTAATGACAACAGTAGCTGATTCTTGATACTTAGTAGCAATAGTAACAGGTGTAACAGTTGACCCATTGGCAAGAACCATTACATAATCATTATGAAGTGTAGTAAAGCCCATAACTGTAATTCCATCAGTAGTAAGATTTGTGAGCGTTGCATTTGAATCTGCCGTACCTTGGTTGGTAATTGTGACTTCATAAAATCCACTGATACCATTATTACTTACTGAAGTTGCATAGACAGTGACAGTACCATTTGTAAGTGCTGATAGTAAACCTGTTGTACTAATTGTAGCTGTTCCAGTTCCATCTAATACAGTCCAAACAACTGAATCATCTGTAGCATCAGTTGGTTCAATAAGTGCAGACATTTGAAGCGTGCCAGCTAAAGTATCGATATATGCAACATCTAAAGCTCCTGATACAGTTATTGCTAAAACAGCAACATCTGCTACTACTTGATTCGATAGTGTGATTACTTTAGTTCCACTAACACCAGTATTACTAACTGAAGTTGCAGTGACAGTAACTGTTCCATCTGTAAGTGCTGTAAGTAGACCCGTTGTATTAATTGTAGCAGTTCCAGTTCCATCTAATACAGTCCAAACAACTGAATTATCTGTAGCATTAGTTGGTTCAATAAGAGTAGACATTTGAAGTGTACCACCTAAAGTATCGATGATCACTGCATCTAAAGCTCCTAATACAGTAATTGAAGTGACTGCAATGTCAGCAACTGTTTGATTAGTAAGTGTAACATCTTTAGTTCCATTGATGCCCGAATTACTAACTGAAGTAGCCTTGACAGTGACAGTACCATTTGTAGTTGCTGTTAAAAGCCCGGTTGTACTAATAGTTGCAGTTCCTGTTCCATTTAATACAGTCCATACGACTGAACTATTTGTAGCATTGGTTGGTGCAACAAGTGCAGACATCTGAAGTGTGCCACCTAAAGTAGTGATCACTGCTAGATTTCCATCTCCTGATACAGTAATTGAAGTAACTGCAACGTCTGCTACTGTTTGATTTGATAGTGTAATTACTTTCATTCCACTAATTGAATTATTACTGACTGAAGTAGCATAGACAGTAACAGTACCATTTGTAGTGGCTGTCAGTATTCCCGTTGTACTAATAGTTGCAGTCCCTGTTCCAGCTAATACAGTCCAAACAACTGAATCATCTGTAGCATTGGTTGGTCCAATAAGAGCAGACATCTGAAGTGTACCACCTAAAGTAGTGATCACTGCTAAATTTCCAGCTCCTGATACAGTAATTGAAGTGACCTCAATGTCATCAGCAACTATGACTTCGGGTTCTGTACAACCTGAAATAATAAACAGTGATGATAGTGCAAATATAAAACTTAAAGCATAAATTAATTTTTTCATATCTTAAATCCTCTCTTCTACATGATAACTTACATGCTAAGTACAGTATATTCTTGTATTTTCATATTGTCAACATTATATTCATTTATTGTATCTTATTTTCATATATTAACACATATTAACATAATTGGCATCGATAAGTTTAAGTACATCAAAATTATATGAAATAAGGGTTATTCGCTTAAGCACACATCTGTGCATAACCCTATATATAAGAAAAGAGATTCATCAGTAATTTTGTGATCAATTATTGGTTTGAGTTCGTTCAAGATAAATAAAAAAGCCTTAGAAAATAGTTTTATTAAAATAGATACAATAAAAAAGAGACTAGAATCTCATCAAGATTTTAGTCTTTTTAGGAGAATAAATAAGATAGGAAAAATTTCAAAAATGAGTTATTTTTTCAGAATTTTAATTCACCATTTCTATATGCAAGATATATATACTCTGCTCATTTTCCTTACTAAATCACTAGTTCTGATTGCTATGAGTTTTCATTTTTTTCTTGTATTCCTCGTACATTTGCTTCAAGAAATCAGGTATTTCAGGATTTAAATTCTGTTTGTTTATCTGAATCTCACCATCATTTATCACGAATCGATCAATTCTTAACCCGCAATAATAATTCCCTTCCAAAGGTGTGAATTTAAGAATGCAGTAATTTGGATCTGTTTTACCAAATCTATAATATTTTTCATCTCCTTCATGCCAAAATTGATCCTTAACCTTTTGGTTGAATATTACTTTCATTTCACCTTTGAGATAAACACCTCTAAATTTATCAGTCGTATGAAAATAAAGGGATGCTTTAGGATTTTCGTGAAATTGAATTACCTTTTGTGAAAAAGTGTTTGTAGAAAAATACATTTCACTTAAAGATGCTTTTTCATTTAAGGTTAACATCGCTCTGGATGAGGGATACCCGTTTTCATCCAACGAACTTACAACAACGATATTTGAATTGAATATCAATTGCATGATTTCTTTAGTTGAATTAATATTCTCCATGCTTCATCATCTCCTATAAAATTATTATTAAACAGTACTTGGTATGTCATTATAGAGCTTCTTACAAAAATATATTGTATTGTCATGTCATTCTAAGTTTATCATGATTTTTACGAAAAAATAGCATTTTTTACTCTCAAATTAAATCTAGTTTACTTTATTTTTAATAAGTTAATTCGACTAAATAGCTTATTATATACTACTTTTATTCTTTCTTCAGTTACATAATTTTCTACTTCAGTAACAGAAAACCATTTTACACCAGAATTTTCATCCTCTTTAACAATTAATTTCTCACTCTCATCTGCAATTAATAAATATGTTGCATTCAAATGTAAATGATCACCAACAAATTTACCATTCTTAATATGATTTTCTACATATATAATATCTATACCAAGAACTTCATTACTGTATGGAGTTATTTTAGAAACTCCAGTTTCTTCTATTGCTTCTTTAATAGCTACTTCTAATAAATTAGGGTTACCATCGTTATGACCTCCAACCCAACCCCATGAATTGTAAATATTATGATGAATAAATAATACTTTATCCATCTTTATGTTTACTACAATAGCTGACGAAGTTATATGCGCAATTAAATTACTCCTATGTAGGCAATCATCATTTTGATCAATGAAGTGTAGTATTGCTTTTTTATCTTCAATTTCTTGCTGGCATAATGGAATATAGTTTTCAAATGTTTTTTTATACATAATAAATACCTCTATCTAATCATCACTAAGTTTATCGTGGTTCTTCTCAAATGATTTTCTTTTAATTGTATTATACAATAATTACAGTTTTTACATACTTCACTGAAGTAATTAAAAAAGTTCATTTCCTGTGGTCAATAGCAATTTTAATCACCTTTGACATAGAAATAAACTTGATATACCCATCATGTCTCGTCATTATGAAGTGAATCAGTGCCTAATGGGAGAACTTAAGGAGTCCATGGATTTCAGATCGTGATAAATGTAGCCCTTAAATACGCTTAAACACTCTTTTCACATTGTTGAAAACGAGTCTGAAGTTCCTTCTCAATAACCTCCGTCATTGACCAGTAACTCTTCAGTAGTTTTCTACGGGAAGACCTGTTCATCTCGCTAATTAAAACGCGGTAGAATATTTGAAGATAACAATAAGGAAATATGAGATCAATCAAATCGTTAGACTTTTCGATTGTTTCCTTTTCAAAATCATAATTGCGTCGCTCAAGAAAATCAAGATAGGCGAGAATCGATTTATTTTTCATGATTTCAGTCATCTCTCCCCAAAAATAAACAAATTCAATTATTCCTAAATTTTTCGTAAAAAAAGAATAGCACATCGCATCAAAAAAGCCAAGTGTGGCAACGACGTTCATACATGTATTTGCACTATTGCTATCTACTTCTGGGTGATAGAAATCTGGTGCTAGCATATCCCTTTCGCATAAGTACATAATTGATGCAATTGATGGATTCATTTGAATTTTGTCCCTATACTCATTGAGAAGAGCAATTTTCCGCTCTCGAGCCTTAAGGTTCTCGCTATGTACATAGGAATAAAATGCTCCTAATAATGGTACGATAGCGATGAAGAAACCAATAATTTCTAGTGATTGCATATGTGACTCTCCTTTTTATTATGCTTGATTTTTATAATTGCGTTTTGTATGATAAATGGACTGTTTGACAAAAATGCCAAAACAGGTGCGTATATAAATGCTGGAAATAATAGCCAAATAACAGGCCAATAATAAGGATCTCCATTAACTGGATTTATTTTCATAAAATCAAAAACAAAGATATCAAAGATTACAGCAACATTTTTATAATGATCTGGAATACCAAACACAAATGATGAATTTCTTATATTGACATCACTAAATCCATTTGCATCAATCCATCCAAGTTGTAATAGTATGACTTCGTTGACATAAATAATTGCTAGTGTTAATAAAATAGTAAAGGGTAGATAGATAAGTCTTTTTACTTTAAACTCATGAAGTTTAAAATATCCCATTAAAAATGGGGCTAGAAAGATGACTAAATGCGCATAATAAAATCTTATGACATCAAAGCTAAATGCACCTTTCATCCCAAAATATATACTATCAAAAGTATCAAAGATA
>Ga0268276_1000984_pt1 | contig 30290 bp, 20 predicted proteins | sample saktaG_4_FD_190145 | JGI IMG/M metagenome (GOLD analysis project Ga0268276, IMG submission 190145) | Saline water microbial communities from Sakinaw Lake, British Columbia, Canada - sak_2010_1_5_45m | ecosystem: Environmental > Aquatic > Non-marine Saline and Alkaline > Saline ...
CATTATCAATTTCTAAATCCGAATAATCTTTTCCGGTAATTGCAGGAAGAACAGCTTTTAAAGAATATCTTCCTTTCTGTATAGGATTATAATAATCATAATTCTTAAAAGGTTCTGCTAAATCGATAATTCTGTCTATTGTATTCTTAATAAAACTCTCGTATCCTGGGAAATCTTCTGATAATTTCTTTAGCACACTTATTTCAAAGGTTTTATTAAAGACAATAACACTTCCTGTTTGTCCGATTTCTTTTTCTAACCTAACCAACAATTCAGGCCTGGGATCTTTTCCTCCTCTGGCAAGGAAATCAAAATGTTTTACTTTATTATTTTCATCCTGGATATGAAGTGAATATTGAAAAGGAATTTTCTGGTATGGTCTTGATTGGTCAAATATGGGGATTGCGGTATCAAATGTTTCAAAATCTAAATAGTAAAGCGGGTATTGTAATTCTTTTAAAAAATTTCTTATTTTATCTTTATTGATTATTGTTTTATTTCCATCAACTGCTTCTTTAATGACTCGATCTTTATTGGAAGATAATATTTCGTCTTTGGGACTATCTTTGATATCTAATATTCCGTCTTCAAATAACTCCCAATATTTCCGCCAATTGGTTAATTGAATCACATGATATTCCGGAAGATTACCCCAACACTCATCCTTTAAAGGACATTCATGTGGCTTGTTACACTTTATAGATATGGAAACTTCAGGAGGTTTCGCCTGTTCTATTATTTCAATATACTTCTCCGAGTTTTCCTCAATATCATCAATTTGATTGACCTTCCCGGTTACATCTTCCTGTAATACCAACTCATTTGGAATGACATTCCCCTGCTTAATATAATCTTTGTTAATATATTCAATGAAACAATTTATTATCTTTATCCCGTTTTTTTCACAAATATATTTTTGAAATGCCAAATCGGGAATATACTCTTTCTTTTTCTTTACTTCCGTTGATGCCTTTATCTCATAAAGGTTCCATCCTTCAGCTGAAGGCTCAAGTATATCTCCTTTAAAGAAAAGATTTTTATAAACCATACTCGCTTCAAAAATAGTTTTACTTTGATTAATTAAATTTTGAGTCTCTTTAATATTTTCAACCCGTTCAAGATTACCTAAATCTATACCATCAGGGAAAAGTTTTTTTACATATCCCTCAAATTCTCTTCCCTGGGTCATTTTATTCTGATCATATAAAGAAAGTTCTGGCAATTGATTTCTAGAATAAAACCATAAAAGCCTCGGGCATTGCTGTCCACTCATATATAGAGATTTGGTTAAAAATCTCATTATGATACCCTCTTTATTTTTAAAATATGGACACATCCTCTTTCGCATTAAAATAGCTTCTTTTTTTATAAATAATTCTCTTTCTCTAATGACCATGGAGAACATTTTTTATTGACTTCTTTAAAATTTTCCCAGGTCAACCAACCAATTCTGGAAGGTATGTCTTGTAGTTCTCTTTCTTTTCTGTGAGGCAAATCTTTTAATAAAGCATCTTCTCCTGTATTTTTATCTTTATATTCTCTTATTTTATATCCATATAAACGACTTGTTGGATTATCCTTAAAAAGTTTAGGGGTCACTAATAAAAATAAACTTTTATCTGGTTCTCTTTTATTTAAAGGATCACAAAGTCTCTCATTCGATTCCAATATAACATCAATATTTCTCGCAATTTGATTTCTAACAACATCATATGTAATACCAATCGAAATATCTGAAAGTACTTTGGCTTCAATTAAAACATTAAACCCATTATCTGGATTTAAGATTAATGCATCAACTTGGGTTGAACCCTCCAATGTTTTCTTTCCATGTGCGCTTGCTATAATGAAAGGTATTATTTGATGTTCTTGAATTCTATCTTCTTTATATAATGAATATAATTTTTCTTTATAGATAGCAGGAGATGGTAAATCTACTTCAAAATATAGTTTTAAATTATTACTACTAAAACATTTTTCCCAACTATTAATTTCCATTGATATTGGAACTTTCTTTCCAAAAGCTTTTTCAAATAACAAACATAAATCATTAACACGATTCGAGCTATAAAAAATATTCATTAAGGTATTAACTGTCCAAAAACGCTCGTCTTTTTGAATTTGACAAGATCCTTTTATTTCATGCAAAGGTTTCCCCAGTATGGTTTCCTTTTTATATTTCTCATAATTTTCAATACTTCGTATGTAATAATTTAACTGGTTTTCGTTTGGCTCGCACTCTTTCCCTACTGGGGCAAAGTGTAACAACAATTCTTTTTTGCTAAATGGTAAATATTTATTTTGCATTTTTTCATTACACATACTTTTTCACTCCTAAAATAATAATTTTCATTGGCTATTAGAAAATACAGTACATCCAATTTTACCTAAAACCACAATCATCCGGTTAAGAACTCCCCAGACCCCATAGGTTTTCCTCTAAAAGTTATCGAATTATTGAGTTAATACAACCGTCTCTTGTCACGTTTTAACCGTCTAGTATGAGAGGGTTCAGTCTTTTTTATCCTTTGAAAGCCATATTTGTTTTATCGATTTACCTACTTCTTTAAACTCCTCAGCTGTAAATTTATCACTCTTAGCATTATTGCATATAGAGCAGGATAAAACACAATTCTCCAAAGTATAACCTTTTTCGTTATCTCTACGATCTACCTCTAATTTTCGATCTCTAGTTTTTCCACCATAAAATTTTCCCCATATCGGAATAAAATCATCTTCCTTTATTCCGCAATAATAACACTCCCTTCCATCTCGTTTATAAAGGTCATCCCGGAGTTTATCTTTTTCTTTTTTATTTATTTTTATCATTGTCTCATCATCTCACTTTTCACCTAATAAATTTTGCAATATTTTACATGTCAAAAGAACCGCCCCTTTGACACTCAATGGGTTGTTAAGAAACGACTTTTTTTATAAATCTAAGGTAACAACTTCGGGATTATGATCACTGAATTTTCGGACTTCGTCATTATCTACAACTTCACAGTTTATTAATTTTTTAGAGATTAATTTGCTAATAAAAAAGTAATCATTTTGCCAATTTACTTTGCTTATATGGTGTCTGAGAGTTTGAACAGGAAATTTTTTATTTGATAATTTGAAACAATCAATCAAATTGAAATCTTCAAGTCTATCAAAAAAGATCTTGTGAGAATTATTCTTTTGTATTGGGTCAATTGTACGCTGGCATTTAAATCTCCACCCAAAACGATATTCCTTTTACCGTCTAGATGACCATTAAATATACAAGTTAAATCTGAAAGCATTCTGTGCAGGTTTGTTATAGCATAACCTTTTGTAGGACCATTACCTTCCATAAGACCATACAACGAGATAAAGGTTAATTTTTTATCCTCTATGTTAGTATTGGCAATTGAAAAAGCACCTTTGAATTCTGTTTTTATAATTTCTTCAGTTAATTTATATTTTTTACTATATACACCTGAACCCCAGGGACGATTGCCACCAATCTCATTCCAAACAAGATGTTCCTTATCATTTCGAATTCTCTTTGAAGGTCTAGCTTCTTGAAAAAAGATAATATCTACGTCAATTTCTTCAAGATAATAATCCCACGCTTCTTCAAAATATTTTTTATATTGCCAATAAGCCATATTCCAGCTTGCGATTCTTATTAACATAATATATCTCCGATGTTATTAAAGTTACCGAATTACTGAGCTAGCACAATCGGCCCTATTTATTATTTAGATTTCTTCTTTTTCAATCGCTCCCAATAACTATTAACTTGTTTAAAAGATACTTCATCAACACTTTTTAGATAATCTAACCAACCCAATATTGATTCTTCACTGGTATATTTATTGTCTTTACTCAAATCGAACAAAAAATGATGCATCACAGCTCTCATTAATTTTTTCTTCTTTTTCCCAATTCCAAATTTAGGTTCCGAATTATTTTTAATTAGCCCTGTTATGGAACATCTTTTTTTTGGTCCCAAAACTCTCAACTTATTCATATTAGGTTCAAAGTGTTCAGATTTAATAATTTTGAGAAATATTGGCAAGGATTTACAAAGTGTAACAGGATTATTTGAAGATAAGGTAATATCATCTGCATACCTAGTATATGCAATATTTCTTTTTGAAGTATAACCCGCAATTCTTCTGTCAAGTTTTGCTGCAATTAAATTTGATAACGAAGGAGAGGAAACGGCACCCTGTGGCAAGCTACCATCACAAGTACAAAGCATAGAGAGAATATGTACAGCTTCTTTAGAATAACCGATAAGCGAAAATATTTTTTCTGCTCGTCTAATTGAAATTGATGGAAAAAATTCTTCTAAATCCAATAACATGAAATATTTGTTATTACAATGTGGAGTTACGTTGCTTGAAATATTCTTACCTTTTATGTAAGCTGTGGCAAATACGGTAGGAGTAAGTTTATCTAAAATATTTCTGAGTATCCAAGCTTGAATTCCTTTTAGGTCTTTTCTTGGTTGTTTTATTTCACGTATTTTTCCATTTGATTTTGGAATATTATACTTTTTATAATATCTATGAGAATAAATACTAAGTTTTTTAATTCGTCCTGGATCAACATGAATTAAAGATGCTAATTCTTTCTCATCAGAAAATACAGGAAGATTCATTAATCTTAAAAGTTCGGTATTACTTTTCATTTTAAATCAAATAGGGTGAAGCAAACTTCACTTACTCATAAGAGAAGAATCGAATCAGGACTGATTCGATCAACAATCGAATCAGGATGATTCGATCCCTCTTGATTCCCTGTTAGGAAATCAAGAGGGCAGCAATGGCTCTGTTTACATCCAGAGTGGCGAACACACCACTCAAGCCTGTCCATTCGCGGACAAGCCGACTAAGATCCTTCTGCTTCACCCCAAATCCTTCCATAATTCTTTCTATAAATTAAATTTAACGCTTCTAGTCTAAGTTCCGTTAAGAATTCTAAGACAAAATGTGCCCTCTTTTTTGTATTGCCGCCATATATTAAATCATCAGCACCCTTAGAAGTCGTTGATAGATTTTTCGAACTAAGAGATACTTTTCTTTCGTTAATTAAACTATTTATTACTATTTCAGCTACAGTAACTATATTTCTTTCTTCGTTAGTAGCAAGTGATCTTAAAATAGTAAGGATAGCATTTTTCGGTATAGGCTCAAAAATATAAATTAATGCCAAATAGAATCTATAAGCAAAAATGGGATTTGTTAAATCTCTTATTGGCAAAGAATGTTTAGCCATATCTCGAGCAGTATTGGTTATTTGTTCAACAAGTTTATTAAAATTGCTATTATCCATCGGTATAAATAAAATTTTGCTTTTAGTTTTAGTTCTTAGAAATCGAACCGGTCCCAAATTTATAAAACTTCTTTTTCTAGCAAACTTTGGATCAATTATAACAATAAGTTTGTTACTTAACTCCTTGTAATTCGTAAATGCGCCTAGCTCAGTAAAGGTACCTGGGCTTTGGAGTAAAATAACAACAGCGCTTGCACTATCAGCAAGAAGATTTTCTAAGGTTAATAAATCGTGTTTTTGATATCCAAGTATAAGTTCTATAAACATATCTTCAGGATAGTAAACGGAATATTTGTAATTAGAAAGTTTACTGGTAGAACATATTTTTTCTCCAACTTTTCTCCGAAACTTTTCTTCTTCTTTACCGCTACCACCGCATAGAAAAATAGATATTTCGTTTAAGTTGTGTGATTTATTTAAAAATTGTATATTTAACTTATTTGCTATCTCAATAATTTTTCTATGCAAAATTAAAATCCTCCGGTATTAAAAATCTATTTTAAATCGCTAAAATTAGTAAATATCAATAGCGTATAATCTGTTAGGTGATTTATTGTTGCACTTATCTCCTATCAGAATGGCCCGATATCCTCGGTGCGGAATATCAGCTTTTTATTAGATCTACTTATGCTTATACATACAATAAAAGTTATGGAAAATCCCTTTTTTAGTAAAAATTATTTATTGTGATAAGGGACAGTTATCTCTGTAACATTATATTGTCAACACAACAGGTCCCATTTTAATAAAAATGATATTTTTTTTCTTTTCTTTAAAAACCCCTTATTTATAAAACTTTTCATAAACTTGTTTTATTAAAAATAATCCATAATCTATTTCATCAGAATTTTTAATCGTATAAGAACAGAATTTTCCCCATCCATATTTTTTCCAAGGTACTTTTTCTATATTTTTTTCTGGATCCTTTAAATCTTCTTTATCAACCCTTCCCAAATTTATTGTTAGTTTGGACTTAAAAGCATTAATAGTACAAATATTAAAAAATCCTATTTTGTAACCAATATAAAATTTGTTTATTTTTTCTTCAATTCTTTCATCTATTTCCAAAATATCATCTCTTAATTTATCAAATAATTCCTTTGATTTTAACCAGTCTTTTCTAAAAATATCATTGAATGAATATTCTTTAATTTCCTTATTAACTTTCTCGACTGTTTTATTTTTTGATATTGTTTTTATAGACTCTCTTGCTTCAAGGGGTTTTAATTGATTATAAAAAATAGTTCCATTATCGTATTTTTTTACTTCCCATATTTCAATTGGCAAATCTTTAAATCCAATTGCATTTCTCTGGTAAGGAGTAAACGAACTTGATATAAATATTACTTTAGATTGCGACCAATCAATATCCTTCTTCCTTAAATTATGCTCCATTTTTTCATTATATTCTAAAATAAAATCAGCTTTATTATTTAACATTAAAGACAGATATGAATAACCTTGATCAATTACACTAGAATTTTTATCCTTTTTATATTCTATAATTACAAAAGAATTAATTTCCCTGTTAAAAGCAACAGTATCTATCCTAAAATTATTTAATCTAAATTCAGAACTTACGAATTCAAGGTTAAATATATTGTCGAGATTTTTTTCTGTAATATCTTGTAATTCCTTTTCAAGTGGAAACGAGACATTTTTAACTTCTGATAATTTTGAATTATTAATCTTAAAAACTGGCATAATTTATCTCACCTCTTCTTTAAAAATAATTTATTTACTGCGTTTCTTCCGTAAAACTTACAAGAAGAATTCATAAAATCAAATCTTTGCATAAAAATAAGGACAGGTGTCCCTGTTGCACTCAGAAGAAAATGGGATGCGTGTCCTTACTTATTTTCCAACTTCTCATCTTTCATGTATTCAATCTTCGGTAATCGATTTCTGTTTGACGGCATTTTCTCTTTTTTTGGTCATATTCTCCAAGAGCATACCAAGATTCAGGTTTTTGAAAAATATCTAATCCCCTCCCAAGTCTTATATTCCAGCCATTATCAGTTTCAATAAACCGGTCATGAATAGTATCATCAAACTCGTAAGTTAGCATAATCCCATATGGAGAAATATTTTCTTTAAGGTTTTCTAGTTTCTTTACCTGTTCATCTCTCTGTATTTTATCGTCTGACGATGTAACCAAATGAACATTTATTGTATCATCTTTTGGATCAAGCATATCGCAAAAAGCAATAAAATTTTTAATTTGAAATTCCAATCGAATATAAGGGTCAATAATCTTTATATTCTTAGCTCCTTGTAAATAAGGTATAAATAAATTTTGGTAGGAATATCCTGTCATTCCCTCTTCTATTTGAATGATGGCTTTCCTTGGAATTCGATTGATATTTAAAGGATCTTCCATATAATCGTTATTAGATTCTAAAACTTTGTTATAAATAGATTGTATTATCTTTCCATTTTCATCAACATTATAATAAACTGGTAATCTATGAGTTTTTTGAAATTTATTAGGATACTTAGATTTCAAAGTTACAGGAATATACTCTCTGTCTAGCTTACATAATTCATCTCTAATCCTTTGTCGCAATTCTACGGCAGGATTGACACAATACATGTAAAATTCATCTTCGGTTGGATTTTTACTTGGAAAAAGAATTTTAAGTAATCCGCTTACACCAGATTCTATGGCCTTTGTATCCCTCATATCATCACAATCAATAAGTTCCATATTTGTCTTGACATAATCTTTATAACTAATGTTGCCACGTAGTGCATGTAAAATCTCCCCAAAAATATCCCCCTTTAACCCTAAATTAGTGGATGGTGTTTTCTTGTTTATTCTAGGCAAATACCAACCAGGAAGTAATCCAGAAAATCTATCGATAAATGCTGTTTCTCTTAAAAAATTAGGAAATGACCGAAATAAGCCAATTTCTTCATTGATGGGATTTCTATTTTCATCAATCTCAATATTGGCAAGTAAGGCTATTCCAGCTTCAGCAGAAATTGAATTTGCACTACCTCTACCAAATCTTCCAGATTCCAGGTATGATTTTAGCAAAGCAGTTAATTCACCGGCACTATCCGCCTTTACCTTCTGTGCTTCATCAATTACCACACAATCAAACCGAGTTATAAGTCCAGCGGTTTTCCGGGAATCATTAAAAAAAAGCACTGCTGGAGATATTGATCCAGAACGTACAGCTACATATCTGGACATATTATCAAACACAAAGGATTTTCCTGTTCCCTTTGGAGCGGGTTCAACTAAATTATATCGTGGTTCAACCATTGGGATAAGACGGCTTATGAGCAGTATCTTTTGGCGCTCATTATATAATTCATGGTTAAACCCCATCGAAGATACAATAAGATCCATCCATTCCTTTATAGTAAAATTCTCTCTTGAATCACAGAAATAATCAATATCTATATTTGCTAATTGAAATGCTTTAAAATCCTTCATCCATATTTGTCCTTTTGGATTATCATCCGATGGTGGAATATAAAATAAAGTACCAACTCCCCACAAACCGCTACTTAATAACATATCGTTATTTTGGACTATTTGGGGTGTTATAAAAGCAGAATGTTCATCAAGAAAAGGTATATTCAGATAACGATCTCCTTTAACAAGATTAACGTAAACAGAAAAATTATCAAGAAATTTAACTTCATTTTGTTCAAATAAATAATTTTTAATCGTTTCTTTCTTTCCTTTTGTGGGAACATATCTTTCTACAAATTTTGCAATACCACTTCTATTGTCAGCATTTAATTCCTGGGAATCTCCCACATAATGCGAGATAATCCATTCACCCACATATGTAGGAATTGCTCTGCTACCAAAACCTGCTTTATGAAGTAAACCTTTGTTAATAATTATTTCACTGAAAATATCTTTAGCAATAATTTCAAATTTTTCCATTGATACCTCCTATTCCAAATCATCGAATATTGTTTGGTCTTTTAAAGTAAACATAGACTTCATTTTGATAGGTAAAGTTATTTCTATATTTCGGTATGGCTTTCCGTTACACTCGAAAGAAACGATAAAATTTAAATTTTTAATGTCACTAGAATTTAGCGGTCTTGCAAAGCGGCCCTGTATAGAAAAAGAAGTTTTCCTTTTGCCATCAATGAAATCTATGTGATACGATTCTGAATCAATATTTGGAGTGTTTATTTTAACGACAATATTCGTAACTGAATATTTATTAGGATTAGTAATCTCCAATTCAATATTTTCGAGTTTATATCTGTATAGAGTCTTAAGCAATTTCAATTCTATTTCTTTAATTGAACTTAATATTTTCTGAAATATAATATGAGGAACGATTACTTCCTCTGGAGTAATCCCTCCATGCGTATAACAATTTTTGATAGCATTTGAAAAATGATTAGCTCTTCGTGCACACAAATAATGTCGATCACTTCCAAATCTTCCTTGCTCAATAAAAAAACAATCTCCTTTTAAGTTATCTGGTAATTCAGTAAATTTCTTTGTCGTTACCGCTACGCACCGATCCGATATTTTGGTAAAATCTTTCTCTTTAAAAAGAGTTAAATCAATATCGTTATTTAGTCCTGTAGGTATTTTTGTAGAACCATGATCAGAAACTATATGAATAAATATTTTATCCTCTAGGTTATGTTTATTTAAAAACTCTTCGATCTTATCTTCTATCAATACTTTAAGTAATGCTTTAATGTGATCCTCATGCGGAATTCCTAATTCATTTTCGGATTGATGCAATGCTTTATCTATCGCTAAATAATTCACTACATATGTTTGATGTGTAATTCTTGAAAGTATTAATAGTTCATCTAAGTTTGGTAAATATTGAAAATTTGCATTATTAAAATAAGGAACCCATCCTTTTCCCACGATGGCACTATATTGCTTATTATCAATTTCCTTATATGCTGTTGTTCCAGCTAACAAACATTTCTTAGATAACTCGGTATAACTTGGAATCATTGATAAATAGGGATCCATTTTAATAGCAGTAAAATTTATATTTTTAAAAGAATCTTTTAGGATATCTATATATCGCCAGCCAAAATTATCAATTATAACTACTAAATTCAAAATATTTTTATCTTGAAAAAACTCTGAATTATTTGGTAAAATATTAAAGATTAAATGTTTTGAATTGGCTCGTAGTTCTTCCCAATGAGAATATAACCATTTAGCAAATTGATCAGATATTTCTATTAACTCCTCATCGATACGTCCATTCAAATCCGCCCAAATAAAAAAAGGAAAATATGTTTCTATAGCCCAGCCAATCATCTCTTTATATGACCATGCCAGACTAGGGGTATCGGGAATGGTTGGTTTTATTAAAAATTTAATCTTATTTAATCCTTTTGTAATTTTTTTTATTATGGGTGCAAAAACACTTTTTAAATCTCCAACAACTTTTGGTGATATTAGCTCTGGGTTTTTATTTAGAAATGAATAAATTTTATCAAACTCTTTTTCTAATAAGCCACTTAGGCCATGTATAAAATTAGTAACTCCTCCTGGACTTTTAGATATTTCTAAATCATTTAAATAATACTCTATTTCCTTTATTGTTTCAGATATTTTAGATTCGTCAATTTTTAAATCGTACAAATTCAATTTGAGAGATTCAAAAACTCTAAAATTTTTTCCTAACAGTTTTTCTCCTAAATCTTTATAAGTTCGTAGTATTTTATATCTCATTAATTCTATTTTTAATATCGAAATATCTTCCTCTATCATGTTAATAATTGTCTTCATTGCTCTATCTTTTGATTTATTCTTCCACCTGTCTAACTGTTCCTGATACACTCGATATATAAGGTGCTTCGCACTATTTCTACGCCAGATAGGCTCATCATAAGATAATAAAAGGTCTACTATTTTTTCAATAGGAAAAACAGAGTAGGTATAAACAGGATTATAAAAATTTTCAAGAATCACGTTTTCGAAAATATCCCCTATTCGAGGAGTTATTTCTTTCTTTAAAAGATCTGCTTCAATAATCTCTTCGTTTCTTACGTGATCAGGGATAAAAATATTCCATCTCTGAGCAAGGCATTTTCGGGCATCCATTATTTGAAAAACAAACTCTCCTTGAGAATACCGTAAAGCCATATTCCGCATCCATCTTTCAATAATAGGCTCATGAACACAGATAGTTAAATCAACGTCATTTTCTAAAGCTATAAGAATATCTTTATAACCAAATACATAATCTTTTAATTCAGAAAAGACTAAACTATTTTTATCAATAGGGTATACTTTATTTTTATCAATAATAAAGTTAATCATTTTCGCGCTCTACTTTCTCTAAAAGCTCTCTAACGAGAATTTTAAAATCTTCGGATGAAATTATTTTAGCTTTTTGGATCTCTCTAAATAGCGATAGCACAGTGGAGCGAACTTCTTCTTTATCTTTTGGAAAAACAAAGTTAACAACTGCGTCTCCTAATGTTCCTTGCGCTGGAATTTTTATCTGATTTGGGTAAGTGTCATCTATAACATTTATTTTAGTAATTTTTCCATAACTACCGTCCTTATCACACACAACAAAACTTATAATACGATGATTGCCTTTTATAACTAATGGTTCCTCCAATTGATATCTTTTTCTCTCGCTATTTTCGTTTGATGGATCAGATCCATTATCGGTATAATAAATAAAATCTTCTTTTTTCTGAGGTGTAATCTTTATAGTTAACATACCCTTATACCTAACCGTATCACCATTTTCCTTAAGCGCATTCTCATACTCAACAGAAACCTCTCCAACAGGTGATTTATTTTTATCAATATGGCGCTTCCCTTTTTCTAAACAAGTTAAATACTCTATCGCATTATCTCGGGTCCAATCTGATACACAGCCAAACCCAAAACTCTCAGGATAAATTTTAAATAAAAGTTGCCGTGTATTAGACAACTGATCTATTCTACTAATAACAATTTTACTCTCATTATTATAAAATTTGCTGTACGGATCTTTTTGATAACTATCAAGATCATTATACCAACCGTGAATTGCATCTTGGATATCAATATCTAAAATACCTTTAGCATCAAATAATTCTGCAATCTTCGCGAGTAAACGCTTTTCTTTATTCTCAAGAACTTCGGAGGCCTTTTTTTTAAATTCTTCAATCTTTTGCTTGATAGTTTCCAATTTGTCTTTGGTAATCTTCTCACCTTTCAAAATATTAAACAAAGATAAAATATCGTACTTAATAAAAATAAATGGATTTTTTGTCTCTGCTTTATTTAAAGTATTAACATATAGCGTATACTCGTCAGTATAAAATTCTTCCGACCTGGAAATAACAGGAAGGCTCTCCCACCAAGAAACAATTGCCTTGTATGCATTATCAATACCATAAACCCTGCCCGCCTCAATGCCATCTTTATTAAATATTTGACATATCAGATTAAAATAATCTTTTTCTTCTTTACTAATCTCCTCAAAAATTAAAACCGCATTTGGCACCTTCCCGGTAATCAATTCAATTGCTACCTCAGTACTATCAATATTTATATCTGTTAAGGCACCTTCTTCCCTTTTAAACCTCAAACTATCTCCATAAAACCGTCTTGCTAATAGCAGCAATAATGTAATTGCTATCTCACTTTGCCCCCATTCTTCAAAATATGTTTGGAAAAATCTTCTGCAAGACTTTGGTCCTTTTCCTTTTAAATCATCTAAATCACTTAAAATCTTATCATACACAGGAAGTTTATTTTTGAACTTTTGTATATTCTTTTCTATTTCAAAATATCTTTTATCACCTTTTATCAGTACTTGTCTTACAACTTGATTGTCAACGAAACACCGTCTCAAATACTTTTTATCTCCTCTATTGTCCGGTGAAGTCCAGTCTACACAAACATTCTGTGTAAAATCCAGTAAAAGATTTCCAGCCTCTACCATAATACGACGAACAACTCCTTCATTTTTTATATGAGCTTTATTAAAATCTGTATGCTGAAACGTATTGCGTTTTTCACTAAACACCTTCTCCATAACTTTATTGGCAGGATCATATCTTTTGGCATCATTAAGAATTAAAGATTTACCTTCTTTCCAAAACCAATTTATATTAGTATTACTAAAATAATGATTTTTTGCTCTTTCTAAGTTATTTTTGGCTGTTTTTCTAATCTCATTCATTTGCACATTTTCATGAGGACCAAAACCCTCTATTTCTTTAGATTCTTGAATATAATCTACCGCCATTAACGTCAATATATTATCAGTCACATCTAGAGGTTCTTTGGGAATAGCAATAATTACACCGTCCTGATTGTTTTTATGTAGTAACTTTTTGGCTTGCTCAATAGCATTTTTTGTTTCGCAAAATACATATAAAGCAGTCCCTTCATAACTATCTTTTCCGTATTCTAACATCCTACGGTTAAAATCTACCTTTTCAAATAGGTTAAGATTACGGCCTTCTATCTGAAATATTTGCTCCAAAGCAGACACTGATACAAACTCAGTCTTGAGACGTTTATCTTCATTATATGTTGTATTGTAATCTTTGGCTTCTAAGAATTGCTCCTCGCTCCCCAAGGGAACATATTTTAAAAACTTTTCAAGGACATCTGTTGGGTAATTTTGCGAATTCATCGCATATTCTTTAATCATACGCTTAACGTCTTTTATGTCACTTCGCTTAAATTCGTATACTTTATTTTCATTCTTATATAAAATTCCGGCATTACAAAGCGAATCAAGCCTATTGATTATATGATTTTTATCAGATTGAGCAACAGCATCGAGGGCAAAAAAAATATTATCCTGGGTATTGATAATTGGTATTTTTTCATTAGAAACTATAGTATTAACCAACATAACTTTCAAAATACGGTATATAAGCTCATCTACTTCAGTAAATAGCTTAGACTTATTCTCAGTTTGTAAATAACTATTTATCGACCGAAGAGTAGCTTGATAATCAGCAATAGCGCTGCGAATACGATTAAATATATTATTATTACTAGATGCAATGCTATCTTTGAAATATTCAATTAATAGATCTGTTGTGTATAGCTTCAGCTGTCCGTTTAAAATTATTTTATTATTTTCTATAAACCACGGGTATGAGTGGTCTTGAATATTAACCCATTTACCTTCTTCCATTTCATCAAATTCAGGAGAAAAAAATTTAGATACGGATCGATTGTTAGAACCTAAATCTCTTGCCATCTGCAAAAGAGCATAAGTTGCCAAAGGATGCATCGGATAAATATTCTCAATAATATTCTTTTTTAATTTCGGCGCAGGTAACCAATCAAAGATACCTAATCGCTTGCACTCTACAGGTAACCGAGAAAAACTATCACTATGCGGTTCCACTTCATTTTTCCATATAGGCGTGTCCTTCTTTTGGTGAACAATAGCACTAATTACACCTTCCATGCCTTCTGTCTGAAGAGCAACTTCAGTCACGCGGTCTTTTAATGTATCATAGTGAACCATATCGCCTACCTGACCATGATTACGAAACGGCTTATGTCCTGTACCAATAAAAATAACCGGCAAATGATTTAAACCGCTATTAGCACAAAACTGAGCAAAAGCATGAAGCCTATTCAGGTTTACTAAGTTGTCGTCTAAAGCATATCCAAATTCATCATATATAATCGTTATACCCTTGTAGTTCTTCATAAAATTCTCATTTGTCAAAATATTCTTGAGAATATCCTGTAAGTTGTCTTTTGAAAAAGTAAAATCTGTATCTGTAACTACCTTATAAGTTTGCTTAAAAACATTTAGCGCGGATTCCTTTGTATTTTTTAAATCCTTTTCCAACGAATCTAAATTATAATCGGTATGACTTTTTTCTAACTCTGTTTTAAAATCATTAAAAAAGCGCTTTTCAGACTTTTTTACCTCCCAACCTTCAATTTTTCTTAATGCTTCTTTGTACTGAGTATCTAATTCTATACCTATACTCTTCATTTCGATAGCTTCTTCAACCGCCCGTAGAATAGTCCCTTCAAACTCTAAACTTAAATCATAGCGGCAGATTGCAACTAGAAATTCCCCCTCTTTTCTATTAGCTTTTAACTGTAACGCCGGCTTTTCGCTTAGAACCTCCCCAGGGTGCAATAAAACTTCTTTTTGAGATATTTCATAGTTCTTAAAAAACGTCGCCATTTCAAGAGAGTTGCTCTGTTTCGCAAAGTAATTTCCTAACATAAGACATAAATGAGATTTACCGGTTCCGTAACTCCCAGATAAAAAATAAAAACGCCTATCTTTCGGATTAAGAGCATTAGCGATCTTTTCAAAAGCAAGCCGATGCGCTTTAATTGGCATATAAAGTTCCATACGTCCAAAGTTTCGTTTTTCATTATAATAAAAGAACTCGCTACTTAAATCTATATAACTGGCATACCCGCTGTTAATCTTAATAACTTCACGAATTTTTGACATTATAACCCCTCCTAATCAATTGCCTTAAAATTAGATAGCTTATGAACTCGACTATTCCCTTTTGTATCAACAATTTTCAACTTATTTTCTAAAAAATTGTTTGTCCGCAAACAAATCACCAATCCCGCCTTCATGTCTTCAAGAAATGAATTCCACTGGTTTTGAAGTAACCTGTAAAAAGCCTTTTTCTCATCATCCCGCCAAGTGTCTAATAGAAAATCCATTTTATCTACAAACAATAAAGACTGCCCAACGGCCTCTTTTTTCAATAAAGACAGTAAATCCTCCATTTTAAATACATCAATTCCTTTCGCTAACTCACTATGTTGTATAAAATAATTCAACAAATCTAAATATTTCCCTTTATGTTTAACCACAGCCTGTTGCGAAAATTTACTTAATGCCCTATGGGATTTGCTATAAATAATAATGCTACTAAATTTTTCTTTCTTTAGGAATTCTAAATATTGGCCAAAATTCATATCTACTCCTCATTACTATATATTTTTTGTAACACACTATTTTTCGTCAAACCTTCCGCGAACCTAATCTGGTCCAAATCACCAAAATTTTCTATTCGTATCAATTCCATATCATGCAGCTTATTTAAAAGTCCATTTATCCTATATTTCTGCAAGTATAATACTTTACCAGGGCTATTTTCCATTCGCATAATATCTTTAATGGCTAAACCGGTAGAACCAGAAAAGTACTCGTCTCTAAAGTGTAAAAGGCAGTATAAAAATGGTAAATGGTTAATTTGAACCACTTTAGAACGAACATACTCACCGTTTGAAATATTTTCTAAAATATGCAGTCTTTTAAATCGCTGTTCCCCATAAGCATCAAGCACTGAAGCTATTTCTCTAGGTAGCTTTGTTTTTATTGATTTTTCCATAAAGTTTTCCGATAAATCTGAATAATACGGAAGGGCAATTTTAATATTAATTGTTATATTCCCAGCAAATATATTAGTAACTAATCTATTCCAAACCACCCATTTTGCTTCACTTGAAACAATATAGTGTATAATCCACAAAGTATCCAAATTATCAAAAAAAACATCTTTTTGGGCAATAATTTTCCCTAATGGTGTTAGAATAAAAATTCTAGGTTTTATAATCCCTAACCCAACACTCATACTACTTAAATTTTCAAATTGTCTCTCGGTCATCCCAAGTACTTCAAGTATTTCCTGTCTAGGTATTCTTTTACGGTCATTCTGTTTTAAAGAATATTGAAGAATGCGGGATATCTGATTAAAATGCAAATGATAACCCCCAGTAAATTGTAATTTCATCTTATTTTCTGCCATGAACTTATCCTTCAAAATTTTTCCCCTTCAATAAAATTTTACAAAGAGACAATTTCATAAAATAAAACTCCATTATAAAGTGAGTAAAAAATTTTCTGAATTACTTACTCTAAATTGATACAATAGTTTAACAAACTATCTAGCAAAATATACAATATCGGCTTATAATTTTAAAATCTATAATTCTTATTCGCCTCCGCAACGAAAACGAATATCATAGTTTATTATAAAGTTTATCTCGTCTTCATTAAGCCCATAATGCTTTCCAAGCTCCACATCTATTTGATCAATTATCGACTTGGATTTTGATATATTAAAAATGTATTTATTATCATATTTATAACCTTCATTAACAATGATGTTTCTTTTATAATCACTTACAAGCTTCCAGTATAGATCTTCAAAATTTCCCAATAGGTCAAGGTCAAAATTCATAGGGACTAGATCTAATAATTCTCTTCTTACGTTATAGCAATCCGAGAATGCAATCCAAAACCAATAAAAAAAAGAGGAGTTAAACAAACATGCAATTGGGTAAGCATATTTCTTCTTTAGACTTATTTTTTTCCAATTAGAATTTATCTTTAAATTAATTTCTTTAACATAATGCTCGTCAAATGCTTTTCTCCAATATCTTCCACCAGAATGGACAAAAACATCTATCTTTTCGTCTTGGACAGATGCAAGGTATTTATCTATTCTACTCGGCACGATTGATATTTTTTTTAATATTGAAACCTCCAATGGCGAACTAACTTTTGGAAAAAGCTTATGTTCAAGATGGCTGATAATGCCATCAACATCTATTTCGATATACTTTATCATATTAAATAGATTCTTTCTCTCATTACGATGCCATCTTATATAGTTCGTTGTTCTAAATACTACTGCTTCTTGGTTGCCTAACCTCTTCGAAAGTATCATAATAGTTAAATTCATTTCTGCATTATCAAATATCTTAGATGGCCTTACAGCAAAATGACTTAACTTAATTTCTTTACTATTCTCAATTATTACTTCTCTTAATATTTGATATTCGGGGTTACTATTACCCCATATTGGTATAATCATTCCAAAAATTGCTCCGTGTTTAGATAAATCCAGACTTCTTTCTATCATTAAGGTAAACAGATTACTACAGCTTCTTGTAACATATTCTACAACTTGATATTGTTTTTCAATATTAGAATATTTTACATAAGGTGGATTACCAACAACCACATCGAACCCATCATTTCCTAGTAGTATCTCTGGGAATTCTAACTCCCAATGAAAAAATGAATTTTCTTCCCAAGTAAACTCAGTATTGCCCTTATTAAAATTTGAAAGAACCTTATTATAGTCATTTTGGGAAATATCATCTCTCAAAGCTGCACTTATATGAAAATCACAAATAACTTTATAAGGTTTAAATGCTGAGTTAATCTCATCCAACCACTGTTTTTTTTCACCTATATCGTCCAAATTTCTTGAATCGTTTAATTCTATCTGCTGATAATTCGAAATTATCTTCTTAACAGTAGATTTAAATTTATTGTTATTTTTAAAAAGATCTATCTGTACGGTAGCAATATTTCTTTTATTTTTTTCGGGATAGTTACCAACATCAACCAGTGAAGCTCCAACAAGTGAATTTCCGCATTTTAAATGGTGATTTAGAAAAGATAAAGGCTTGTCTTTTGCCATAGAGAGAATCCATAAAGACAACCTTGCCAGTTCAACCGCTAACAAATTCATATCCACTCCATAAATGCAGTTTTCTACCACTCTTCTTTTCCATAAATTAACAGAAGTGTCTTTTTCACTTATAAGATTAAATTCATTCATCGTTTCTGTAATAAAATTTGAGATTCGGTTTGAAACCCCAACTAAAAAATGCCCACTTCCCATAGCTGGATCAAGAACACTTAATTTCAGTATCCTTTCTCGCATAAACTCTTCTAATTTATCCCCTATTAATGCCGATATAGATCTCCTTTCACTATCGCTAATCGATGTTTTAAATAATTCCAATATTCTTTTATTGTTTTTTATGAACTCGTCTTTTAGTTCATTTAACTTCTTACCAACTGTATTCGTAACAATATAATCAACAACATCTTCTGGCGTATAGTAAGAGCCACTTGCCTTGCGTTCATCCTTATCAGTGCCAAAGTAAATATATCCTTTTGATATATACTTTCCTTTAATAATCTTACCCCCGGCTGAAGTTGGGATAAATTTAACTTCTTTCTTGGAAACCTGCACTTCTACATCTTCTTCTGCTACAAATAGTTTATGTTCAAGAAGACCTTCATAAAGTGTCCCTAGATGTCTTACTCCCATATCCCGGTAGCTAATTGGTGAATAATTGCCCGACTTATCCTCATAATAAGTCATATAATATAGAACTGGTGTTAAATAAATATCTGAAATCTTATTATCTTCTAAAAAAGTAGTATATTTATTTTCACTGGGATTAAACAACCCTCCATTGTAAGTTAGGTCTATATTTGCAAATATATTACTTAAATTCATCCAAAGCTCATAACTGTCCTTGTTGAGTTCGCTTTTTTCTTGATTATTCTTTGCAGTCTCTAATACAAATAAGAATGCTTCTAGGGCCTTGTCTTTTAATAAACCCCTGGCTTCAGAGTAGAATAAAAAGAGGAGCCGAAACATATAAAGCATTGCGCTTCCATATATATTGCGCAAATTATCATCCGAGAAATCAAGATGACCACTTTTACGAAGATCAATAGTATATCCCAAGCATAGATTAGAAAGTATGCCCTTTCCACCTTCCTCTTTTTGTTTCAGGGCGTTTTTTAGTTCTTCTTCAATATAATCGATTCTATCCTGAGATTCCTTTTTAAAGACGTCAAACAGGCACGAACCTTGCTTATCAACTGTGAAGTTTTCCGCTTTCATAAACTTATAAAATATCTGGAATTGCAGGACATTATCAGAATCTAGTGTACCTTTTAAATCAATTTCCAAATAATTTTCGTAAGGTGTAACTTCTTCAGTATAATAAATACGCCATTTATCACCATTTGTTAGAATACCCCATTTGAAAGCATTTTTCTTAAGATTACGAATTATTTTCTCTGCCCAGTTTTTACCCATTGAAGTATTTTCTAAATCTTCAGAAGGCAACAAAGAATAGCATATTGATATATTTTCATCAGGTTTTCCTATTTGGTATACGTAAGAAACGTTTTCATCAACTATTTTTATACCAAATTTTAACGCTTTTAGTACTTCATGCACAAAGCTTCTATTCCATTCTTCTAATGTTTCAAAATGAGCATATTCGCGATATTCTTTTAAAGTAGATAACGTTGCTACAATACTAGAATCTTCTTTAATTTTTGTAATTTCTTTAAGATAAATCTCAGAAAAAAGATACTCATTTTTATAAAGTTTTTCCATATTTTACTCCTACCCAAATAATCGAAAAGATATTATTAGAAAATTTTTCTAAATATTTTCATAGTTAAAGTCGCCAGAAAAAAAGATAGTTTTTAATATAATATTATCTAATGCCCGTAACTCTTTTTTAAAATAATATCAGAATGATATAAATATTTTAACAATCCGTTTGTGCATAATCTCTTTCAATAGTAGATGTAGGAACCCTATATTCTCTGGATTTCTCTTTTATTTCTTTAAAAACGAATCATTCAAGATCTCCCAATACTTTTTCATCAAGATTTATAATTAATCTCACTATTTCAAGCTTAAAGATTTCATTTATTAATTTCATATTTTAGTTAATCATTGAATATCAATTACAACCTCCTCCTTTTCCCATTCTCGCCATTCGAGGGTAGTAACCTCCGGTAGTTGGTTGAGGCCTTGTGATTTTTTAAATCCTCCCAGTTCGTCTCTTAAAATGATGGGTTCCCGCGTGCGCGGGAATGACATAAAGGGGAAGTCAATTATTTTTTGTGCGAGTGGCTCGCTTATTTGAAATATATTTAAAAATTCATTCTGAGATTCAATGTTGATATTTATAGTTTGAACTTCCGATTTTAGGGAAGTGGTAGACAAGATTTGAGGATTATCGTAAAGGGAGAACCTGTCTGCGTGCGTACACGCACAGGCAGGGTAGACTTTGGTTTTGGCAAGGGTGGAAATAAAGGTAGTTATAGAAAGAGCAATGACAAGAAAGGCAAGAATACTATATTTAGTATTTCTTTTTAAATATTGCATTTTTTATGAGACTCTTTTCTATTTTAGACTTAAGTCACAAAATAATATAAAGGATAAAAAATACAAAAATTAGGGAAGACAAAAAACCTGCCTCCCATTTTAAAATCTATTATTTGGGTCAAGGATCAAGATTTAAAATAATTGATGAAGTCGGGCTAATAGTTTCGAGATTATAACAATGCAAATAACAGCATATTATATATATTCTATAGGTTTTAGTTTTTAAATGCAAGGTCGTAGAGTAAAAAACTCAGGGAGGGTTCAGCCGGCTGAGTTCTGACTGCTTTTCCTTCTCGAAATATTTTAATACTCAGAATATTTTTTATTACTACCCCTTGCTTTTTCGGCAGGATATCTTTTCTTATTTTTCTGCATTTTATCTTCAAGTTCTGTTGTTAAATCAATATCATATCTCTGGGAAAGCCTGATTAAAAAAAATAATATATCTGCCATTTCTTCAGTTAATTCCTGTTTTTTAGAATTGTGAAACATGGCATCCACTTCATTTTCTGATTTAAATCTAAAATGCTGTAATAACTCAGATGCTTCGGTTACAATGCCGATGGTTAATTCCTTTGCATTGTGAAATTGGTCCCATTCCCTTAATTCACAAAATTTTCTTATTTTTTCTTTTAATTCTTTTAGGGTTGTTTGGCTATCTGTTTTATCTGTGCTATTATTTCGTATTTTTTCTTCCACTTTATATTCCTCCGCTTAGTGAATCTATTGGTTCAATTATTTTTTGAACAACTTAGGAAAATATAGGACGATAAATCTGTTATGAATTGGTTTTGGTTCGCTCGTTTTTATTTTTAGATTGCTTTCAATGCTAATAATTTATGTTTTTAATTCCACTTATAATTTTTATTACTTTATTAAAAAATATTTCAAAATCAGGTATTATTTTAAATTGATGGTTTAAAGATTTATCCCAAGCATTTGAGAAATCATCTTTTCTTTTTGTTAAAGAAGATATATCCAGGATAACTTCCTTGAAGTTAAATTTTTCTTCAAGAATCTGCAATACTTTATCTTTGTTAATTAAATCATAAAGCATTCCTACATCATACAAATCTCTTACTCGTGTTCTTTGAATCAATGCTCGAATCTTTTCAGTAAATATTTCCTCAAGGGAATATACTTCTATTTCAGCATTAAGTTCATCTGAATAAGGATGAAAGATTTTTTTCTTTTATCTCTTGGGAACGAATCATTCAAGTTCTCCTAACATCTTATCATCTAGATTTATAAGTAGTCTCCATCTGGCATTTTTAGTGTCTTTTTCCGGCATAGTAGGGTCAAGCAAAAGATAATTACGGGTATTTAATTTAGGAAGTTTTATTTTTATATTTAATAGTTCGCATAGATAACCTAATCTTCTTAAAACTCCAGAATTTCCAATACGTTGAGCATAATCTTCGAGTTTTTTTCGATCAAATTTATTATTTTTTAAAGCTTTAACTACTTCAATTACACCACCGCAATATTGGGGTTTATCCAGGCAATCGATAATCGTTTTTTCTTTGTCTGTAATATTTATTTGGATTTCTTCTATCCATTCTTTTCTAATTCCAAACACTTTCTCTTTTTTGATTTTTACTATTTGATATTTAACGCCAAATACTTTAATATCTTGATTCTTTTTCCGGGCAGTAGTCTGGAGAAATACAGTTGTCGGAATCTGCTCAGTAAAGCCATAATAATTAAGAGCGCTCCAATAGGCAATAGAACAAGGCTCAATTAATGTTGATCCAATAACAAATTCATGTAAGGTGTATTTTCCTTTTTCTGCTCCTAATGGAATGATTAAATATTTTCCTTTTTCAATACGTTCAATTGCTCCTTTTTGTTCTAATCTATGTAAAGTTACTTTTAAACTATCTTTATTTCCTGTAAAATTTTTTAATATTTCGTTTACAATAATAAAATGTTTACCAATCATATATTTTTCTAAAAAGGAAATGTTTGTATCAACTCTTTTTCTTTTTCCTTTTGCCTTTATAATAATGACTATCTTAGCTCCAGCTTGTTTAAAATATTTTGAATATTTATTTAAGATATTTTTGCTTAATTTTCCTGTATCTAAAATTATTATTATTATTTTTTTATCAAGATTTATATATCTTATTATTTCAGAAATTCCTCTCTCTAAAGTTCCCACGTTATCAGCATATTTTAATTCAATAATAAATTCATTATTTACTAATATGTCTAAAACACCAAATTTTGTTATTTCTTCGCTCTTTACATTTATATTTGCTGTAAGATTTAATTTTAAAAATTTTACTAATTTGTCTTTCAAATGATTTTCATTTTCAAAAACTACATTATTAATTACTTTTTGAAAATCTTTTTCTATTATATTTTTAATAATTGCTGAATCAATCATTTTGCTATAGCCTTAAAAATTACCTTTTTAAAATTTACTATGTTTATTATAGTGTATAATATTATGAATTATATCGCAATTATTTTTTCGGGATATTTTTGCTTTCTCATGATTATCTCTAAACTTTACATATTATATATTTTATTTAACGCTAATTATTATCTCTTGTTCTTTCTCCATTCCTCCCATTCAAGATCGGTAATTTCTGTAAATTGAAGAAGGTCTTAGGGCAATTATTTTCCCGGCGAGAGGTGCAAAATTGTTTTCCGCATAAGGTGCATTTTTACTTACTGTTTACAAATAAACTAATCATTTTTTCGTAGATAAGCGGGATGCCTGTCCTAAGTAGTTGTTAGAGATTGTCGCGCCCTGGTAAACCATGGCAATGACAGAAAGAAAGCTCTCTTATTTCTCAATAACTTCCCAGTGTCCGCCTTTTGGAGAGCCAATTCTTTTTAAAACTCCTTTTTTCTTTAATTTTGTAATATTATTATCAACCGCCGTAGTGCTTATTTTTATATGCTCAGAAAGTTCTTTCGTGGTGATATATTTATTATCTTCCATTAATTTTAGAATTTTTATTTCGTTTTCTCCTAACTTTACACCCAACTTATCTCCCAACTTTACACCCAACTTTTTAGGGACTTTTTCAGTGGCCTTTTTGGTTCTTGTAAAAGTCACGATAAAGAAATTATTATAATAAAATTCTACACTTCCCTGACCATGTTCTTTAACAGCGTTTTTAATCCTATTTATTCCGGTTCCAATTTGTTCAATATAATCTGCCCGGTTCAACAGGGAAGCGATAACCGGATTTCTTACTACGCTTTTTGTACCGAATTCTTTAGCATTAAGCCCGGAAGGCAGACCACCAGGATTGGATATTTCCACTCGGTCATCGAAGATTTCAATCATTACGCTGGCACCTTTTTCAAAATAATCCCGATGACAAACAGCATTGATAATAGCTTCCCTGAGCGCAATATCCGGTATTTCGGGAATTTCCTCCCGCCGTAAATTTTCAATCTTGTACTCAATATTGGTATGTCTTTTAACAAACATTACTGCATTTTCAATATTTTGAATAATATTTCCGTAAAAATCTTTTTTATCCAGGATATGTAATTTCTCCGTCCCTTTATACAGAACACAAATAACCTTGGCTTGCAACAATAAGAACTCTGTGGATTTTGTAAAGAACAACACACCTGCATTGGTTAATTTACCGTTTTTCAACAGGCAGTCAAGATTTTCAAGAAGAAATTTATGATCGATTGCCGGTGTTATATTTGATAGTCCAATAAAGTTTATAAATGCCTCTTTATCAAAATCTCTGTTAAAATTAGCTTTACTATTTTCCAATTCATCAAAACGAATCCTGCCTTCCTTCTGGAAAAAAGAGACAATCTCGTTTCGAGTTAACTTTTGACTGTTCGGTCCAATTCGAATAAAAAATCCCTTTGAACATCCATACGGCTTTTCTTTCCCCTGAGGCACATCGACGATAATAATACTATCTGATACTGATATTTTTATATTTAATTTTGGTTCAAGTCGATTCACCACATCTTGTATTCTTGAAAGGATATTATTGTCTGTTTTAATACCTTTAATCTCCCCATCATCAGAAATACCCAGCAACACTTTTCCTCCGGAAGAATTGGCAAAAGCACACACTTCTTCTATGAGAGATTTGTCAAGAGATTCTTTAAATTCAAGATGGTAACCTTCACCGGTCTGTATTAATTGTTTTAATTCTTTATCCATTTTTCATTTCCTTTTTATTCTCATTAATTTTATTATAAGATATCTCGAAAGCGGGTTAGATTAAAATTAGATATTTTTTATAATTATATCATAGTGGTAAGACTACTGTATGGCAATAATTATTAAAATAATTTGAAATAATTGAAAATAATTTGATTTTTTTATGTTTTTTACAGCCACTTTACATTTCGACAAAAAGTTTGTGAAATCCTTCTTTTTTGGGAAAATAGTTTTACTTTAATTCGGTTATAATTATTATCCCCTGTTCTTTCCATTCCTCCCAATCGAGGGTGGTTATTTCTGGTAGTTGAAGGAGGTCTTTTGGGTCTTTGAATCCTGCCGGTTTTTCTCTTAGGGCAATTATTTTCCCGGCGAGTGGTTCGGTTATCTGTAAGATAGTGGTAAGTTCATATTGGGAGGCGGTATTGATATTTACAATTTTAGGTCCTGTTTGAGCGGAAGTGGGCAAAATGGGTAAGAAATCTATTTTGGCTATTTTATATAATTTCTGAGTTCTCTCCAGACTGTATTTATTGGTCCATAGGTTTACAAATTGATTCTGGTATCGGGCAATGATTTCCGGGTCGTCTATGACCATGAGATTTTCATCATTTCGGTTGTTGGCGGAAAAAGTCCAGTTATAAGAACCGGTAAGTAGTATACGGTTATCGATGATGGCAAATTTGTTATGCATAATATAATTGTTCGTACTGATTCTTGTTTTGATTCCCTTTTGCACCAGGAAACGGGATTGGCTGTATTTGTAATCAACCTGGTCTTGATCCAGATAGACCCTTACTTTTACACCTCTCTCCTGGGCTTTTATGAGGGGAAGGGCGATTTCTCTATCGGTAAAGATGTACATGGCTATGTTGATGGAGGCTTGGGCCTGATTGATATTTTTGATGATTTCTTTTTGAGGATTATCGGATAGGGAGAAGTAGACTTCGGTTTTGGCCAGGGTGGAAATGGAAAATTGGGAGATAAAAATTATGGTTAGTAAGAGAAAGATGGTTGTTTTGATTTGTTTTTTGTTTTGAAACATCTTTGTGAATCTCTTTTTATTTTTTAATTGTTTTGATTAATTAAGTTTACAACTACTTTGACCATCGTATCCTTTTCTTCTGCTTTGCTTTCAGCTATTAGTAAAGTTAAAGCTACCAGGGCGTTATCGGCAAGACGCTTACTACCGTCTTCATTATATAAAATACCATTCTCATTTAAGAACCAAAGGAAGAGGGATGCGGCAATTCGTTTATTTCCATCAATAAAGGAATGATTTTTAACCACAAAGTATAAGAGATGAGCGGCTTTTTCTTCGATGCTGAGGTAGAGGTCTTTTCCATTAAAAGTTTGATATATTGCTCCGATAGAGCCGGAGAAAGATTGGTCTTTTTCTAATCCAAATAAAGTTGATGGATAATGAGCTTTCAGTCGGTCTAATTCCTGGCGGGCTCTTTGGTAGCTAATTCTAAATTTCTCCTGGGTAGTGACTTTTTTTATCTCTAATTTTTGGAAATCATATTCATCCAGCAAATGTAAGGCTTTTTGGTAATCAAGAATGACTTTTAACAGACCGGTTGCTTCGGTTGAATCTAAGGCTTTATTCTGCAGGAGCCTTTCCATAATTCTTGAGGTTTTTTGGAATTCTTTTAATTTCGCCCGGTCTTCGCGCATTCTCTTTTCATTTATGGTATAACCTTTGACAAGATGTTCTTTTAAGATATTGGTTGCCCAGATGCGGAATTGGGTGCCGCGCTTGGAATTTACTCGATAACCGACGGAGATGATCAGGTCTAGATTGTAAAATTTTATTTTGCGCTTTACTTCTCTTCCACCCTCCATTTGAACTACCGAGTATTCCTCGGTAGTTGACTTACTGTCTAATTCTTTGGTAGAAAAAATATTCTTTATATGCAGTCCAATGGTGTCAGTGTTTTTTTCAAATAATTCTGCCATCTGCTTTTGAGAAAGCCAAACGGTATCTTTTTTTAGATTAACTTCAAAGGTTTCTTTTCCTTCCGGAGTGGTATAGATTATTGTTTCATTTTTTTCTGGCATTAGTGTTTCCTTTCTAAGGAGTGTTTTAATAATTATATCACATGGCTACGACTACTGTATGGCAACAATTAGAAAAATAAATTAAAATAATTGAAAAAAGTTTGATTTTTTTAAGCGAAAGGGGGACACACTTTACTTTTTGCCAAGTATAAGTGTGGGAATAAAAAAGAAGAATGTCCCCCATGATTCCTGTTTTAGAAAATAGTCAAGACTTTTTTCGATTATGCCAGATAATAGTCATATTAGATCAGAGAGATATTCCCAATAGACAGGCGAGACACCTATCCTACGGTTGGGCTTGGGATTGCCGCGTCGCTTTGCGACTCGCAATGACATTTTTATTTTTTAAAATATTTGTTGCAATTGGGGCGGGGATGGGGTAAAATAGGTTCATAAACTTTTGTTTGCACCCACTTATTTAGACACATTTTTTAATAAAATTATTAGAAAGGATGGAAGTATATTGTTTAGAAAACCGATGAAGATGAGAGATTTAGAAGTTTGGGGAGTCCCCTCTTATGTTGTGGATATCTGGGAGAAGGATTATTCTCCTTACCTGCTGGCGGTTCAAGAGAAGGCAGTGAGAGAGTACGGGGTGCTGGATTATGATGGGGGCAATGACAGAAGGAATTTATTAGTAGTTGCACCGACTTCTTCGGGGAAGACCTTTATCGGGGAGATGGCGGCTATCACTCAGGCTGTCCATAAGAAAAAAACCATTTATTTGGTCCCCTTGCGTTCTTTGGCCGAAGAAAAATATCACCACTTTCGTGACCTTTATGCTGATTGTGATATAAACACCCTTATCTCTTCCCGAGACCGCCGGGAATACGATAATAAAATTATCCGGGGAGATTACCAGGTAGCGGTAATGGTCTATGAGAAATTTAATTATTTCCTTCTCGAGTATCCTGATTTCTTACAAGATGTCTCTCTGGTCATCATCGATGAGCTGCAGATGATTCATGACCCCGTCCGCGGTCCCCTCCTGGAAGAGATCATTGCTTATATCAAAAAGAATAAACTGGAACTTAAGATTATCGGCTTATCGGCAGATTTAGATAATGAAGCCGGATTCTTAAACTGGATTTCGGCTGATTCCCTGCTTTCTTATCAACGTCCTGTCGAATTGCGGAAAGGGTTGGTACGGGAAGGAACTTTCAAATACATCACCCACAATAATTATTGCTGTGGAGAAGAAATCTTCTTTGCTCCTGATGAAGTCCGGAATAATTGCTATGAAGATTACCTAAGAAAAACGGTCTCTTATTTTGTAGAAAAAGATGAACCCACCCTCCTCTTCTTCCCTACCCGTAAAGATACCCGCAAGTGGGCCGGATGGCTGGCCGGGCAGATTGATGCTCCCCGGGCAGATGAGGCAATTGCCGAACTTTCCCGGCTGGAGGAGACCAGATCCCGGGATGAATTACTCTATTTATTAGAAAAAGGGATGGCCTATCATAATTCTGACCTTTCCTGGGAAGAAAGAAATCTGGTAGAGACTTATCTTAAAAAAGGAGAGATAAAATTAATTTGTGCTACTACCACCCTGGCTATGGGAGTAAACCTTCCCTTTAAAAACGTCATCCTCACTACGGATAAATATGCGAGTAATAATGAAAATTACAGAAACGGTTATCTTACCAGTATGAGTATGGTAGATGTAGAAAATATGGGAGGAAGAGCAGGAAGATTAAATCAGAAAAAGGGGGAAGATTTTGGACGGGTTATTTTTTTAGCCCCTTCCCTTCTTTCCGAGACCGTGGTGCAAAATCTTTACTTTAATGCTTTAAAACCGGCTAATCCGGCAGGAATGCCTCGAATCAATGACCCCGAAGGGAAATACAACTCTTCCCTGGCAACAGCGAACCCGGCAACAGATGCCCTGGCAGCCCCGGATGCAAAAACACTCTACCGTCCCTTAAAGAAGGAGAAGAACTTTACTAATTTTCTCCTAAAAGAAATAGTAAGAGGAATAAATACAGAAGTAAAACTGGATAACCGGTTTAAGGAATTAACTTCTGATTTTAAAAGAGATGACCATTACTGGGTATTTAATTTTGAAGAAGATGATTTGAAGCCAGAGATTAAGGAAAGCTTAAAGATATTGATAGAACATAATTTAATAAAGTACGGCAAAGGTAAAAAAAATAAAGACCCTGAAAAATTATTCCCCACCAGGGCGGGTATCCTGATTAATTCCCGGGGGATAGGTATAGATACTTATCTTCTCTTTAAAGATTATTTAGAAAACAAAAGGGGGAAGTTAACCAATTTAGAGTTAATTACTCTTTTAACTATAAGCGATGAAGGAAAAAATATCCCCATTCCATTCCCTCAATTTAATCAGATTACCGACCGTTATAAAGCAGGCGACTGGAAATATTATTATCAGAAGAAGATGGTAGAATTGGTCTCAGACCGGGGAGAGGAGGGTAAAGAAATTTATCAGGATATTTTAGAATTAGACGGGGAAGATTGCCACCTTGAACTGGATACAGAAGATTATCTTTCTATTAAGAAAGCCCTCCTTTTATATGACTGGATAGCAGATAAAGAGATAAAAGAGATTGAAGAGGTATACAAAATCTACGGAGGGGCAATACGGAAATTAGGGGAAGGCTTTTCCTGGCTGGCGGATTGCCTGGGGGCGATAGCTTTTGATTTGGGCTGGAGCAAAAAGGAGAATAAAAAAGAAGGATTAACCGGAATAAAAATATTCTCTGAAAGGCTGGCCTGGGGAGTGGAGGAAAAGGGGCTCGGGCTTGCGCGCCTGCATATCCCCGGATTAGGTCGGGGTTATGTGAGGGCGCTGTTAAGAGAGGGTTAC
>Ga0268276_1000985_pt1 | contig 30267 bp, 19 predicted proteins | sample saktaG_4_FD_190145 | JGI IMG/M metagenome (GOLD analysis project Ga0268276, IMG submission 190145) | Saline water microbial communities from Sakinaw Lake, British Columbia, Canada - sak_2010_1_5_45m | ecosystem: Environmental > Aquatic > Non-marine Saline and Alkaline > Saline ...
ATGTTATACCAGAAATCGGTCAGGATCTGTCCCTCGCGGCTCATCGAGGGGCCGCCCCAGGTGCCGTTGTCCTGGAGGCCGCCGTAGACGTAATACGGGTCGCGCATGTCGGCGCTGACCGCATAGAACTGGGCGACGCTGAGGTTGTCGAAGAAGACCCAGGTTTGGCCGTGGTCGTAGGTGAGTGAGGCACCGCCGTCCTGCCCGACGTAGAAACGGTTCTTGTTCGACGGGTCGATCCACATCGTGTGGAAGTCGGGGTGGAGGCCGCCGATCTGACTCCAGGTCTTTCCGCCGTCGGCCGAGAAGTTCATGCTCGAGGTCAGGAAGTAGACCCACCTATCCTCGGACGGGTTGATGTAGATGTGGCTGTAGTAGAAGGGGCGGTTGTTCTGCCGGTTCATGAACTGCCAGGTCGCGCCGCCGTCCTCGGTCCGGTAGATCCCGGTGCCGAGCTTGGTCATGTCCTCGTATTCGGGATTGGGCTTCTGCTCGGTCCCCGTACGGATCGTCTGGGGCGGGTGGTAGCCGTGCTCGACGACGGCCATGAGGACGTCGGGCTTCGAGCGGGAAATGGCCAGGCCGATGCGGCCGAGCTCTCCGGCCGGCAGGCCCTGGGTGAGCTTCGTCCAGGACTTGCCGCCGTCGGTCGTCTTGAAGATGCCGCCGTTCGGACCGCCGGAGTCGAAGCGCCAGGGCTGGCGAAGGCGCTGCCAGAACGAGACGTAGAGGGTCTCGGGGTCGGTCGGATGCATGACCAGGTCGATGACGCCGGTCTTGCCGTCGTTCGGGAGCCCGCCGGCGAGCTTGGTCCACGTCTTGCCGCCGTCGGTCGTCTTGAAGAGGCCCCGGTCGCCGGTGTACCCCCAGGGGTGGCCCGAGGCGCCGACGTACACCGTGTCGGGGTCGGACGGATGGGTGATGACGCGGGCGATCGTCTGGGTCGTCTCGAGGCCCATCCGGGTGAAGGACTTGCCGCCGTCGGTCGATTTATAGACGCCGTCGCCCCAGGCGACGCTGTTGCGGACGCATTCCTCGCCCGTCCCGACCCAGATAATGTTCGGGTCCTTCTGGAAGAAGGCGACGTCGCCGATGGAGGCCGAGCCGTACTTGTCGAAGATGGGCTCCCAGGTCGTCCCGGCGTTAGTGGATTTGAACACGCCGCCCGAGGCCGAGGCCACGAGGACCTGGGTGAAGTCGTTGTCCAGGGCTTCGAAGTCGGAGATGCGGCCGACCATGTTGGCCGGGCCGATCGACCGCCAATGAAGATGCCGGGTCAGGGCCTGGCTTTCCGGGCCGGGCCCGGCCTGCTGGGCCGAGAACGGTCCGGCCAAGGCCATGACGAGAAGGAGCAGGGTGCCGGCGCGGAGCGCCGTCTTGACGTTGCGATTCATAAGGACCTCCTTGAGAGATGCACGATCAGGCGGATTATAATGAAAATCCGGCCCGGGTTCAATCGCGCCGAACACGATGGTGCGCTCGACGCTGCCCGGGCAGCGTATGCGCGAAGGCACGGAACCGGAATTCCGTGAGATTTTCGAATTGGGCACATAAGGGGATCTGCACCTCCGGTACGCGTCCTCCTGTTTAAGCAAAACAAGAGAAAAACATTCGGAAAACGAGTATAATAGAAGTTGAATGAAACGTCTGATAATCATCCCCGCCATCCTCCTCCTCGCCGCGTTTTCCTGCGGGGAAGAGAAGGGGTGGCAATTCGACGCGGCGTCGGCCTACGGCTTCGTCAAGAAGCAGGTCGAGTTCGGACCGCGCGTGCCCAACACTCCGGCCCATGACGCCTGCGCCGATTGGCTCGTCAAGACCCTCAAGCAGTGGACGCCCGACGTCGTCGTGCAGGTTTTCCAGGCCAAGGCCTTTGACGGGAGGATGCTCGACGGGAAGAACATCGTCGCTTCGTTCAATGCCGAGGCCAAAGACAGGATCCTCCTCTGCGCTCACTGGGATTCGCGGCCTTTCGCCGACCACGACCCCGACCCGGCCAACCATTTCAAGCCGGTCATGGGGGCCAACGACGGGGCGAGCGGGGTCGGGGTCCTGCTCGAGGTGGCCCGTCAGCTCTCGCTCAGAAAGCCGGCGGCCGGCGTCGACATCCTGCTCCTCGACCTCGAGGATTTCGGCGAGCACAGGAACTGGCGCGGCGCCTCCGAGGATAACTGGGCCCTGGGCTCCCAATACTGGGCCCGGAATCCTCATCGCCCAGGCTACAAGGCCCGTTTCGGCGTCCTTCTCGACATGGTCGGAGCGGCCGACGCCGTCTTCCCGCTGGAGGGGACGTCCATGTCCTACGCCCCGGCGGTCATGAGAAAGGTCTGGGAAATAGCCGGCGGGCTCGGGTATGCGAAATATTTTCAGCCGAGGGAATCCGGCTCCCTTATCGACGACCACCTCTATATCAACAAGATCGCCGGGATCCCGACGGTCGATATCATCCATTACGACGAACGGCGGGAGGGCTTCCCCGCGTGCTGGCATACCGTTGGGGACACTCTCGATAAGATCGACGTCAACACCCTGAAGGCCGTCGGCCAGACGGTGATGGCCGTCATTTTCCAGGGGAAATAGGGCCGAATTCGCAACTTGGAATATTGGAAGAAAAGATGGATCGCGCCGTCTAAATCCGTGAAGTCAGTATATCAATAAAAAGGAGAACACTCTATGAAAAAAGCTTCACTTACCGCACTCGCCATCGTGGCCGTCCTGGCTCTCGTCGTCTGGGCCGCCGACCTCTCCGGCACCTGGGAAATGAGCTCCCCGGGCCGCGGGGGCGAGATGATGGCCAGGGACATCACCATCGTCCAGGAAGGCAACAAGATCACGGTCACCATGCCCGGCCGTCAGGGCGGCGACCCGATCGTGGGCGAAGGCACCGTCGAAGGCAACGCCGTCGCGTGGAAGGTCGTCCGTCAGGGCCAGCAGGGCGAGATGGTCATCAACTACAAGGGCACGGTCGAAGGCGACACCATGAAGGGCACCATGTCCATTATGGACCGCGAGACCGAGTGGACCGCGAAGAAAAAGTAAGCGGACCTGTTTTTTCTTTTAGATCAATAAACGCCGGGGTGGGGTTCTGTCCCGCCCCGGCGTTTTGCATTCCTGCCTGATTCAGCTCAGCTGAGAACATCCCTCTGGTTGTGGGACGCCGCCCGTTTTGGCAGCGATGGAACGGCGCTTGTTTCTTGCAAAGCCGGCAATCCTAGCTTATCATTGGCCCAACTCTCTGGATAGGAGGCCCAATGAAACGCACTCGTCGGACGCTTATCGCCGCTTTCTTGCTGATCGCCGCTTTCCTGCCCGCTCTCGTTTCCGCCCAGGCAACTCGGGCTGATTACGAAAGGGCGGCCGGCCTGAGGGCCAAGCTCCAGCCCCTGGCCCTCAACATCGTCGACCGGGGCGGCTGGATCGGCAAGACATCCCGCTACTGGTACAGGAAATCCGTCGTGGGCGGCAACGAATTCTGGGTCGCCGACGCGTCGAGCCGGGAAAAGAGGGCGGCTTTCGACCACGTCAAGCTGGCGGCGGCCTTGGCCGCGGCTTTGGGCGAGAAGGTCGAGGCGCTCAGCCTCCCGTTCCAGATGGTCACGTTCTCCGAGAACGAGAAGTCCCTCGAGTTCGCGGCGGCGGGTTTCCGCTACTCCTGCGACCTGGCCACTTACGAGTGTAAGAAGCTCGGGCCGGTCCCCCCGCGCGGTGGCCGGGGCGGCGGCATGACGATGTGGGAACGGGGCCCCGCCCCCGAGGCCGCCTCCAAGGAAGCCAAGACTTCTCCCGACGGCAAATGGGAGGCCTTCATCCGGAATTATAACGTCTGCCTCCGGGACAAGGAGAAAAAAGAGGAGACGATCCTCAGCCGCGACGGCTCGGAAGGCGATTACTACACCTACGAATCCCTGTCCTGGTCGGGCGATTCGAAGAAGATCGCCGCATACCGTATGCGACGGGGTTATCACCGCGTCATCCAATACGTCGAGTCGTCGCCGGCCGACCAGCTCCAGCCGAAATATCACACCATGGAATACGCCAAGCCGGGCGACGCCATCGACATCGAACGGCCGGTGCTGTTCCTCGTCGAACCGAAGGCGAGGATCGAGGTCGACGACGCGCTCTTCCCGAATCCTTACGAGCTCGGGGACCTGGCCTGGCGCAAGGATAGCCGCGCTTTCACCTTCGAGTACAACCAGCGCGGCCACCAGCTCTACCGGATCGTCGAGGTCGACGGGACGACCGGAAAGGCCCGCGCCGTCGTCGACGAGGAGGCGAAGACCTTCTTCTGCTACAGCGGGAAGAAGTACCGTTACGACATCGACGACGGGAAAGAGGTCATCTGGATGTCGGAGCGCGACGGCTGGAACCATCTCTACCTTTACGACGGCGTGACCGGCGCGGTCAAGAATCAGATCACGAAAGGGGAGTGGGTCGTCCGCTCCGTCGACAAGGTCGACGAGGAGAAGCGGCAGGTCTACTTCCAGGCGAACGGCACGATCCCCGGCCAGGACCCCTACTTCACCCACGCGTTCAGGGTCAACCTCGACGGAACGGGCCTCGTCCGGCTGACGGAAGGGGAGGGCAACCACTTCGTCACCTATTCCCCGGACATGTCCTATGTCGTCGACACCTGGTCGCGCGTCGACCTCCCCCCGACGGTCGAGATCCGCCGGGTCGCGGACCGGACGGCCGTCATGACGGTGGAAAAGGGCGACATCGCCGGGCTTCTCAAAACCGGCTGGAAGGCGCCCGAGGTCTTCGCGGCCAAGGCCCGCGACGGCCGCACCGACATCTGGGGTATCATCATCCGGCCCTCGAATTTCGACCCCAAGAAAAAATACCCCGTCATCGAATACATCTACGCCGGGCCGCAGGGTTCGTTCGTCCCCAAGTCCTTCGGCGCCTACAACTCCATGCGCGCCCTGGCCGAACTCGGGTTCATCGTCAGCCAATGCGACGGCCTCGGGACGAGCAACCGTTCCAAGGCCTTCCACGATTACTGCTGGAAGAACCTGGGCGACGCCGGGTTCCCGGATCGAGTGCTCTGGCACAAGGCCGTGGCCGCCAAATACCCGTCCTACGACGTCAGCCGGGTCGGCATCTACGGGAATTCGGCCGGGGGACAGAACGCCCTCGGCGGCCTGCTCTTCCAGCCCGACTTCTACAAGGCCGGCGTCGCCTCGTGCGGCTGCCACGACAACCGCATGGACAAAATGTGGTGGAACGAGCAGTGGATGGGCTGGCCGCTCGGCCCCGAATACGCCGCGTCGTCGAACGTCGACAACGCCGGGCGCCTCAAAGGCCAGCTCCTGCTCATCGTCGGCGAGATGGACACCAACGTCGACCCCGCCTCGACCATGCAGGTCGTCAACGCCCTGATCAAGGCCGATAAGGTCTTCGACCTCCTGGTCATCCCCGGCGCCGGGCACGGCATGGGCGGGGCCTATGGCGAGCGCAAGATGTTCGATTTCTTCGTCCGCTACCTGCAAGGCGCGAACCCTCCCGAGTGGAACAGGGCCCCGGCGACGGCGATCAAATAAGTCCGGGGAGCGGCGCGTTAGAGCGTTCATCATCCGTTCATGCGTGTGGCGCTAGGATGGCCATGAGGAGTTGGAAATGATATTTCGAAGATCGGCCGCCGGCCTGATCCCCGCCTTGGCGGCGCTCCTCATCGTCTCCGTGTCCGGGCCGGCTTCCGCCCAGACGAGCAGTCCCGACAAGATCCAAGCCCTGCGGATCGAATCTCCCATCAAGCTCGACGGGATCCTGGACGAGAAGGCTTGGGCCACGGCGTCCCATATCTCGAATTTCACCCAGCGCGAGCTCGTCGAGAACGCGCCGGCCACGGAAAGGACCGAGGTCGCCGTGGTCTACAACGGCCGTGACCTGTACATCGGCGTCTGGTGCTTTGATTCCCAGGCGGACCAGATCGTCGCCCAGAAAATGAAATGGGATTTCGATTACGGGACCGACGACAATTTCGAGGTCGTCATCGATACCTACGGCGACAGAAGGAACGCCTACTTTTTCGCCGTCAATCCCAACGCCTCCCAGGCAGACTCGCTCATCAGGGACAACGGGCGGACTACGAGTTCCGACTGGAACGGCGTTTGGTACGTCGCGGCGACGAAAACCGACAAGGGCTGGTTTGCCGAGATCAGGATCCCGTTCTCGACGCTGAAGTTCCGCGCCGCGGCCGCGCAAACCTGGGGCATCAACTTCGAGCGGAACATCCGCCACAAACGGGAGCAGGTCCGGTGGCAGGGCTGGTCGCGGGACTCGAGCCTCGGGCAGATCAGCCGGGCCGGGACCCTCGAAGGCCTGAGCGACCTCGCCCGGATGGGGATATTCGAATTCCGGCCCTACGCCGTCGCCGGAGCCGAGAAAGAGCGGGCCCTTCCGGCCGTCAAACGGGCCGACCTCGGGCTCGACTTCAGCTACCTCGTCAACCCGACCGTCAAGATGGATTTCACCGTCAACCCCGACTTCGCCCAGATCGAATCGGACCAGATGATCGTCAACCTGACCCGTTTTTCCATCTCCTATCCGGAAAAGCGCCAATTTTTCCTCGAATCGCAGAGCTTCTTCGATTTTTCCCTCGGCCGGGCCAAGCCGTTCTACAGCCGGAGGATCGGCATCTCCCAGGGCCAGGAAACGCCGATCCTGGGCGGAACCCGGTTCCTGGGCAAGATGGGAGGCACGACACTTGGGGCCATGGTCCTGCAGACGAGCCGGACGGATTTCGCGAATTCGACGAACTTCTCGCTCGTCCGCTTGAAACAGGACCTCGGCGAGGAATCCTCGGTCGGCCTGCTGGCCATCGGTTCGGTCCAGTCCGGGCACTTCAACGGGACCGGCGGGTTCGACGCCCTGTATTCGACCTCCAAACTCTTCGGGGACAAGAACTTCCAACTCGGCGGCGCTTTTGCCGCGACCTACACTTCGGGCCGGGAGGACGCGAGCGGAAGCGCCCACCGTCTTTTCGTCAACTTCCCGAACGACCTTGTCGACTTCAGCGGCTCTTGGGAACGTGCGGGCCTGGGCTTCAACCCCGAAGTGGGCTTCCTGAGCCGGACGAGCTACCAACTCTTCGATACGGAGCTGTCGATCAGTCCCAGGCCGAAGTTCCTGCCCTGGGTCAAGCAGATGGAATTCAAGCCCCTCGAGCTCAGCTATTATATCGACGATATCACCCACGAGATGCAATCGGTCTACATGGAATTCCGGCCCCTCGGGCTGTCCCTGAAAAGCGGGGATTCCTTTGAATTCAACATCCAGCGCAATGCCGAGAACCTGACCGAGGATTTCGAGATCCGGGACGGCTTCCTCATTCCGGCCGGCCGCTACTGGACGAACCGCGGCGAGTTCCAGGTGGAGACGTTCGATGGCCGTCCGGTGGTCGGAGCGTTCGGTGTCAACTGGGGAAAGTTTTACGACGGTTCGAGCACCGAATGGGAAGCGGACTTGGCCTGGAAACCGAGCCGGCATTTCAGCGCGAGCGCAAGCTACCAGCGGACCGATATCCGCCTGCCCGCGGGCGCGTTCGCCGTCGATGAGGTCATCGGCCGGTTGAATATTTCCCTCACTCCCCGTTTGTACGGCTCCGTTTTCGGGCAATGGAACAACGACGACGACGAGGTCCTCTTCAATTTCCGCGTCACCTGGATCCCCAAGCCCGGGGCCGTCTTTTATTTCGTCTTCAACGAGTTCGGCGACACCCTGGACCCGCGCGCCTGGAGGATGAATAAGACCGTGGCCATGGTCAAGTTCGTCTGGTACTTCGACACGAAATAACTCGGCCCGGTGGGGCCCGATGAGGAATAGATGCTCTAGGGAAGAGCAAGAAACGATATGCGTAAGAAAGGAGTTCAATCATGAAAAGCTTCGTTAAGGTCTTCGGGATCGTTCTTGTCCTGGCCCTGCTTGTCCCGGTCATCGGGTCGGCGCAGGATAAGGAGCAGAACGAGGGGAACGTCGTGAGCGACGCCAAGAAACTGGCCGGCGAGGCGAAGATCACCCTGGCCGCCGCGTTGGACAAGGCCCTCAAAGCCGCTCCCGGGATCGCGCTCAAAGCCGAGCTGGAGCAGGAAGAGAATGCGCTCATTTTCACCTTCGATATCCTGCCCAAGCTCACAAGCCAAGAGATCACGGAGATCCACGTCAACGCCAAGACCGGCGCCGTTATGAAGAGCAACGAAGAGGAAGAAGAGGACGAGGAGGGTGAGGAAGGCGAAAAAGGCGAGAAGGCCGAGGGCGGCGAGGCGGCCGAAGGCGCCGCGGAACCGACCATCGCGGATATGCAGGCCATGGCCAAGGCGGCCAAAGTGACGATGGCCGTGGCCCTGCAGACGGCCCTTAAGGCCGCCCCCGGGACGGTCATCGTCGTCGAGCTCGAGAACGAGGACGACGCGCTCATTTTTAGTTTCGATATCCTGCCGTCCCCGGACGCGACAGAGCTCAAGGAGATCCACGTCGACGCCAAGACCGGGGCCGTCATCAAGACCGAAATAGAAAAATAGTAGATTCCATAGGATCGAACCGAGGCGGAGTTAAATGCGGCTCAGGAAATCCGAGCGGTTTCCGTCGCCCCGGCCCGGCTGGCCGGCCCCGGCCTCCGGACTCGGGGGCCGCGAACCTCCGGGCTATTCGGACTGGCCGGGAGGGCGGAGATTCTATAATAGGGGGCAGAAGGCCCTGTTCGAGGAGGCGAGCCGCCTAACCGGACGTTTCCCGCGGGCCGGCTCGCGGTTGCTCGAGTCGACCGTACGGCCCCTGGTTGCCGGTCCTTGGCTGTCCGTGCTTCTCGCCCTGCGCAACCGGCGGGTCGTGCGGGCTTTGGAGTCCTTCCGCAGTTTCCTCGTCGTTCCCGACATCCATATCGGCGATGCGGTGATGTCCCAATCGGCCCTGACCGCCCTCCGTGACTTTTTCCCCGAAGCCCGCGTGGACTATGTCGTCGATCGAACGGCTTTTCCCCTGATCGAAGGCAACGCCGAGGCGACGCGGGTGCTGCCGTTCTTCACCAACGGGTCCTTTCCGTCGGCGGCCGACCTCTCCGCCCTGAGGAACCTGATCCGGGACGAACGCTATGACCTCATCCTCAATTTTTGCCCCTATATCAATGACAGGGACATCGGGCTCCCTGGGACCGGGCTGATAGACGTCATGTCGCATGCGCCAACCTTCGTCAGGAACGAGCGTCGGCCCGCCGTGATCAATCACTTCGCCTTCCAATCCCATCGTTTCACCATCGATTTGCTTTCCCTGGTCGCCCGGCCCCGGCGTCGGCCGGCGTTCAAGGGACTTGAAGTGAGGGTCGGCGACACGGCCGTGGAAGAGGCCCGGCGGTTCGCCGCGGCGGCGGGCCTGCCGGCCGGGATCCCGGTCGTCATGCTCAATCCGGACGCCGCCTCCCCGTTCACCCGCGTCCCCGACGAAAAACTGGACCGTCTGCTGGCGGCCGTCGCTCGGCTGGATGTCGCGATCCTCGTGGGCGCGGGGCATACCGAGGCCGGCATCGGGGAGCGCATCATCGCGACCCTGCCGTCTTCCCTCCGGTCGAAGGTGGTCCTCGTCCCGGCCAGCCTGAGTCTCGAGGCCTATACGGCCCTCATCGACCTCTGCGACGTTTTCGTGACGGGGGATACGGGTTCCATGCACCTGGCCGCCGCCCGGAGGTCGTCCCCGTCGGGGCGGCACGAATTCCGAAACCGGACCGCCGTCTCCGGAAAGGGCCGGCCCCGGAAGACCTCATCGCCAAGAACGGTTTGATGCCGCGACGGAATGTCTAAAGCCGCTGTCTTTCTCGACCGGGACGGGGTGATCAACAGGGATCGTCCGGACTACGTGAAATCCTGGGAGGAATTTGAGTTCCTGCCGGGCGCCCTGGAAGCGTTCCGCGTGCTGGCGGCGGGCCCGCATAAGGTCGTCGTCATTAGCAACCAGTCCTCGATCGGACGCGGTCTTGTGAGCCGGGAGACCGTGGACGAGATCCACGCCCGCATGACAGAAGCCGTCCGCCGGAGCGGCGGCCGCATCGACGCCATTTACTATTGCCCTCACCGTCCCGACGAGAATTGCCCTTGCCGCAAGCCCCAACCCGGCCTGATCTTGAAGGCCGCCCGCGAGCTCGACATCGACCTCACCGGCTCGTGGCTCGTCGGCGATGACCTGAGGGATCTGGAGGCCGCCGTGGCGGCGGGGGTCCGGCCTGTCCTTGTGCGGACCGGTCACGGGAGGGATCTTGCCGAAACCCGGCTGGCCCGATTGTCCTACCCCGTCGATGTCTTCGAAGATCTTCTTGAATTTGCCTTGGCTGCTGTAACTTAAAGCCTCGAGCCCTCTTTGTGCTAGAATATCCCCGACTCGCGCGCCCGTAGCTCAGCTGGATAGAGCGTCGGACTTCGAATCCAAACAGAGATTTATCGGGGTTCCCCTGGAAATCGCTTCCATATGGGGGAAATGGCATTTTTCTTTTTAGCACCGTTTATCAGAATTAGGCGGGATTAAGCAATTTCTGTGACATGGGTGTGACACGGGCGGGGTGGTCTGCCTTTTCCTTGGAGAGAACTGAGGACTCATCCTGCCCATGCACTGTCGTCAAGAGCACGAGGAGGGCGAAGCCGCCGCTGTATCAAATCTTTACCGCGGTCACCCTCTAGTCTTTCGTGATCTCAAGGAGCGGGAGTCTATCGCCTTTTAGCCGGGTCGAGAGGATTTCATATCTCGGCATGCTCTTTGAATGCCGGTCGCTGTGGCTTTTCGTGGTTATTGACAGTGCCGCGCGGCCGGCGATCATGATGGCGGCCAGGGGCGCGAGCCCGATCAGGATCAAGACGCGGCTTAGGCACAAGCGGGTCAGCTCGTCAGAGAGGTACTTCGAGCAGGTCAGGTTTTCGGACATGGGGAAGAAGTTGAAGGGGATTTTCGGGGATATTCTGTAAGAAACGACGCTTTCGATATACGCGGATACAGCGAAGGTCATGCCTGAACGTGTTTTGCGGCGAGCCGAGAGATGCTTTTTGTAATCGGGCAAGGTCGACGGTATTGACGAGCGACCGCAAGAACGAACACAATATTCCTTGATTTCTAGACATTACCTGGGAACACGATCATCGCCGGTTCCGGTTCTTCCTCATATATCAGCGGATTGGTCTTAAGAAAGCGCGCGCTGTTCATTCTCAGAAGAACCCAGGATATTGCCGAAAGGACAAAGAAGACCCAAAAATAGCTGGGTTTCCTAAGGAGCCCCATTTCGATATTGGAAAGAACGGCCAAAAGCGCAATAAACCCAAGCAAATAAGGGATCCCTCGGGTTTGGAGCTTTAGCTTGCCCGGCACGTTCGTACAAGCAAAGGGGATTTTTCTGAATCGGTAAAAAAAAGCTTCGATACCAACAGACGAAACCGTCAATCCAAAAATCGCATGGTTGAATGCCGACCGCCAATCCCGCCAAAGTATGAGATGCGAAAGGAACACGAGGGCGGATAGGGGAAGGAACCATTTGAAGAATATCGCCTTCTTGAGGCCTGAGATATATCTGATCCGGCGGATGGTTTCAGTGACCTGGAACACCCATCGAGCTTCCGGCGCTGCGGGAATATCGGCGACGGCCCGGAGTCCTGCAAGCAGGACTATGGATAAAATAAGGGGTTGGGCCAGGAGCATCGCGTTCTCTGGAACCAGCATCCGGAAGCTCTGTCGGTTGACGATGACGAATAATAGGATGAAGCTGGCCGCGACGGCTACATAGTTTGTCAGAGTCATGAGATGTTTCGGGCTTGCCCGGATCGTCTTTGAAAAGAAACTGGCAACGGCCCTTTCCTCCGGGCTCCACAGGATCGCATTTTGAAGTGTTTCCGCGACGTGTTCCCGCAGCCAGAAAAGCTTCGGCCGGCCCCCTTTCTTTGCTTCGAGGGTTTTCAGGGTGTGCCGGCAATAGCTGAGGCCGCTAGCCAAGATAAAGGCCGCCAGGGAGATAAGAAGGGCCAGTCCGGCCATTTTCGCCTGAATCACGAAAAGGGGGTCATGGGTGCCCAGGAGGACTTCATAAAGGCCCGAAAACCAAAGCGGCGGGAAAAGGAAGATGAAGGGCGCCTCCTTGTCCTTGAGCCCCGCCAGCGAGTTGAATGAGCTGCCCAGAAGTGATGGTTGAATGATGAGGGCCATTAGGGTAAAAACGAGCGCGGCGATTAGGACCAAACGCACCAGGGGGGAAATCCTCAAGTAGATCTTGTACGGCAGACCGGCCATCAAAAAAACCTGGAGGAAGATACAAGCGAAGAAAACGCAAAAACAGGCAGCGAATGAGCTCAGGATATGGGCGACGACATAGCGGACCGCGAAGCCGAGGCTTTTCGATCTCCAGTCTGCCAAATAGGAAGCAAAAATGAAAGAAGATACGGAGTTCATGGCAATGGAGAAGAGCCCAACGAACATGATCAGCGAGGCCAACTTGGCGCAGAATAGCGTCCTGAGCCGGATGGGCAGAGGCCTCAGGCTGATAAAATCTCGGCGGTCGAGGAAGAGCACATCCCATTCAAGAACGGTGATAATGCCGAACAGTACCATCATGAGCGTGAAGATGTACGTTTTCTCTTGCCAGGATTGATTGTTGTCCGGAAGAAAAAGGTAGTTTTCTGCGAGCAGATGCGAGCTCCAGCCGATAAAGATCGCCAGGATAGCGAGGAGCGCGATGAGGCGCTCTTTCATCTGGTCCTCGAAGTCCACGATATCATTCCGGAAAAGCCGTCTGAAAAAGTGTCTTGTCAGGATCCCGAGTTGATCGAATTCCTCCCGCATTTTGTGCGTGCGGGATGATGTGGCGGCCGCCAAAGTCAGTCGCTCCCCTTCATCGTATCTACGATTCGCTCTGCTGCCAGACCGGTATCCTCATGGACAACAAGCTGACTAAAAATTTCGGTCAGCGATGGGAGATTCATGAGGGAACGCAGGTTCCCGACGGAGTCGTTCGCCACGATGTTCCCCTGGTAAAGGATGATGATCCGTGAGCAAACTTGCTCGGTTACTTCAAGCACGTGGGAGGAATAAATGATGGTTTTATTTTCCCCAGCCAGTTTTTGGATCAGGTCTCGAATTATGAGTCCTGTCGTAACGTCCAAGCCGGAGAGCGGCTCGTCCAAAAGGAGAATATCTGGGTCGTGGAGTAGGGCAGCCGTGATGAGTACTTTCTGCCGCATGCCTTTTGAATAGGATGAAATTGGCCCATACATATCCTGATCGAGGCTGAAGATCTTCATGAACTCAATTATCTTGGTTTTGAGAGCCCGTTCGCGCAAACCGCGTAGCCTTCCTACCATAACCAAATAGTCATACGCGCTGAGATGCGGGTAAATCTCCGATTGTTCTGGAACATAGCCAAGGCGCTTTTTGTACGCGTAGATATCATCCCGAATATCGCGCCCCTCGATGACGATTTCTCCTCCGGTGGGTTCAAGCAGGCCGGCAAGCATCCTGATAGTCGTCGTTTTGCCTGCGCCGTTGGGCCCCAAGTATCCCAATACTTCCCCAGGACTGACTGCGAAGCTTACGTTGTTGACGACAGTAATACCGGAAAACTTCTTAACGATGCCCCGAAGTTCTATCAATTGTTCACTGCCCTATCAAGGAACAAGATTATATCACCTCGGAAATGAGATCTACAAACCACCTATGCCCCGGGCGCTCCCCCTGGCTAGCGCGGGACGCTGAGCGGATGTTGGCCTCACAGAGATAGACGCTGAGGAGGATACGGGATTCTCAGTACAATCAACCGCCTCTCGTTATTCTGGCCCAATATCCGCAAAAGGTTTTCAGGTAGAATTACTTATCTTTCCAGAACATATCCTTTTTGTCGTAATTGTCACTTCGGCGTTTCTCAGGGCATTGGAAACTATTGTTCTCCAACGTAGTTGTCTCGAATGACCTTTTGTCCCCGAAGCCAATTGGAGAGGGATGTTCCTTTCCGCATGCTTTGCATCGGTAATAAACGGGCATGATTAACCTCCAATCCTAAATTCTTCCTTTGCTGAAACTACCAATCTATCAAGATAAGCAAAGTACAAACTTGCCAGCTTTTCAATTGAAAGGTCTTCCATTTTGCTGCCCAAGTGGTTTTCTGGCGGGCGGGGAAAATGAAGACTGGCTACAGCTATATCATATGGGAGTTCTACATAGAGTTTTTCAATTGAACCATCGTGAAGTTGTACCTCCCAACCGCTCCCTCCATATTGATCTCCCATAAAGAAGCCTTTTGCGTTTGGAGGCGGTGGGCCAAAACGCCGCATATCTCGAGACGGCTGAAAATCCCGGATATAAAGTTGTGTGACGTGCTCTAATTTCCCTTCTTTTAGAATTTCACTGCGTAATTCATAAAAATACTTCATCAACGGATCTGACTTCATTTCCTCGACGTACTTGCCATACCATTCTTCGAATGTTGATTCTGTTGACCGGAGGTTTTGTAGGACGTTCGTGACTGCCCGGCCAAATACTATGAGGTTCCTCAATCCAGCTAATTTTCGTTCCGGTGGTCCCTTCGTTAGATCTTCCAATCCGAGTTTCGCGACTCGTAGAGTTTCCCGGACTCTTCCCATAATCTCAATGGTCGTTACGTCCATAAGGATGTCCCCTGCCCTGGTTTCTAATAGCTGATTAGATATCTCATAATCCACCTGCTGAGACTTGTCAATAAGTATTCTCCTTCCTGCCCCTCCCGCGCCACCTTGGGCATTTTCTGCGCCTTCCCCAGCACGAGGGACGGGGGTTGGGAGATCTGGCCGCCTGAGCGGATGTTGGCCTCAGAGAGATAGACACCCGCCAAGCCGCAAGATTCTCAGCAAAGGTAACATCAAGCCATTCTTGGCTGCTACTTGACAGACAGTGTTATAATAGTATTTAGGATACGAAGTCACTGATGCCAGGAAGAAACACGCACAAGGTTGCCGGAGCGCTTGCGGGCGGTGGTTTGGCTCTCGTCAAATCGACTGGACAACCAGTAGCTCATCAAATTACTGAGACCATCGGTGGAGCGGTCGCTGGTTACGGCTTTGGACGTCTGCCCGACATTTTTGAACCGCCGCGCGACCCGAACCATCGGAGTTTTGGTCATTCGGCAACAACCGAAATGATCCTAAGCGCTGTTGGGGTCCGTGAACTAGACGCGTGGCAGTCCTTCTTGCGAACTCATGCCGATCGCCAGGCTGTTCTCGCGATGCGAGCGCAGACAACTACTTCAGAACTCTGGCATTTATTCCTTGAGTTCCTATGCAGGTTGCTCGCAGGTGCGGTCGCAGGCGCGTTTGGCGGCTATGGGTCGCATCTGGCGCTTGACGCATTTACTGCGCAAAGCCTGCCGTTTATTGCTTAGGATACCCACCTTCTCTTGCCCCTTTTCTGCCCCCTATCGCGCCGGTTAGCGAGTTTTCTGCGCTTCCTCGGCCCGAAGGCACGGAGTACGCCCAGGCCATAGCGCTGGCCGTTTTTCTCGCTAGGACTGCAGAAAATAAGGACACTATCCGGGCCGAAATCGCGTCCAGGTTCGGGTACGACCTCAAACGTACGGTAGACGAGATCCGACCGTCATACCGATTCGCCGTGTCTTGCCAGCGGACGGTGCTTGAGGCGATCATCGAGTTCTTGGATTCCACCTCATATGAAGACGCTATCCGGAATGCTGTTTCTCTCGGCGGCGAAAGTGATACGCTGGCCTGTAGCACGGGCGGGATTGCCGAAGCCTTTTATGGATCGGTTTCGTCGGAGATCCGGCAAAAGGTTGGGGAAATCCTCACCGCCGAGCTTTGGAAAATCACAGAAACTTCCTGCACAAAATATACGACCTAGACGCGTGCAGTACTGCCCCAATTCCCCAATATTTTGGTGCCGAAATAGAGCGGGCGTTAAAAAGGCCGGTGCAATTTATCAATCCAAAGTAAGTTCCACTAAACCCTGGCGTCCGACAGAACACTTCCAGCGTTCTATTTGCGGAAATTCCCAATTTCCTCACAGCGTTGGAGTAGAAGACCGAGGAATTCGGTCAGATCGATTACTTCTTCCCAGGATGATCCCGTCACTATATCCTGAGCATGGGCGATTCTATTCCTAAGGTCTTCAATCCCCCCGAGCCGTTGTTTTGTAGTTTTGTCTAGGATTGCGAGTTTTCTACAAAGTTCCGCGGAGCGAACAACTAAATGAACCTTGTCGCAGAATTGTATGCAGTCCAAAAGACTAATCGCCTCATTCCTCCTCTGGCGCTTGGCCAGTAATGTTCGTGCAATATCGAGCCGATCACACCAGATGTATTGTTGCCAGGCGTCGCGTTCATAAAAGGATTCGATGAGCCTCTGCATATTCATTTCCAGAAGTGTAGTAAGGCCGAACAACAACATTCTCACCGGGGCTTTTTGAAGATCCGCCCTCGTCACTATTGATGTAACGTGATTTTTCTCGAGAACAAAAATCCAGTTATTCTCTTTCATGATTGGCAAGATATCTATCAAGGGGGTGGAGTTTGCGATAAGTTGAGATGGGTGGAAGATATTCTGATATTCTTTGCAGTGGCCGGCTCCTAGATTCGTTTTCTCCACATATCCCGAAACCTGGTTTTTTTCGTTAACGCCCAAAACGTCAAAATCCGCCGTATCCATGCTTTTTCGGACTTTTAGTGCATCGTCCATTGGGCTACAACATACGAGTTTTTCAGAGATAGTATTGACCGAGATGCTGTTCTCGAACATGTCCCGAAAGTCGCGGGAACTAGATTTGAAGTACTTCATGAGTTTTGCTCCTTCCTATCCCCTATACGCCTATCGAAAGTTACATTTATCAAGCCGTTATGTCAATAACGTGATTAGCATGACTTATGAAAGAATGAGACAAAGTTCTGAATAAGTTCAGATACACGAGAAACACCTCGGGTAATATGGTGGCACCATGTATCTACAGGCATCAACGAGCTACGGAGTGGTCTGGCCAAGAGCAGAAAATCGCAATAACCCTGCAGGCCTGCCGTTCGCTCACCCAATAGGCTTCCTCTAGAGCGATCACCCGCTCCCGCATCTGGCCTGGCTTAAGAATATTTTTGAGAAGACATCCTGCAACATCTGCTTGTCGAGCGTCAGGTCCGCCGCCAGGCGCTTGAGCTGCCGGTTCTCCTCCTCAAGCTGCCTCAGGCGGCGGAGCTCCGAAACGCCAAGCCCCCCGTACTTCTTCTTCCAACGGAAAAACGTCTGCTCCGAGATCCCCATCTTGCGGCAGACCTCGGCCACACGCGTCCCCGACTCAGCCTGCCGCAGAGCAAAGGCGATCTGCTATCCCCCATAAGTTGACAATATAAGAATTCTTCCATAGAATCCGTAAAACATGTCGTTAAAATACAAATTCAATAACCCGTTCTTCTGAATTTAGGAGAACTCATCATGACGCAATTAGCACGGAACCGACTTAGCGTTGTATTCTTTTTCTTGATGACCGGATTCTTTTTGCGTGTTCTTTTTTCCGCTCCCTCTCAGTCGGTCGCCCCAGATTTGTACAGCCAGCTCACGTTTCGTTTTATTGGTCCGCAGGGTAACCGCATCATAGCCGTGATCGGCGAACCGGGGAATCCGAATGTCTGCTATGCGGGAGCTGCGTCTGGTGGCATATTCAAGTCCATCGACGGTGGCATTTCTTGGGATCCCATTTTCGATGATCAGACCGTTTCATCCATCGGTTCCCTGGCCATGGCTCCATCGGATCCTAACATCCTCTGGGTAGGGACGGGAGAGACCTTCATCCGCAGCAACATATCGCAGGGAATGGGCATCTACAAATCTACGGATGCTGGCAAGACTTGGACTTGCATGGGTCTTGAGAAGACCGGTCGAATTGGTCGGGTAGTCATCGATCCACGAGATCCCGACCGGGTTCTAGCGTCAGCGATGGGACACTGCTACGGTCCTCAGCAAGAACGGGGAGTCTATCGCACAATAGATGGGGGGCGGACTTGGGAGAGAGTTCTTTTTGTTGACGAGAATACGGGATGTTCTGACCTAGTCATAGACCCAAATAATCCTAGCATCCTCTTCGCGGGTATGTGGACGATGTCGATCAAGAGCTGGGGGAGATGGAGCGGAGGCCCCGGGGGGGGGATATACACATCCCGGGATGGGGGCTCGACCTGGAGGCGTCTTGTGGGGAATGGGCTTCCCCCCTCGCCCGTGGGCAAGATCGGCTTAGCCATGTCGCGTTCGGATTCGAGTCGAATCTATGCTTTGATCGAGACGAACGATGGAGTACTTTGGCGGTCGGATGACGGAGGAGAGAACTGGATGCTCGCAAGTCAGGATCGCGCGTTGACCGAAAGACCCCATTACTATTCCCGATGTGCGGTGGCGCCTGACAACAGCAATGAGATCTATTTTGCTGCCACCCGCATGAGTGTATCACTGAACGGCGGGGAGTCTTCCCGTGTCCTTCAGAGCTCGGGAGTCGGGATGGATAACCACGACATCTGGATCGATCCCTTGAATCCTGATCGAATCATGGTTGGAAACGACAATCCTGGCGTCAGCATCTCTACCAATCGGGGAAAGACTTGGGCCAGGCTTAGGCTTCCTACAGCCCAGATGTACCATGTCCACGTGGATAATCAAGTTCCCTATAATGTTTATGGAAATAGGCAAGATGGGCCCTCCACGCGGGGTCCGAGTAACAGCTTGATCGGGACCTCGATCCCGTCCGCCTTATGGAATCAGGTCGGGGGAAACGAAAACGGTTTTGCCATTCCGGACCCCGTGGATCACAATATCGTTTGGGCCAGTGGCTACTCTGGCAAGGTCGACCATTTTGACCTCGAAACCCACCAAGCCCGCTCGGTCGATCCTTATGTTGACGGGCCGCTCGGCAAAGCGGCTGCCGATGCGAAGTACCGTTTTCAATGGACGTTTCCCCTCGCAATATCCCCTCATGATCATAATGTCATCTATGCGGGAAGCCAGCATGTGCACATGACAACAGATGGCGGGAATACCTGGAAGGTCATCAGTCCTGACCTATCCACGAATGATAAGAGCAAGCAGAAACGAGAAGGAGGCATCACGAGCGATGACGCCACCCCCACCTATTACTGTTGCCTATTCGCAATCGCTGAATCCCCCGTCCAGAAGGGTCTGATTTGGGCCGGCACGAATGACGGGCTCCTGCACGTCACCCGAGATGCAGGAGTTACATGGACCAATGTCTCTTCGAACATCACAGGACTCCTTCCATGGGGGACCGTGAGCAACATCGAGCCTTCCCGTTACGATGCTGGCACGTGCTATTTTACTATGGACTATCATCAGGTTGACAACCGTAACCCTTATGTCTTTAAGACCACGGACTTCGGGAAGAGTTGGACTCTGATCAGCAAGGGGGTTCCAAAGGGCGATTTAAGCTATGCGCATTGCGTTCGCGAGGACCCCGTCAGGAAGGGCCTGCTTTATTTGGGGACAGAGAACGCCCTATATTTCACAATCGATGACGGTGCGACGTGGCTCCTTCTCCAAAACAACCTTCCCCATACTCCAGTCTACTGGCTCGTAGTCCAGGATCATTTCAATGATCTCGTCGTGGCCACATATGGACGAGGGTTTTGGATCGCGGATGATATCACTCCTCTTCAGCAGTTGACCCCCGGGATTCTCGACTCTTCCGTCCACTTCTTTATTCCGCGTCCCGCCTACCGTTTTCGGACTATCGCCGTCCCGATGATTAATGAAAATGACCAATGCGTCGGACAGAATCCTCCTTATGGCGCCTCACTCAGCTATTATTTAAAGTCCGTTCCCAAGGGGAATATTAGGATCAGCATACTGGGCGACCAGGGTCAGATTATCCGGACCCTTCAAGGGACCAATAAGGTAGGTATCAACCGCATCTGGTGGGACCTGAGATACGAGTCCGCGCAGGAAGCTCGGTTGCTTACAAGCCCTATCGGTCTCCCTTGGATTGGACTCGGTCAACAAGGGTGGAGGCGCTTTCCTCAGGACAGAGTTAGTGGGCCGCTTGTCGCGCCGGGCACCTACCTGGCCAGACTCTCGGTTGGCGGACAGGAATTCACCCAGAAACTGGAAGTGAAAAAGGACCCGAACTCAGGAGGATCTGAAGAAGATATAAGTGCTCAAGTAAAAATGCTCCTGAAGATCAGGGAGAGCGTCAACTCGCTTGTGGGCATGATAAATCAGATTGAGTGGATCAGAAAACAGCTCGGGGACTTGACTACTGTTCTCAATAAAGAGGGAGATACCTACGCCAAGGTCAGCAAGGCGGGCGAGGAATTTGCGAATAAATTGATGGCCTTTGAAGAGAATCTCTTCCGCATGCGGGCGCAGGGAGGTAATGCGGTCCAGGATAGCCTCCGATGGCCGAGCAAATTCTACGACCAGATCATCCGGCTTGCCTCTGACGTCGCCCAATCCAATTCTGCGCCGCCGACCGTTCCGCAGATAGGAGCTCTAGAACGATATTCGGAGATCCTCAGGTCCTATCAGAGCGAATTGAGGGAGCTGATAGAAAAAGATCTGGAGGCATTCAATATGCTGCTAAAGGAACAAAATGTACCTGGAATAATAGTGTTAAAAACAAACTGATCCCATGTGCTTTTATTCCTCCGACTCTTCATAACATTCGACGATAGAGGATTCACGATATGATACAATCAGGAAATTTTGGCTTCTTAGCTATCATCCCAGTTGCGCTGGCCGTGATTTTGGCCTTCATCACGAAAGATGCCATTATCGCGTTGCTGATCGCATGCATCGTCGGCTTGATGATCGCTGGCGGTGGGCCCGCCGAGTCGTTCAGCCTTATGGGTGCGCTAAAAGGCATCACGAACTTGCCCAAGTTGCTGGAGAAAACCTTGGGGAACCAGGATTTCGTCTGGGTGCTATTGATAGAAGTCTTTATTGGCGTCCTAATAGCTTTCCTTAGAAAAACCGGTTCTAGCCAAGAATTTGAAAGAAGAATGAGCACCCGGATCAAAACAAGAAAGAAAGCACAAATTTCAACCTGGCTGTTTACTCTCATTATCTTCAGTGATTATTTTACGCCGCTATTTGTGGGTGCGATCTTCCGGGGAATTACTGATAAGGCCAGAGTTTCGAGAGAAAAGCTCTCCTATATCCTTGATTCATGTTCTGCTCCCAAAAGTGTTTTGCTGCCCTTTACCGGATGGGCAGTCTATACGTCCAGCCTGCTGGTTGGATATGGCCCTATCACCGACCGAACGATAGCGTTAGGTCTCTATATCAAGGCAATTCCGTTAGATTTCTATGCTATATTTGCCCTCTTCTTGGTGCCGTTGATTGCATTAGGCGTTGTACCTGAATTCGGGCCTATGAAAAGAGCCGAGAAACGGGCTTATCTTGAGGGCAAGCCAATCCGCGATGGAGCGATACCTTTGATGTCCAAGGAGCTAGCTGACATCTCAAAGGCTGACCAGATCATAAAGCCAAAGATTATCATGAATTTTATAGTTCCTCTGTTGATCGTCTTTGTTGTGGCGATCGGCACTATGATCATAACAGGAACTCCAAAGACGCTTGAAGCCTTCATGATCTCTTCGTTCTTTTTGGGGGCTGCCTTGTTCCTTGAGAGAGTCCCAATAAGAGACATCATGGAAACGGTCTTGGGAGGAATCAAAGGAGTTATGCCCGCCGTTATCATTCTTGCTTTAGCTTTTGCCATCAATTCCATTAGCAAAGATCTGGGGACGGCGACTTATGTGATTGAAATTACGAAAAGATGGCTCACCCCATCTCTACTGCCGCTTTTAACTTTTGCGATCGCTGCCTTGATATCTTTTGCCACAGGCACTTCATGGGGGACATTCGCTATTGTGATCCCCATATCGATCCCTCTCGCGTTTCAGTTCACGGGGGGGAAGATAGCACTGTTGGTGATATTAACTCTTTCTGCCATATGTGGCGGGAGTGTCTTTGGAGACCATTGTTCTCCAGTATCAGATACAACCATCTTGGCTTCGCTAGGTTCTGCGTGTGATCATATCGATCACGTCAGAACACAGATCCCCTATGCCTTCCTTGCCGCTGTGGTCGCCGCGGCTGTTTATCTTGCCATAGGGGTTTTTTAGTCCCGAAAATCGTAACGCGGAATCCCGCCACAATCGCCCACGCGGCTGTTGTTCCCTGGGCCGGGAGGAGTGCGTTCGATGCCGTCGAAATTATGAACGTTGCCACCAATTACGCACGCGAGCACCTTCCCTTATCCCATCGCCTCCACTATATCGTCCTCGAAGGCGGCGAGGCGCCCAACGTCGTACCCGACAAAGTTAGCGTCTGGTACTACGTCAGGAACACAGATAAGCTGGTCGAAGACATGTACAAACGGGTCATCGACTGTACCAAGGCCGGAGCCATGGCCGCTGGGGTCGAGCTCGCCTCGATCCAGGTGCTCGGTGCTGTCCATCAGCGTCATATGAATAATGCTACGGCTGAACTCTTCCAGAAGAATGTCGAGCTCGTCGACATGCCCGCCTGGAACGACGAGGAGCAGGCCTTCGTAAAGGCCCTCTAGAAAGAACTCGGAGTCGAAGAGAAGGGCATGCCGTCCGAGGTAAATAAGCTCGAAGCTCAGGGTGGCCCGCTGGTCCGCGGAGGATCTTCCGACGGCGGCGATGTAACCTTGATAGCGCATACTGCGTCGATTCGCTTCCCCAGCGCAGTCCCAGGAGTAATTGACCATCACTGGTCAAATGTTACTTGCTTCTACGGTCCGATTGCCTGGAAGGGCCTTACATCGATCTCCTTACAAAATCCGAGGAACTGACTAAGTTGAAAAGAGAATTCGAAGCATATTCCAGGACACACCCCTACAAGTCGTTCTTGCCAACCGACGCTGTGCCCCCGAACGACTTGAATAAGGAGCGGATGGAAAGGTACCGAGCGGTCTTGGAGAACGCCTTCGACCGAAAATAACGAAATAAAAAGTCAGTTCTAGGTCCAGACACAGTGCTTTAATAGGCAATGACAATTGCAGGAGAACTTAGGGGGTGGCGTAGGGACTCAATTTATATTAGCGCCTGGAAGCGGCGATCGCCCCTGAAAGAAGCAAGAGAACGGTCGTAGCCGATGCGACAAGGAGGTCGCTAGAAGGGGCCGTCGAGTCATGTGGAGCAGAATCCATTCGGCTCTCAGAAAGACAATCTTGCTGGTTCGGAACTTAATCCCAGCCGGTGAAGGCGAGATATCTTGGGGGGGGAGAGGCGGCCCAGCGGACATGCTCCTAGTCTGGCACGATTCTTGAGTCCCAAGGCAACGGAGGCGCTCCTTGGTGTGATTATGATCGTCCCATGCGGGCTATTCGATTGCCTGTCTAAGGATGGTCATTTTGGATCGCACGTTGGCCAGCGCCAAGATCTGATCTAACATAAGGAGGGCGATATGAAGCCTCTGAAGCGAGTTTTGATCGTAGCGTTCGTTGTCTTGGGCGGCATTCTTGCGTACGCCCAGGAGGTCACCTTTTAGGCAGACTTTCCATTCGTGGCCGGTGACCAGGCTTATACGGCCGGCAAATATGCTGTTGAAATATTGCCAAACAACAAAATCAAAATATCTGGAGGCGGCAAAGATGCGGCCATGATAGTGCTTACCAGGGTAGGGCGGCAAAATCCGGTAGAAGACCTTGAGTTGGTTTTTGACAAGGTCGGCGATAAATATTTATTATCTGAGGTATGGTATCTGGGGGAGGATGGTTATCTAGTCCTGGCGACCGAGCAAGCCCACGGCCAGGTAATCTTTCATGGGGTGAAACCTAAAAAAATGACTTGTTAAAATTGGCGTTATCTTCTGGCCGGGTTGGAGCCTAACTGCTCTTTCGGGATATCCTTGGAGCGTTAATGTTCCTGAAAGGGCCAGCCACTAGCCTTCCGGGGGAATCGTTAGCTAATAACAGCCCGGTTGAGATGGGTCAAACGATCAGACGCTCTTCCTCGAAGTGAACACCAAGCTTCTCCAGCTCTTCGAGGATAGGGCCATAGACCTCAGTGTGGACCGGCACCTGGATGCCGGTCATGCGAATCTTCCCCTCGAGAATGAGACGGGCACCGATGCCGGCGGGCAGGCCGACCATGCGCGCCATGGACGAGTCGCCTCCCGGAACTCCGTAATCGATGAGCGTCGAGAGGATCCGTTCTTTCCGCCCCGACGATGTCTGTATCAGGAACTCGTGCTGGAGGACAATCATGTCCCTCTCTCCCTCCGCGTAGTGGAGCTTCTCGATCATGAGGGAAACCAGGTTGTCGAGAATCGAGCCTTTTTCGAAAGGAAGCCGCTTCGGCTCGAAAAGTCCCAGCCAGTCTAGCCGGGAGATGATGGCCGAGTTTGGCTCGAGACCGAGCCGGATAGCGACCGCCTCCCGGGCATCCATGCGTGCTGCCGCCTGGGAGAGCTCATTCATGAGGTCGAGGAATGTAAAGCCCGAACGGTCTTTCGGGGCGTCGTCGAGTAGGCCTAATTCCACCATCTTCTTTAGGGTCTCGCACCAGCCAGGATATCGGAGCGTCCCCCGCAGGATGGAAAGAGCCTCTGGGATTCCATATGTTTCCCGATAGGAGACGGAATCGCGGTTGGGATAACCCTCGAAATCGAGACCAGCGATAACGATATGCTCGGGGTCGGCGAAGAGGTCGGCGGCTGGGATGGACAAGATCCGGCCCTCCTTCAAAAATCGGGCTGCGCTCTTTGACGCCAGGAGGACTCCCCGCGGACTCCAGGAGAACTTGTAACCAAAGGGATTCGTGTCGGCTTCGGGCGCCGGCAGCCCACCGCACCAGGAAGTGAAGCTGAGGACCCGGCCTCTGGCGTTATGGACCTCGTGGATGATGCGCATGGCTTCCATGTGGTCGATGCCCGGATCAAGGCCTAGCTCGTTCAGGATTATAACGCCCTTATCCTTGGCCCGGGCATCGAGATCTCTCATCGCCGGGCCGACGTAGGAGGCTGTCACCATGTGTTTGCCTTGTTCGATGGCAAGGTCGGCAACGACGCGGTGAAAGGTGTTAGGAACCATGCTTACGACGAGATCGGACCGGCCGATGGCGGCCGAAAGCACGGTTCTGTCCGCGATGTCGAACGTATCAGCGCGTCCCCGCGGATGAATCCCTATGAGCTTCGCGGCCCGGTCAGCCTCGACGTCAGCGACGACTACCAAAAAATCAGGCTGACCGAGAAGATATTCCACGAGAGGCCTTGCGACGAGCCCAGCGCCAAGGACAAGAACCTTTTTCATGGAATTTTTTCTCCCTTGTTGTTGCGTTCTTCAGTTGATGAACTAGCCCTGAAGCCAAACTAACGGAAAAGAAAAAAACAGGGAGCGACGGCTCCCCCTGCTGCGTTTGTTCGAAGCTTTATAAACGACAAGCCCTCGCTTCACACTTATCATTCGAAGAGATCTATAACAGTTATGCTGATGTGTGTCAAGGGTCTGGTCTTCTCTGTCAAATCAGGCAGCCCTATGAAGACCACCTGCCTTTGTTTTTGAAAGAAGGAAATTGGTTTCAATTTGGAGGACTCTCGAACTTCAAGACCTTAATGGAGAACTCGAGACCCACATTTGCCCATGTCCCGTGAGTTATATGAAGTACGCTTTGGCCTAACTAGGGCAGGGGACAAACGGAATAGGCGGCAATAATGCACTATCCCTGAGTGGCAGAAGTGACGTTCGTCTTCGAAAATATCGCCTGATCGTGGGCATCTTAGCGGCATGGATCGACGTGTCCATGCTCTTCGTATATAATACCGGTATGAGAGATTTGGACTATCGCAAGGGTCACTCCGTCCATTCCCCATTTCCGTACACGGTTGGTCTAGCCATTAAGCACTCGATTATCGGATTCCTGCTCGTTATCCTCATTATTCTCCTCGCTCCACAAGCCGCGCCAGCTGAGCAGACGGGCCAGAAGCCGAAACTACCTGAATTTTATAGAGAGTGGCTCGACGAGGACGTCGTTTACATCATCACCCCGGTCGAGCGCGAGGTCTTCCTCAAGCTCCAGGGCGACCGGGAACGCGACATGTTCATCGAGGCTTTCTGGAAGCAGCGCGACCCGATCCCGGAAACGCCGAAGAACGAGTTCAAGACCGAACACTACCGCCGCGTGACCTACGCCAACCGCTACCTCGGCCGGGACGCGCCCCGGCCTGGCTGGCGGACGGACCGCGGCCGCATCTATATCATCCTGGGCGAACCGCAGGATATCCAGAGGCTCGAGGGCAAGTCCTCGACGTATGACACCGAAATCTGGTTCTATCAGGGCAAGACGGACCTCGGGCTCCCGGAGGGGTTCAACGTGGTCTTCTTTCGGGAAAGCGGCAGCGGAGAGTACCGCCTTTACAGCCCGGTTGCCGACGGTCCGCAGGCGCTTCTGACCGGGTGGTTCGGCGGGCCGGACTACGAGAGCGCCTATAAGAAGCTCCAGGAGGTCGAGCCGGACCTGGCTGCCGTATCGCTGTCCCTCGTCCCCGGAGAGTCCGGAAACGCCTACGGCCGGCCGTCGATGTCCTCCGACCTCCTCATCCAGCGCATCGAATCGTCCCCCGCCCGCTCCATCAAATCCGCCTACGCCCAGAAATTCCTCCAATACAAGGACATCGTCGAGGTCGAGTACACGGCCAACTACCTCGAGAGCGACAGCCTGATCAAGGTCTTCCGCGATCCCTTGGGCTTCTACTTCGTCCACTACGCCGTCGAGCCCCGCCGCTTGTCCGTGAACCAGTATAACGACGAGTTCTACACGACGCTCAAGGTCAACGGACGGGTGACCGCGGCCGACGGCTGCCTCGTCCACCAGTTCGACAAGACCGTCTCTCTGAAGCTGACTCAGGAACAGGAGAGTGAGGCCGGCCGGGTGCCCTTCGACTTCCAGGACCTCTTCCCCTTGATCGGGGGCGACTACCGCCTGTCGCTGCTCATCAAGAACGAGATCTCCAAGGAGTTCACTTCCGTCGAACAGACCCTGCGCATCCCCCTGGCTGGGAGTGCCGTCGAGCTGACCCAGCCGGTCCTTGGTTACCGGGCCGTCCGGCTGGAGCCGGCGGCGCGGCGGATGAAGGCCTTCCGCGTCGGGCCCTTTCAGATCTACTGCCAGCCCGGACGGACCTTCGGCCGCAAAGAGAAGTTGATCGTTGCGTTCCAGATCAACAACCTGACCAACGAGTTGGCCGCTTCCGGAGACGTAAAGATCGCATTCCTGAAGGACGGCCAGCCCTTCCGGGAGATCCGCCGAAAGCCGGCCGATTATCCCGACTTGCCCACCGCCCTGGAGGAGGTCTCCCTGGCTGACTTTCCTCCGGCCCACTACGCGGCCCGGGTGTCCATCGTGAGTAGTGGGGCCGACGTTGTCACGGCCGTCGAGGAGTTCGACCTGAGCTTTGCGGACTTCGTCCCGCGGCCTTGGTTCTCCTCGTGCATCCTCCCGGATGCCGGCGACCCCTCTTACGCGGAAATCATGGGCTCCCAGCTGTTCAACCTCGGCCGCTACGACGAAGCCCGCGTATTCTTCGAACGTGCCTTTGCAGGACGGCAGGATTCCGAGGATATGGCCTACGCCCTGGCCCGGGCCTACCTAGCCCTCAACCGCGCTCCGGACGCGGCCCGGACGCTCGCGCCCTTCGTCGATCCGGCGAAGACGGCGAAGTACGAGACCTATTTCTTGGCCGCCGAAGCCTTGAGACGAAAGGGTGATCTAGACCGGGCGGTCGGCCTGGCCGAGCGAGCCGTGGCGCACTTCGGCGTCAACGCCTCCCTGATGAACCTCCTCGGGGAGTGCTACGTGGGCAAGGGGAAGACTGCGGAGGCCCTGGCGGCTTTCGAGAAGTCCCTCGAGCTCAGCCCCGACCAGCCCGAGGTCCGGAAGATACTCGAAGAATTAAAGACAAAGAGAACTGGTTAATTTTCGAGGCCCCGGGATGGCTCCGCACCGACTAATTCTCGCATGGTAGGCTGCATCCTTTTTGTTTTTCACGCGTTTGCCGATGTGATAGTTTGATCACGATAAGGCTAGACTGAGCTATCTTGAGATGCGCGATTCTTGGGCCGAACAGATCCGTCAAGTTGAGAAGAGCCAGCTCCCGGTTCGTCGTGATCGGCTTGATCTTTTTCCCCAACCTCATGGAGCGGTATTCTTCAATCTGCATCGGGGTGATCCCGTCCAGAACTCTTGTCCTCTATGCCAAATTGCGAACTTCACTTTATTCTAGCCCGAGTTTACCGAGTTAGCTTCGAAAAGTCGAGATATTTCCAATAGAAAGAACGGATTAGAGCGACTGCTCCGTATGACCTACGGAGTCCAGATGTCGCCTTAGATTGAGAACCTGCAGGAGGCGCTCCTGTTCGAGTGTGACTTCATTCAGATCAATGACAGGCGGCGTCCGGCTGCGCCTGCCGCGGTAAAAAAGCGCGACTTCCTTGATCTCCGAGAGCGTAGTCAGGATTTTGACGATGCTCAGATCGATCCCTTTCCGGACAAGCCGGCGGCGCAGGAGCGAACTGAGCAACAGCGCCAGGACGCAGTAGAAGGCGTGAACCCGGATCTTCTGGTCCGTCCAATGATGGAGCGGCCGCCAGCTGACAAAATGCGGATTCTTCATCCGCTTGAACGCTTCTTCGATGTGATACTGGCCCCGGTAGGCCCGAACGATGTCCTCATCGCTCCAGGAGGTCTGGTCGGTAAAAAGAATGTTCTTGCCGAGCAGGGTGCGCTGGAGACGCATCCAGGCGGCCTGATCCAGGCGGTAGGTCAAACGGAGGATTCCTTCTCTTGAAGAGATCCGGACGCGAAGGAGTTCCTTCATGTGGCGTCCGGAGAGAATGGCCTGGACCTGTTTCTCGGCGGATTCCCGGGTGATGGGCCGGCCCGTTTTGGACGGATGGGCCAGATGAGTCCGAAACTCACGGAGTTTGCGCGTCCGGGTGCGGACTTCCCGAAGGATCGTGGTGGCCTGGGTGAGGAACAGCTCCGGATTGAAGGTGACCACGATCGTCCGCTCCGCTCCCAAGACCGCCTTGCGGGTCCGCCAGGCCAGAACACCCTCCAGATCCTCTCCCTTCAACGCCCGGAAGCGGGATCGGGGAATCTCGATCAAGTCGGGGTGCTGAGACGGGGATAAAGACCCGACGAAATGATAGTCGCTGGCGTCGATCCGGACTTGAGTGTCGTGACAGTTGTTGCCTTTATCGTAAACCAAGGTGATGCCCTCGACGGTCTGGGAGAAGAGACGATAACGGGCGACCAGGGTTTCCGTGATGGACGAAAACTCGGCGGCGTCGTGCCGGTTTCCCGGATAGACATGATGAAACAGCGGAATGTGAAAGTCCCGGGTGACCAGCAAGGCCAGGCCGATAATCCGCAGGTCCGCTCGCTTCTCCTTGCTCTTGCCCCGCTGGGCGAGCGTCGGAGCCGCGTTGAAGGTGTCGATGGATGTGAAAAAATTGGTCGTGTCGTAGAGAAGGCACGACAGATCGACCTGGAAGCGATCGATCAGCGTCCGGGTCAGGTCCTGTTCGATGGCGCCGATCTTTTCGGCGTCGAGGTAGCTCATGTGATCCCAGAACCGTTGGCTCGAAAGTTGGCCGGCGGCCACCGGAAGGAGCCGGCGAAGAACGGTCCGTCGGTACCAGTCGGCCAGGGCGGCCTTGCTCTTGGGAGCGAGGCAGCGGTTGATGGCTGCCAGGGCGATATAGGTGCCGACGCCGATCCCTTTGTCCCTTTTCCCGGCGTGACGGTCGATGGTCCCGATGAGATCGAGCTCTTGGGTCAGGTCATACAGAGCGGCCGGAGCGGCGAAGTCCGTCAGAACGATCGTCTTCGGTTTGGGCGGTTGGGCGGGAGCGCCCATGGCCCGGGCGATGTCATCGGCCTTGCCGAGGTACTTCTGCCAGACGATTTTGGGTTTGCCGTCGACTCTCCGGCACTCGCGGGCGTACCAATAGGGGTGGCCGCGGATGATCTTTTTGGTCATGCTGATCGGCACACATTAGGTCATACCATAAACCGTTCGACTTGTCAAGATGTTGTGTCGATGGCGGATAATATCCCCTATATATGAACATATACGATCGACGGCGTCATGGGTAATGGTCTTCATATGTTAGGTCATACTATGGGAACCTCCGATGGGACCCAGCGAAAACGGATTCTGAAGCACGAAAATCCCTGTAAAAGGGGCGTTTTCGAGGCCTTTAAAAGCCACGGGCGCGATCAAAGACGCCGCTAACTCGGTAAACTCGGGCTAG
>Ga0268276_1000987_pt1 | contig 30233 bp, 23 predicted proteins | sample saktaG_4_FD_190145 | JGI IMG/M metagenome (GOLD analysis project Ga0268276, IMG submission 190145) | Saline water microbial communities from Sakinaw Lake, British Columbia, Canada - sak_2010_1_5_45m | ecosystem: Environmental > Aquatic > Non-marine Saline and Alkaline > Saline ...
GTAGGCGTCCTGGCACTCATCTCTTCCATTTTCTTCACGACCTCAAGTGGAGCCTGGTAGTATGTATTGTGCGAAATGGCCATGTAACTGCCCGACGCCAGTCCATCGCGCAGAGTGCGGGCCGCGGTGTATGCCTCCTCGTCGTCCGGAATAGCATGGAGGAGCAGCAGGAGCAGTGCCCCCACCGGCTGGCTGAAGTCGAGCAAGCCCTTGACCTCCGCGTGGTCGAGAATCTGGTCAGGCCAGCGGCCATCGGCCCGGATGGCGGTGGCGTTGGGGTTGTCTTTCAGCAGGGCCCGGCTGTGCGCCACGGCGACAGGGTCTATGTCCACGTAGACGATGCGAGCGGCGGGGTTGGCTTTCTGGGCCACCTCGTGGACATTGCCGACGGTCGGTATGCCCGAACCGATGTCGAGGAACTGGTCAATGCCCTGCTCGACGAGGAAGTTGACTACCCGGCGCAGGAACGCGCGGCAGGCATAGGAAGCCAGTCGCACATCGGGATAGAATTCGATCACTTGCTTGGCCGCCAGACGGTCAATCTCGAAGTTGTGGTAGCCTCCCAGCAAGTAATCGTACATACGAGAGGCGTTGGGCTTGTCTGCTAAGAAGTCGTCGGGTATCCATGCACTCCTGTTCATTTTTTCCCTCCCTATTCTGTGTTGTGTTTGGGTTGTGGGTAATTGTCACAATTATACACCATCTTTTTCCCTTCGTCCAATTGGGAAACTGCCTCAATCTTGGAGAAGTGAGAGAATTACTGGCACGGTAAAGAACCGTAGTAACACACAAGCCCCGGCGAGGAACTTGATCGCCGGGGCTTGTGTGTTTGTTCAGTCATCCTGGGCTTCTCGCTTGAAATCCACGAAGCGGTAGCCTACGCCCCGCTCAGTGAAGATGTACCTGGGGTGGGAGGGATCGGGCTCGATTTTCTGACGCAGGTAGGTGATATAAAGGCGCAACAGGTGGGTATCGTCCCGATAGGCGTAGCCCCAGACTTTGGAGAGCAGCGTCTCGTGGGTCATCAGCCAGCCGGCGTTGTTGACCAGGTGATAGAGCAGGCGATACTCGGTGGGGCGCAGCTTGATCCTCTCACCGTGCACTATGACCTCTCGCTGGTTGAAGTCAATGGACAGGTCGTCGTCAATTTTCGAGACCTTCTTCTCAATCGGCGACGGCATCTCCGCCCGACGCAGCACGGCCTTGATGCGGCTGGAGAGCTCCCTGGGGCTGAAGGGCTTGGTGGCGTAGTCGTCGGCCCCCAGCTCCAGGCCCCGTACTTTGTCCTCCTCCTCAGCTTTGATGGTGAGCATGATGACCGGCACGGTCGAGATCTCGCGGATTCGCTCCAGGGTCTCGAAACCGTCCATCTCAGGCATCATTACGTCCAGCAAGACGAGATCGGGCAGCTCCGTGCGCACTTTGTCCAGGGCTTTCAGGCCATTGGACGCCTCGCTAACCCGATACCCCTCCAGCTCCAGATTCAGGCGGATAAACTTGATCATCCTCGGCTCGTCGTCCACTATAAGGATAAGCTTCTTTTCAGTTGGAACCATGTCGAGTCCTTCTCCTTGAAGTCGGTGGCTTTATCATACTACTCAGAGAGGAAATTGTCAACCACGCTTGAACTGTGGGGAATTCCTGGTATAATACTTCAGAAACCAGGTTTCTCCATCAGTTGCCAGGAGGAGGCCATGCACTTTGTGGGGATAGACATCGGCGCGTTGACGGTCAAGGCGGTGGTGTTGGATGGGGCTGCGAATGTGGTCGCCAGCGACCTGGTCAGGGCCAGACACGATAGCCGCCAGGTGGCAGCGCGGTTGGTGGATGGCTTGTTGATTCGCGGGGGCATCGCTGCTGAGGAAGTGGGCTACACAGTGGTCACTGGCTACGGGCGGGTGACGTACGACGCGGCGAACGAGGAGGTCTCGGAGATAACCTGTCACGCCCGGGGCGCGATACATCTTTTCCCTGCCGCTCGCGCCGTCATAGACATCGGTGGACAGGACAGCAAGGTGATCAGAGTGCATCCACGGGGATACGTCACCGACTTCGCCATGAACGACAAGTGCGCCGCCGGCACGGGCCGCTTTCTGGAGGTGATGGCCGACGCTCTGGAGGTGCGAGTCGAGGAATTGGGGTCTCTTTCCCAGCAGTCCCACCACCCAGTGACCATCTCCAGCACTTGCACTGTCTTCGCCGAGTCGGAGGTCATAGGTCAGATGAGCCGGGGGGCGCCCAAGGCCGACATTGTGGCTGGTATCCACGCCGCCATCGCCAGTCGGGTGGCTGGGCTGGCAGGACAGGTGGGCCTGGAGGAAGCGGTGGTCATGACCGGCGGCGTAGCCCAGAACATCGGCGTGGTGAAGGCCCTGGAGAAGCAGATCGGTTTGCCCATCCTCTTGCCGTCCGAACCTCAACTCGTCGGTGCGCTGGGAGCGGCGCTTTTGGCTTACGCCAAACGTGAAACGTGAAGCGTGAATGACGTTTGACGCACGACGTTTGAGCATCGCGTTTTATTGCCTCAAGGCCCGGAAGGTGGTATAATCAATGTCATTGGAAGGGAGTAGGTGAATGAACACCATCTACGAAGCTATCACCGAGGCTGTTCGCCGCAGGGAAGCCGTGGCTCTGGCTACTATTGTCCAGACCCGTGGCTCGACGCCCCGCCAGGTGGGAACCAAGATGCTGATCCGTACCGACGGCACCATTATGGGCACCGTCGGAGGAGGGGCGCTGGAGGCGGCCATCATCGAGGCTGCCCAGGAAGCACTGGGCGAAGGAAAGCCGCGCCTGGTCCACTACGGTTTGCGCGCCGATCAACACCAGGAGGACCTGGGCGTTTGTGGAGGAGACCTGGACGTGTTCGTTGACGTCATCGCTCCTCAAATGACCCTGATGCTCATCGGGGCAGGCCACGTTGCCGTCCCCCTGGAGGAACTGGCCCACTTTGCGGGATTCCGCACCGTGGTCTTCGACGACCGCACCGAATACGCCAACCGGGATCGCTTCCCCCAGGCCGAGGAGGTACTGGTGGGGGATTTTGAGGCAGGGTTGAATTCACTCGACATAAGCCCAAATACCTGGATAGTCATCGCCTCCCGTAGCCACGAGAGTGACGCGGCGGCGCTGCGGACGGCCATCGAGTCCTCGGCAGCTTACATTGGGCTGCTGGGCAGCCGCCGCAAGGTGAGTCTCATCTTTGAGGCTCTGCAAGAAGAGGGGGTGGGAGAGGAAAAGCTGGCACGGGTGTATGCCCCGGTGGGCCTGGACCTGGGGGCGGAGACGCCTGAGGAGATAGCTTTCAGCATCATGGCCGAGATAATCATGCTGCGCCAGGGTGGTAAGGGCCAGTCGCTGAGTGCCAGGAAGGGCACACCCAAGGTGCCAGGCACTTCCGAAAAGGTTGTCTGTCCGAGCGCCGAAGACAATTTGAAAAGCGCTTTTGCTGTGAAATCCTCAGCGAAAGTGCCTGGCACCTGAAAAGGAATAGCTTCCCTTGGCCTATACCATCAACGCTACGGCCCAACGACACCTGAGGCGCAATTTCAGCCTGGGGGTGCTTAATGGCGCTATCTTCAATTTCTTCAGTGCATTGCTGGATCCCTCTTTGGTGCTGAGCTGGTTCGTCAGCCAACTGACGACTTCCAATTTCCTCATTGGCTTGATCGTGCCCATTCAGAATGGAGGCTGGTTTCTACCCCAGCTTGTGATGTCCAGCTATTTACAAAGACGCCAGCGAAAACTGCCCTTCTACGCTTGCATGGCTGGGGTGAGGGTGGTGATCTGGGGATTGATGGCTCTGTCCATTTTCCTCATTGAGGACCCTGCTGTGCTCCTGGTGGTCTTTTTCACCCTGCTTACTACCTACAGTCTAGGGACGGGCCTATCTGGCCTCTGCTTTGTAGACTTCGTGGCTAAAGCTATCCCACCCACGCGACGCGGAGCATTTTTCGCCTGGCGTCTCTTTCTAGGGGGATTTTTGGCCCTCGGTGGGAGCCTGTTGGTCAGGTACATCCTCGACGAGCGGCGTGGCCTGGCTTTCCCCGATAACTATGCCATCCTCTTCTTGCTCTCCTTTTTTGCCCTCTGCGTAGCTGTGGGTGCCTTCATTCTCGTGGTGGAACCCCTTGAACCGGTCAACGAGGAGAGGGTGCCCCTGGGCAGGCAATTCAGGCGGGCTTTGGATTTGCCGCGTCGAGACGGTAACTACCGTCGCTTCTTGACCATGCGCTTGCTGCTGATGGCGGCCGAGATAGCCACTCCTTTCTACATCATCTACGCCAAACGGGCTCTCTCCGTGCCGGTGAGCATGGTGGGGGTCTATTTGACCGGGTCCACTCTGGCCAGCTTCGCCTCCAACTTGCTGTGGGGCCACATCAGCGACCAGCGGGGCAACAAATTGCTCCTTGTTTTGTCCAATTCACTGGGGTTGTTCATACCCCTCGTGGCTCTATCCATCGTGCCCCTGGCCGATTTGTTGCCTGGACTGAGGGAGCTTGCGCCGGGCCTTTTCGCCCTCGTTTTTATCCTGTCTGGCGGCTCCAAGTCGGGTGCCCTGATCGGCAACATGAATTTTCTGCTGGAGATTATCCCGCCCGACGACCGGCCCATCTATATCGGCTTCGCCAATACCGTCATGGGGATAGCTGTGCTGGCCTCGTCGGTGGGAGGGCTTATCGTTGATCTGGTGGGCTTTACCGCGCTTTTCTCGTTGGCCCTGGCCTTCTACGCCCTGGCCCTTCTCTTGACCTTGAGGTTGCAGGAGCCCAGGCTTGCTCGGCCTGGATTGCCAAATCCAGGCCATGCCCGCCGGATTTGACACTTGTCCTGAGCCCGCCGAAGGGATCCGGCGGGAGCAGGAGAAATAGGAAAGAAAAAGATGCTTGAGGACATCCTGGTGGTGATCAAAGGCGGAGGTGACCTGGCCACTGGTGTGGTCCATCGCTTGCACCGGGCTGGGATGCCGGTCGTGGTCACAGAACTGGCCCAGCCTACGGTCATCCGTCGGGCGGTGGCTGTGGCCTCTGCTGTCTTTGAAGGACGGGTGGAGGTAGAGGGATTGGTAGCCCGGTTGGTCGAAGGCGATCAAGAGATCCGCGCGGTCCTGGCTGCAGGCCAGATTCCCGTGGTCATAGATCCGCGCGGAGAAGTGATCACTCGGCTGCACCCCACAGTGGTCGTTGACGCCATCATGGCCAAGCGCAGCACCGGCGCCACCGTCATCACCGGCGCTCCCATCGTCATCGGGCTGGGGCCGGGCTTCACCGCTGGGGTGGACGTCCACGCCGTGATCGAGACCAATCGGGGGCACCATCTGGGGCGGGTCATCCTGTCGGGCAGCGCGGAGCCGCCCACCGGCGTGCCCGGCCCGACGGCGGGCTTCACCGTTGAGCGAGTGCTCCGCGCCCCCTGCGAGGGCGCTTTCATGGGCAAGCGGCGCATTGGTGATGCGGTGGAAGCAGGCGAGGCGGTGGCCTCCGTCGCTGGCCAGCCCGTCGAGGCCAAGATATCGGGCGTGCTCAGGGGGCTGCTGGCCGACGGGCTGATGGTGAAGGCCGGCATGAAAGTGGGCGACGTAGACCACCGGGGCGTGCGGGAGCATTGCTTCACCATCTCCGACAAGGCCCGGGCCATCGGTGGGGGAGTATTAGAAGCTGTCCTGTATTTGTTGAGTAGATTGGATATTGGAGATTAGATATTGGATTAGTCCGTTAAATCCTACCGTCCGTTAAATCCTACCGTCCGTTGTTCCATTTGTCATCCAGGCCCAATAGTGATAAAATAACCTCATCTTCACAAGGAATCTGGACTATGCAGATGATAATGATCAGGCTGAAGAGGAACTGGGCTCAGTTGACGTTAGTAGCGGTGCTGTTGATCGCTGCCGCCTTGCGCTGCTACAACATCACCTGGGATAGCGGCAAGCTGACCCACCCGGATGAGCGCTCGACGGTGGCCTTCTACGCCCCAACGATGCATTGGCCGCAGGATTGGTCAACGGCTTTGGATCCCCGCCAGTCCACCTTCAACCCCCTCTGGGACCTCAATGGCCAGCAGCGGCGAAGCTACACCTATGGTCACTTCCCGCTCTACTTGCTGACCATCACTGCCAACCTGGTGCATAGTCTGGCGCCTGTGGCCGAGCGCGTCGGCGCTTCTCCGGAGACCGTGCAGTCCCTGGCCACGGCCAACGGGTCGCCGGGCTTCGCCTACGTGGGCCGATTCCTCATGGCCCTGGCCGACACTTTCACCGTCTACCTCGTCTACTTGATTGGCCGCCGCATCTACGGGCAGACGGCGGGGCTGCTGGCGGCGGCTCTCTCCGCTTTTACCGTCACCCAGATCCAGCTCGCCCATTTCTTCGCCGTTGATCCCATCTCGACGACTTTCACGTTGCTGGCGCTTTACGGCGCTATGCTGATGGTCGAACGCCGCACGCGAGGCGCGGCGGCCCTCACCGGCCTGGGCGCTGGACTGGCCATCGCTTCCAAGTTCAGTGCACTGCCGATCCTGGCCGCGCCAGTGGTGGCCGTTCTGATCACGACCTGGCGGAAAAGGCAGGACGGGGCAATTGACTGGACACAGGCTGTACGGCATCTGGTGCTCACCTTTGCGGTCGCTCTCATTGTTTTCGCCCTCACCTCACCCTTCGTCTTCCTCGACTGGGGCAGCTTTGTGGAGGCAGTGATCAAGGAGCAGGGGGCCATGGCCAGCGGCCGGGCGGACATGCCCTTCACCCGCCAGTACCGGGGCACTACTCCTTACCTCTATCACATTGAGCAACAAGTGCGCTGGGGGATGGGTTGGCCGTTGGGCATCGTGGCCTTCCTGGGCCTGGGTTGGGTGCTGATGCGCACCCTCCTGCGACGGGCCAGGCCGGGCGAATTGATTTTGCTCTCGTGGATCGTCCCCTACTTCGGCATCACGGGCCTCTTCCTGGCCAAGTTCATGCGCTACATGGTACCGGTGGTGCCGCTGTTCATCGTGATGGGGGCGGGCATGCTATGCGAGTTTCGGGTTTTGGGTTTCGAGTCTAGAGTTACAGGTGGCAAGTTGCGACTTGTCCCTTCGCTTCTCGCGATTCGCAATGTGCTCATAGTGGTGATTCTGGGGTGGACTATCTTCTGGTCCCTGGCCTTCGTCGTTGGCGTCTACGGCACGGAGCACTCCTGGATCGTAGCCTCGCGCTGGATCTATGAGCACGTGCCCGACGGCTCGGTGCTGGCATCGGAACACTGGGACGATGACCTGCCCCTTGGGCTGCCTGAGCCAGGGGCGAACATCGGGGCGCACGGGTATCAGATGGTCGAGCTGCCCATGTATGAAGATGATAATGAGTCAAAGTACAATTTACTTCGCTCGCGGCTGAGCGAGGCTGACTACATCATTCTGTCCACCAACCGCCTGTACGGGGCCATCCCGAACCTGCCAGAGCGCTATCCTATGAGCACCAGGTACTACCGGCTTCTTTTCGCCGGGGAGCTGGGGTTCGAGAAAGTGGCCGAGTTCACCACCTACCCCCGCCTGGGTCCCTTCGTTTTCAACGACGATGCCAGCGACGAGAGCTTCACGGTCTACGATCATCCCAAGCCCATCATCTTCCAGAAGGTGCGGGAACTGAGCGCGATGGAATGGGACTCCCTGCTGGGCGGTAGCTGGGACGGGGCCATCCAGGGCTACGTGGGCGCGCCGACGCCTCTGGCGCGCTTCTGGGGCGCGACTTCTCGGCCTTCGCCATCTCCCTCAAAAGAGGGCAAAACGCTGCTCCTCGATCAGCCAGTGGATGAGCTTCCCGTCATTGACGACTTTCGCTGGAATGGCCTGGCCAACCGCTATCATCTGTTCGCCGTGATCTTCTGGTGGTTGGCAGTGGTCTTGATAGGGCTGGCTGCCTGGCCGGTGACTTTTGTGATCTTCCGTCACCTCTCGGATCGGGGCTACATTCTGGCCAAGAGCCTGGGCCTCGTCGTCGTGGCCTACCTGGTGTGGATCACGGCCAGTCTGTGCCTGCTGCGAAACAGTCTGCCAACCATCGTACTAGCCCTGGCCTTTCTTGCTCTCCTCTCCTTCTACTTCTTCCGACGCCACAGAGAGGCGATGGTGGCTTTCTGGCGCGATAAGAGACGCCTGATCCTGTTCAACGAGGCGCTGTTCGCGGCGGCCTTCCTGCTGTTCGTCGTCATCCGCATGTTCAACCCCGATCTGTGGCAGCCCTGGCTGGGCGGCGAGAAGCCTATGGAGTTCGCCTTCCTGAACGCCATCCTCAAGAGCCCCTACTTTCCGCCCTACGATCCCTACTACGCGGGGGGGTATATCAATTACTACTATTACGGCCAGTTCATCGTGGGCCTGGTGATCAAGCTGACGGGCGTCATGCCCTCGGTGGCCTTCAACCTGGCTATCCCCATGCTATTTGCCCTGACGGTGGGGAATGCATTTTGTGTCGGATTTAACTTGGCAAAGGGAACTGAAGGAACTGGGGGAACTCAGGGGAACTCTTCAGCCCCCTCTGGCTCCTCTCGTCCCCTCATTTCCGGTCTGTTGGCGGCGGTGTTTGTGGCGGTGCTGGGTAACCTGGATGGGATGGTGCATTTGGCCGACCGGCTGGGGGGGATAGGCGGCTCTGACTTCGGGAGCAGCATCCCTGGCCTGGAAGGCCTGGTGCGGGCCTGGCCGGGCCTGCTGAAGGTCATCCAGGGCCAATCGCTGCCTTCGTTGGACTACTTCGGCCGCACCCGCGTTATCCCCGGCACCATCAGCGAGTTCCCCTACTTCAGCTTCCTCTTCGCCGATCTGCACCCCCACATGATAGGGATACCGTTCACCATTCTCGTGCTAGCTCTGGGGTTAAACATCGTTCTAAGTGGCAGGCCACCAACGTCAAACGTGAAACGTAAAACGTCAAACGTGAAACGTGAAACGTCAAACGTCCAATCTCTAATCTCCAATATCCAATACCCAATACCCAATACCCGTCCTCGAACTTCCATCCTCCAACTTCTAACTACCAGCCTATGCCTCGGTGCTCTGGCCGTGACTAACACCTGGGACTTGCCGACTTATTTGGGCCTCATTGCGGTCGCCTTCTTCCTGCGGGAGAGGTTGGTTCGTGGCAAATGGAAGCTCGCCTGGCCCGCGATCGTGACCATCGCTGTTGGCGGCCTGAGCCTGCTGCTCTACCGGCCCTTCTTCGCCCGTTACCAAACCCTCGACGTCGGCCTGGGCCTGGCCATCACCAGAGGGCGCACCGACTTGCTGTCCTTCCTCACCGTGTGGGGCTTTTTCCTGTTCATCGTCATCACCTTCTTGCTGGTGGAGCTGATGCGGCAGCGGAGCAGGCTGGGGGTGCTGCGTTTTGTGCGGCTGGCGTTAGCCCGGTGGGAGGTGCTGCCCCGCCTGGCCGAGATCTACAAGGCTTTGGTGCAGCGGCAGACGTCGAACTATCGTTTGGCCGTTTATGGCCTGGGAGGGATGTTGCTGTTCATGGCGGCGTTGGCCGCCCTCAAGTTCTGGGTGCTGGCCTTCGTGTTGCCCCTGGTCGTCGGAGCCCTGTTGCTCCTGTTGCGCGACGATGCCTCGCCGGAGGAGCTTTTCGTTTCCCTGCTGGTCTTCACCGGGCTGCTGGTGACGGCGGGCTGCGAGGTGGTCTATCTGAAGGATCACCTGGGCGGGGACCAGACCTGGTGGCGCATGAACACCATCTTCAAGTTTTACATCCAGGTCTGGGTGATGTTGGGCATCGCTGCAGCGGTGGCCGTGCCCCATCTCTGGGCCAGGGTAAGGCGCTGGCAATCGGCGGGCCAGCGGCGAGTCTGGGTTGCTGGCCTGGCCTTCCTGTTCTTTGCCAGCCTGCTCTATCCCCTCGTCTACACTCCGGCACGGGTGAACGACCGCTTCCCAGGCGATAGGCCGCCCGTGGGCACCCTGGATGGGATGGCCTTCATGACCGTCGGCTCCTACACCTGGCCTGAGAACAACCGCATCGAACTGGAGTACGATTACCAGGCCCTGCAGTGGCTGATAGCCAACGTCAGGGGCACACCCGTCGTCGCCGAGGCTGCTATACCTTACTATCGCGAGGGAGGTTTGCGCGTAGCCACTTACACGGGGCTGCCCACCTTCTTGGGTGCCCACCAGAACGAGCAGCGCTATGCTTCGCAGGTGGGAGAGCGCGATGGAAAGGCGCGCGACTTCTTCAACACCCCCGACGTTGCCCGCGCTCTCCAGCTCATCGGCGAGCTGCACGTCTCCTACATCTACGTGGGCCAGTTGGAGCAGACCGTCTACGACCCCGCTGGCTTGGCCAAGTTCGATGAGATGGTGCAGCGAGGGGAGTTGGAGGTAGTTTACGAGAATGAGAAGGTGCAGATTTATCGGGTGAGGGAATAACGGATAGAGTGGCAATCACCAGAGCGCTTTCAAACCTACTGAATATATCAGATATATCAGTCGCCTTGGCCCTGACTGTGGCCCTCGTCTCCGGCTGCGCTGTGGCGACGCCGTTGCCGACGCCGGCACCCACCTGCGCTGCCACCGCGACGCCCACTCAGATTGCTACCCCCACCCGTACCACGACGCCCACGGCCACGCCCACTCACACCACGACGCCAACTCCACTCCCGACAGCGACACCCACACCTACCAATACGGCCACCAGGACGCCCACGCCCACTCGCACCGCAACCTCGACTCCCACCCCTACCCCGACAGCCACGCCAAGTCCCACCCCGACGCCCACTCCCACACCCCTGACCATCGGCCAGTCCGTCGAGGGTCGTCCCATTGAGGCCCACCGCTTTGGTCAGGGGCGCTACAAAGTGGTGCTGGTAGGCGACATCCACGGTGGCTGGGAGGCCAATACCCACGAGCTGACGCGGGAGCTGCTGGCCCACTTCAAAGCCTATCCTGGGGACGTGCCCGATGAAGTCAGCCTGTGGATCATCCCCACTCTGAATCCCGATGGCCTGGCCGCCGACACGCGGGACAACGCTCGCGGGGTGGACCTCAACCGCAACGCCGACACCGACCTGGATGGCTGCGTGGGCAACGATTGGAATCCCACGACCTACACCAGCGACGGCCCACAGCCCGGCGCGGGCGGCGCGTATCCCTTCTCCGAGCCCGAGTCGCAGGTGGCGCGCGATTTCCTGGCCGATGCCCACGTCGTGGTCTTCTACCACAGCAGCGCGGGCGCGGTGTTCGCCGGCGGCTGCCGCGACAATGCCTCGTCGCTGCGATTGGCGGCGACGCTGGCCGCAGGCACCGGCTACGATTTCCCGGAGGAGGGCTGGGCGGGCTATCCCATCACCGGCGGGTTCAACGACTACCTGGCCGACCTGGGCATCGCCGTCGCCGAGGTAGAACTGACCAACCACCAGGACACCGAGTTCGAGCGCAATCTGGAGGGCGTGCAGGCCGCGCTGGCATCAGTAGAGGACATCGTCACCGCCCGGGACGATGACGCGCCTGGCCAGGCCCACTGGCTAGACGAGGAAAGCGTGACGGCCTACCGCTACCCGGACGGGACGTTCCCCCACCCCGTGAGCCTGGCTAAAGATGAAGACACGATGTACGTGGTAGACAGCGGCCGACTGCTTCGCTTGACTGTGGCTTCCCTCCCAAAGTTGGGGGGGACCGAGGGGGGGCATGAACCGCCGCTGGTGATAGCCGCGCCCGGCGATACCCTGGCCGGCCTGCCAGTCCAGGAGCTGTCTGACGTGGCACTCTTGCCAGACGGGTCGCTGCTGGTTGTAGATCGCTCCGGCGAGGTGTTCCGCCACGATGTGACGAGCGAGACCTGGCATCGTTCCGACTGGGAGGCCGTGGCCGGCACCGGTGGCACTTACGTCACCGCCGTCGCTGCTGACGAAGACGCCACGTACTTCCTCGACACCGACCGTGGGCAGGTGTGGCGCGTGGCCGGCAGTCGGGCGGCAGTCGTGGCCGAGGTGCCGAGCAGCCTGGGGGTTGATCTGACGGTGGATGGTGAGAACGTGTACGTCCTCCTCCGAGAGTGGCCCGGCCAGCGGCCCGAGGTGATCAAATATCGCGGGCCGGACTGGGCCAAAGCCTGGGCCGTGTCGAGTGGTCTGGACTACCCAACTACGCTGTGCGCCGTCGCCGACGGACTCCTGTACGTCTTGGACAGCAACGACCGCCGCGTGCTGGCCCTGGACACTGAGACGGGCGAGACGCGCGCGATGTACACCTTCATTGACCGCGACGTAACCCTGCGCGGCTGCTGGCCAGCAAAAGGCGGCTTAATCCTGATTGGGGCGGACGTGGTGTACTATCAGAAACCAGGTTTTTCCGCCGATGGGGTGCCTTCTCACATCCCAGGAGAATCCACAAGCAACGATCTGTCTGCTCGAGCCGATAAAAACCTGGTTTCTCCGCCGCCCATATCCGAACTCGCCCTAGATCGCCTGCGCGGACTGACGATGCCTATCGCTGGCATGGAGCTGCCACACCGCTTGAACACGCTGCCCGGCGCGCCGCGCCACTACCGTTACGGAGTGCATCAAGGAACAGACTTCTACGCCTACCCCGACGGCACCGCGGTCACCATCAGCACCGAGGTATTGGCTGCGCGCGACGGAGTCGTCATCCGCGCTGATGGGGACTACGAGAGCCCCACCCAGGCTCAGATGGACGACTGGCTGGCTACCTGTCGCCAGGAGGGATACACCCCGGAGAACGTGCTGGATGGCCTCCGAGGGCGACAGGTGTGGCTGGATCACGGCGACGGGCTCATCACCCGCTACGCCCACCTGAGCGGCATCGCCGACGGGTTGAAGGTCGGCGACGACGTAGCCCAGGGCCAGGCCATCGGCACGGTGGGCAACTCCGGCACGCCTGAGTCGCTGTACAACCCCGAGGGCGGCCTCCACCTGCATTTCGAGATCTGGCTGGATGGCCGCTACGTGGGCCAATACCTATCCACCGTCGAGATACGGCGGGTGCTGTCGAAGGTGTTGAGGTAGAAAACGTCACTACCCCTACGAGTTCCTCCGAGTTCCTGTGAGACAGGGAAACTCAGGGGAACCAGGAGGAACTCAGGGGAATTCATGCAGGTGAATAGGTATGACCAAAGAATCTAACGTGATACCCAAAGAGACTCGTTCATCCTCTGTGCGCCGCCTGTGGTGGTTGATTCCCGTGGCAGTGCTCATCGCGGCGCTCATCGCCGGGGGGCTGTTTGTCAACCAGCGCCGGCAGGTCTACCAGGACTACATGGCCCGCATCCGACCTGGAGTGACCATCACTGGCCTGGACGTGGGCGGGATGACGCCCGACGAGGCCCGGGACCTGGTGCGCCGGGAGTGGGAGGAACCGCTGGCCCGACCCATCGGGCTTCACTACCTTGATCACATCCAGGAGCTGGACCCGGCTGCGGTGGGCTTCGCCGTGCTGGTAGAGGCTATGGTGGACCAAGCGGCCGCCGTCGGCGGAGATACCCGCTTCAGCGATTTCCTCTTCTCCTTTTCCCCCCTGCTTGCGGGGGGGGACAAAGGGGGGGGATTGCCCTTCGACGTGGACGTGCCCCTGCAGACCGAGTTCGACCGCGCGCTGCTGGCCGATCTGGTGGACGATCTCGCGGCAGGCGTGGATCGCCCGCTGCGAGAGCATCGCCTCAGCGCGGAAGACCTGGCCTTCTATCCCGGCCAGGCGGGGGCCGAGCTTGATCGCCCCGAGGCTGTGGAGATGATCGCCGCAATTCTACCCAACCCAGATACACGCACCGCCACGCTGCCCGTTACCGTCCTCAAGGTTGCGCCGCTGGACGAGGCCAACTTGCGTTCGGAGCTAGAGGTTGCCGCCGCAGGCATTGATCGCCCGGTGCGGGAGCATCGCCTCAGCGCGGAAGAGCTGGCCTTCTACCCTGGAGAGGCGGGGGTCGAACTGGACCGCGATGGGGCTGTGCAGAAAATCGCCGCAGCTCTAGCCGGCGGAGAGACGCGCCCCGTCGCGCTGCCAGTTGCCACCATCGAGGTTGCGCCGCTGGACGAGGCCCACCTGCGTTCCGAGTTGGAGGAGATTGCAGCAGGCGTTGATATTCCAGTACGGGAGCACCGTCTCAGCGTGGAGGACCTGGCCTTCTATCCCGGCCAGGCAGGGGTCGAGCTTGACCGCGATGAGGCTATGGCGAGGATCACCGAGGCTCTGGCCGACGGAGAGACGCAACCCGTCGAGCTGCCAGTGGCCGTGGTCGAGGTTGCGCCGCTGGAGGAGGCCGACCTGCGCTCCGAGTTGGAGGTCATCGCCGCTGACTCTGACATCCCGCCGAAGTCGGCCCGGGCGATCAGCACCACCCTGGAAGACGACCCGCGCTGGCCCGAGTCGTGGACGCCGGCCGACGCCGACCTGACCATCTACGACTTCGAGCCGGGGCGGATGGGCCGTGCGCTGGACGTGGGAGCCTCGCTGACGGCCATCGCCACCGCTACAACTGAGCCTTGTCCTGAGCCCTGTCGAAGGGCCGTCTCCCTGGTCATCACCGACGTGGCCCCGGCGCCGCTCACCCTGTCCGACCTCAAGCCGCTGCTGCTCGACATCAGCAGTGACTTCAGCGGCACGACCGGCCTGTACGTCCAGGATCTCTCCACTGGCGAGGAGCTCACCCACAATATCCACGTAGTGTACGCCGGAACGAGCCTGCTCAAGGCGGGCATCCTGGTCACCGCCTACCGCGCCTGGGACGGCGATCTGCCTGATGACATCCAACTCGGCGTCTCCTACATGATCTCCGAGAGCAACAACGCCGCCGCCAATCTGGTGCTGATGGGCATCGGCGAGGGGGATGCGACGGAGGGGGTGAAGCTGGTCAACGAGACCTTCCGCGACCTGGGCCTGGCCCGCACTTTCATGCGCCAGCCCTATTACGTCGAAGGTGGGACACACTGGCCGCCCATCCCCAAACCCGAATTGCCCGAGGTTGACGTGCCCGCCGCCGAGGCCGCCATTGACACCCGCCCCGATCCCATGATGCAGACCCGGCTGGCTGACCTGGCCGTGCTGTGGGAGGCGATTTACCAGGGCTGCCAGGGCGAGGGCGAGCTGCTGGCGGTCTACGAAAACCTGACCGCCGAGGATTGCTGTGGGATGCTGGATTGGCTGAAGACCAACCCTTTGCGCAGCGTCATCGGAGCCAGCGTTCCAGCGGAGGTGCCCATCGCCCACAAGCACGGCTGGGTGGGCGACACCCGCTCCGACGTGGGCATCGTCTTCACCCCGCAAGGCGATTACCTGTTCGGGTTGTTCCTGTGGGAAGATACGGACTGGATCAACTGGGATCGCTGCTTCCCCATCTTCCGCCGCCTGTCGGCCACGGTCTACAACTACTTCACCCATGCCTCAAAAGTGGTGAACGATGAATAGCTGGAAGCTGGAGATTGGAGATTGGAGATTGGAGGTTGGAGATTGGAGGTTGGTTGGTCTCCTGAGGTTAGGGACTGCACTTCTGTTGCTGTCTCTAACTGCCATCCAATGCACACCAGCTAACTCTCCCTATCCCTCCATCTCCCCTTCTCCCCCTCCCCCTATCACCCCATCTCCCTCTCCCACTCTATCCCCAATACCCAATATCCAATATCCCCCTAGCCCTAGCCCCACCTCTTCCCCCTCCCCTCGTCCCACTACCACCCCGTCACCCACTCCCACGCCATCTCCAATATCTAATACCCAATATTCTCCTTCCCCCTCTCCCTCACCCACCGTCACCCCATCTCCAACTCCCACTCCCTCGCCTACTCCCACACCTCTGACGCCGCGCATCCTGATTATCGAGCACGCCGAAGAGCGGTCCGCGGGGGTCGCCGACTACCTGACTCGCCTGGGGCTGCCCTTCGACCGCCTGCGAGTCTATGCCGGGGACTCCCTGCCGCCGCCCGAATGGGGGCAGATCATCATCCTGTCGGGTGGCCCCATGTCGCCCCACGATTTAGACAACTATCCTTTCCTGCACGCCGAGGCCGATTTCCTGCGTCAGGCCCTGGATCTCAAAGTGCCCATCCTGGGCCTTTGCCTGGGCCACCAACTGCTGGCCGATATTTTGGGCGGTGAGGTGGAGGTAGGCCAGCAAGAAGTAGGCTGGCTTCCCGTGCAGCTCAACGAAGCCGGGACTAAGGATCCTCTATTTAACGGAGTCCCGCCAGAATTCTTCCCCTTCCACTATCACACCGAGCAGGTGACGACCCTTCCGCCAGGAGCGACAGTGCTGGCCACGTCGCCCCTGTGCCCGGTGCAGGCTTTCCGCTATGGTCAGGCCCCCGTGTGGGGCGTGCAGTTCCATCCGGAGATCAACCCGCAACGGGGGGAGGCCATCCTGCGCTCCGGGTCCCGCCTCTCCCTGCCTGAGGACGAGATCGCTCCCATGATCGAGCGCGGCTATCAGGTCTACGGCGAGGCCAGCGAACGCATCCTCTACAACTTCTTCCGCGCCGCCTTTGCCTGCTACGAGGCCGACACCGATTTCCCGCCGCCTCCCCTGCGCCCTCTGGCCCTCCGTGAGAGCTGGCGCTTCCAGACCTGGGGCACAGTCACCGACCTGGCCGTGGCTGACCTGAACGGGGATGACCGCGCCGAGGTGCTGATAGCCTCGCTGGACAAATACGCCTACGCTGCTAATGCGGCAGGTCAACCCCTGTGGAAACATCCCACCCAGGCCAGCGTCTACGCCCTGCACGTGGTTGATCTGGACGGCCAACCCGCCATCCTCGTCGGCTCCGACGACAACTGCCTCTACGCCCTGGACAGCGCGGGCCGCCAGCGCTGGCAATACTGCGCCGACAGCCGCATCACCGCCCTCTCCTCTTCCGCTACCACGATCCTGGTCGCGTCCTGGGACGGCTGTGTCCACCAGGTGAACCCTGACGGCACTCTACACCAACGCTACCCCGTGGGTGAGGCGGGCGTGGAATACCCATCGGCCCTGGACAGCAGCCCCGATGGGACAGCAGCCATCGCCACCAACAGAGGCCGGCTGTATCTCCTTTCCCCGACCGGTGACCTGCGTCCCCTGCCCTCCCTGGATGGATACGTGCGGCGGGTGCGCCTGGCCGACCTGGACGGCGACGGGCTGCAAGAGTTCATCGCTGGCTCCAGTACTGGAGATATAGCGATTCTCCCCCCTCCCCCTATCCCAACTCCAGGAGAGGGGGAGGGGGGCTGGGGGGGAGGGGGTGAGGGCCTCCCCGCCTGCTCCGTGACCGACCTGGCCTTCGCCGACCTGGACGGCGATGGATTGCAGGAGGTGCTCGTCGCCTGCGGAGGCCAGGAGCCAGGTGTCTATGCCTTCTCCGCCGACGGCGCCCAACGCTGGTACTACGCGACCCCCGCTGGGGTGTGGGCCGTGGCGGTGGCGGACCTGGACGACGATGGCTGGCCGGAGGTGGTCATCGGCGGCGACGATGGCACAGTACGGGTACTGGACCACCTGGGCCGACCTCGCGGCGGCATCACCGTGGGTGGACTGGTGCACGGCCTGCGTGTGCACGACCTGGACAACGATGGCCAGCCGGAGATCCTGGCCCGCACCGGCTGGCAGGTGCACGCCCTGACGATCACTCCGACCTGGGAGCTATCTCCCCTCCCTTCTGAGGGGGGAGGGGTCGGGGGTGAGGGGAGCTCCGCCCCTGCCGACTTGTTCCCTCCCGTCGCCGACGACGAGATCGAGCTGGTGGCCACGGGCGACATCATGCTGGCCCGCACGGTGGAGGAGCGCATGAATCAGTATGGCTCCCTGTACCCGTTCCAGGCCGTCTATCCCTTGCTGCAATCTGCCGACATCGCCGTGGGCAACCTGGAGACCCCCTTCACAGTGAGCGGCCAGCCCGCCGACAAGCAATTCATCTTCCGCGCCCATCCAGAGCACATCGCCGCCCTGCGCACGGCGGGCTTCGATGTCCTCTCCCTGGCCAACAACCACGTCCTCGATTTCCCCCTGACCAGCATGGACGACACCCTGGCTGCTCTGGAGGATTTGGGCATCGCCACCGTCGGCGCGGGGCGTGGGGAGGTCGCTGCTCATCGCCCGGCGGTGCTGGAGATCAAAGGGATCAAGGTGGCCTTCCTGGCCTTCGCTGCCCCTCGCTGGCGGAACTCCCTTGAGGTGCCCACTGCCACCGACGTGGCCTGGGCTGAGCCGGAACCGGTACGCAGGGCCGTAGCTCAGGCCCAAGAGGAAGCTGATCTGGTGATCGTCCTCCTGCATACGGGCACCGAGTACGAGACCCAGGCCAACCAGGAGCAGCGCGCCGTAGCCCACGCCGCTGTGGAAGCCGGAGCCGCCCTGGTCATCGGCCACCACCCCCACGTGCTGCAGGACGTGGAGATCTATCAGGGGGCGCCCATCGTCTACAGCCTGGGGAATCTCGTGTTCGACATGGACGTCATTGAGCGGACGCGGGACACCGCCATCCTGCGGGCGGTACTGGCTCAGGACGGGGTGCGCAGCGTGGACCTCTACCTGGCCCGCATCGTGGACGACGCCCAGCCTCGCCTGCGCGTCACTGAAGATGGCTCTCCCCTGGTGCAGCACGTCTATCCTTGAGATTGGAGGTTGGAAGTTGGATATTAGAGGTTGGATATTAGATATTAGAGATTGGAGACCTGTCCTGAGCAAGGCCGAAGGATTGGAGATTGGAGATTGGAAGTTGATCGGCATCCTGCTAGCCGGCGGGATAGTCATCCTGACGGCTCTAACCAGGACTTACTTTACCCCGACTCTCTGGCCCTCTGGCACTCCCTCTCCCTCCATCACTTCATCTTCCACTCTCCGCATCTCCTCTTCTCCTACTCCTTCCGTCACCTTGTCACCTTGTCCCACTGCCACTCCGTCTCCCACCCTCACTCCCTCTCCATCTCCCTCTCTCTCCCCCTCCCCCACTTCGTCCTTCACCCCATCGCCCTCTCCGTCTTCCACCCCCACCCACACTCCCACTCCATCTCCGTCTCCCAGCCCCACCTACACCCCGTCTCCCTCTCCATCTTCTACCTCTACTCCCACTCCATCTCCAATACCCAATACCCAATATCCCCCTGTAGTGGCCTTTGTCTCGCCCCGCACCGGCGACGACGACATCTACCTGCTGGATACCCTCACCGACCAGACAGTCAACCTCACCGCCCATCCTGCCGAGGCCGCGTTTGCTTCCGAGGACCGCGATCCGACCTGGTCGCCCGACGGCACGCGGCTGGCTTTCGCCTCCAACAGGGACGGCAACTGGGAGCTGTACCTGTGGTCGGCCGCCGATGGCTCCGTGACCCGCCTGACCACCGATCTCGCCTACGATGGTGCACCGGCCTGGTCGCCCGACGGCGCGAGCCTGGCGTTCGAAGGTTACCGCGACGGCAACCTGGAGATCTATCTGCTGGACCTGTCTGCTGGCACCAGCCTGGTTCGCTTAACAAAAAGCAAAGCCGGGGACTACGCCCCGACCTGGTCACCCGATGGTCGCTACGTTGCTTTCACCTCCTGGCGCGATGGCGACAAAGAAATCTACCTGGCTGACCTGGAAGCCGACACGGTGCGCAATCTGACCAACTACCCCGCCGCCGACGACGAAGCCCCGGCTTGGTCGCCCGATGGCACGGCCATTGCCTTCACCTCCTGGCGCGATGGCAACGCTGAGCTGTACGTCATGCACCCCGATGGCGACGGGCAACGGCGCGTCACCACCAACGACGCCTACGACGGCGCGCCGGCCTGGTTTCCCGATGGCCAGCACATCATCTACACTGGCTACCAGGAGGGAGAACCCTTCGAGGTATATGACCCCTACCGCCCCGGCGCTTTCGGACTCTTCACCGTCCCCGTGGATGGCGCCCCCCCCCGCCGTGGAACAGACCTCCTCGAACAGGCGTTCCCCGCCGATGCCACCTCCCCGACGGTGGCCAGCTCGTTGCCCTGGGCCGAGCTCACCCGTCACCTGCCTGCTCCGCTGCCCACGTCCACTCCAACCCCAACCCTACCCCCCGACGAGCTTTACCCCCTGGTCTCCCTGGAGGGCATAGCCGTCGCCGACCCGCGCCTGAACGCCGCCGTCATCGAAAGCTATCGGGCCTGGCGGGAGGAGGTGCACGAGAAAACGGGCTGGGACTACCTGGGCCAGCTCTCCGATGTCCTCCGCGACCCCAGCTATGTCAGTCGCAAGCCTTATGGTTACCTCACCTGGCACAAGACGGGCCGCGCGGTGGACCTGCGCTTTGAGTTGCCCAACGAGGAGGGCCGTGACCAATTGCTGATCGTCCGCGACGACGTCCCTTCGACAGGCTCAGGACACCGCAGCCAGCGGACCTACTGGCGGTTGTTCATCCGCTGCCGGGCCCAGGACGGCAGCCAGGGCCGCCCCCTCACCGAACGCCCCTGGGTGTTCTGGTTCCTGCTGGACAAGGAGAAGGAACCCGAGGCCTACGAAGCTGGCGGTCGCCCCACTTCCATCCCATCGGGCTACTACGAGGACTTCACCGCCATCGCCCGGCGACACGGCTGGCACCGCATCCCCGCCTTTGAGGAAGAGGACTACGACTGGCGGTGGGACAGCCTGGGGCGGGAATTCTGGCACTACCAGAACACCGGTGGCCTCACCTGGTACCAGGCCATGCAGCAGATCTATCCAGAGGAGACCCTGCAGGAGCTCTTCAACTGGCCACTCTGCCTGGAGCGGGGGCAAACAGAGGCCGTGCTGCTGGCCAAGGGCGTACCCACCCCCACGCCGACGCCGACCGTCCCCTCGGAAGCCAACATTGCTGATATCTCAGGACGTTTTCAGGCGCTGTCGCTGGATTGTGAATCACGTTCGGCGGCGGACTGGGCTGCCTACTTCGGGGTAGAGATTGACGAGCTGGAGTTTTTCCATAGCCTGCCGCAGTCCGATAATCCGGACGAGGGGTTCGTCGGCGATGTGCATGGATCGTGGGGACAAATCCCGCCCCAGCCCTACGGCGTGCACGCTGAGCCAATAGCCGCGCTGTTGCGGACCTATGGACTGGACGCCCAGGCGGTGCGGAATCTCTCCCTGGACGCCCTGCGCCTGGAAATCGTGTCGGGTCGGCCAGTCGTCGCCTGGGTCACGGGACAGGTTGCCTGGGGAACACCGGTTCCCTACATCGCTTCCGATGGAAGCCGCACCATCGTTGCCCGTTACGAGCACACGGTGATGGTCATCGGCTACAACAAGTATGAAGTGAGCATCCTGGACGGTGCGCAAGTGTACACTCGGCAGTGGAGCGATTTTGAGCGCTCGTGGGCTGTTTTGGGCAACATGGCCGTTATCATGCGCCCCCATGGAGACGGGCAACATGCAGGATACAAGGAGAGCTTTTAGCCCCTTGTCAATCTCGGTGGCTCCCACAACCAGAGCAATCGGGAAGCGATACTTCGATCTAGCGGGCACTATCGAATTGATGAGCCTGCTCTGGCAGGAGTCGGTGATTGATGGCTTCGAGTTTCAGAATCTGGCGGAGTGGAACGGCGAAAACCCGCCCAGCGACGAGCGGAAAAAACGATTTGCCGCCTGGAGTGAAAGTCAAAAACACACCACCGACGAGATCGCCTCCTTCCTTCAGGAAGCTGGGCTGCCGATCCTCTCCGTCCACGCCAACCGCGACGTTGGAATCTGTCTATGCTCTCATCAGGCGCAAGACATCAACAAAGGCCAGAGGCTGATCCACGAATCGCTACTTCTAGCCGAGAAGGTTGGTGCGTCCGTGTGCGTCTTTCATCTCTGGGATACGTGGAAAGAGAGTTTTGATCCGAGGTTCTTACAGAACGTCCTACGCGACATTGCACCCCAGTACCCTGGCGTCAAAGCGTCGGTGGAGAATGCCCCCACCCATCTTGCCGGCTTCACACCCTTTGGGCTGGTGAGGCAGTTCGAATGGATAACGCTGGACTTGCAGTGGGCGGCCTTGTACGACGAACTCGACAAGTTCGAGTCAGTGAAGGACCGCATTTCCAACGTACACTTGCGGGGGCGATTGGAAGGCAAGAGATGGGTGCTGGACAATGCGCCGTTCGGTTTCTACGAGGCCCTGGACACCATCAGGGGCAAGTGGGGTTACTCAGGATTGTTGACCATGGAACCGGGCGGATTGCAGGCTGGCGACTGGAGGAGCCTCGTAGCGGCTATGTCAAGCTTGAGAGTCCGGTAGAGACTGTCCTCACACGATGTCCATCCAGCGCAGATAGCCCGGAACCCCACCTGGCGTGCCAGCGCTACAGCCTGGGCGAATGCCCGCTAAAGCAGTTGACAATTCGGGCTAGATGGTCTATAATATATGGGCAAGCTTCATAACGCTATATGCGCTGTCCAAGCAGGCATCCGAATGAGTGAGCTTTGGAATTTACATAGCTTCTCAGTTATGCTAGAATTGAGACAGCAGCGAAGTATACGTCCCGCCTCAATGAGGAACCAAACATACACAATGGAGGTAATGGAAAGGGTCTAGTGACCGATTGTTAGCCATTGGCATGGACCCAGCAAATGTAGGCAACCCAATGAGTTCCCAGTCCGAACCTTATCCCTACAGCTTTCATTCGGAGGTCAGTGAACTCTAGAGTGCCTTGATTATGTCACGCATAGTAGTGACGCTAGTCAATTTTGCGCCATAACGCGAAGTCTCCAGGTTTTCACATCTGGAGCAAGCGATTTGCAAAAATCTCTGTTGTTATCCTCACGGGTGTTCTGAGAGGAGAGAATAGAGATTTTTGTTTCCCCAGCCAGGATGCGCAGAAAGGGGCGAAAAGGAGGAGGTGAGAAATGACAAATGACAACCGTTAAGCTAAGGCAAGGTGAATCTCAGGAGAGCTTGCTCAAGCGCTTCCGCAAGGACGTGGGCAAGGCTCGTATCCTGAGCACCGTGCGCAAGAAAAGATGGTTTATGTCCACAAGTGAGTTGCGTCGCAAAGCAAAAAGGCAAGGCATCCGAAAAGCTAAGCGAAAGCTCGCAAAAAAGAGAAGGAAAGAGCGATGGTAAGGATCAGGATTCTAGAAGCAGCCTCTTAATCGTGGCCCTGCTAGCGATAGGCTGCTAACTAATGAGGAGAAACATGGCCAGGGAATGCCTGATCGAACGAGAAAAGAATAGGAAATACAAGGTACGGATGCATAATCGCTGTCAAAGGTGCGGCCGTTCCCGAGGCTATATGCGCCGGTTCAAGCTGTGCCGCATCTGCTTCCGCGAACTGGCACTGGAGGGCAAGATACCCGGCGTTCGCAAATCAAGTTGGTGAGGTTACTCAGCGTGGCGGATTGCATCCTGCAGGTGGTGCTTACGTTGAGGATCACTAGAAGTGCTTTAGTTCGAGAGTGTTGATGACACAAGTTGGGGAGGTGGTAGCTGTGAAAGTGAAAGCATCGGTGAAGCGCCGTTGCTCGAAGTGTAAGATTGTCAAGCGCAGGGGCGTGCTATACGTGATTTGTGAGAACCCTAAGCATAAACAAAGACAGGGGTAGCTTTGTCTGAACGCGCCTGTGGCCGCGCAAGATGGCGCCGGGGCGCGGGCTGAGGAAGAAGCAGCACATAGCCAGGGGATAGAGATTCACTCAAATGGAAGAATTCAAACCACAGAGACAACCGGAAAGGATTCAAGGACTGCTGAACAAGGCAACCCAGCGGGGATATGCCACCCTCGACGAGATAACGGAGATCTTCCCCAAAGTGGAGGAAGACCTGACTCAGCTACAGAACCTCTTTGCCTACCTCTATGACCAGGGTATCGAGGTTTACGACGGCGAAGAGGAAAGGGCCAAGGCGGAAGAGGAGCCAGGCGGGGACGACGGAGATCGCAATGGTGATTTTGACTTGAGCAATATCCCCGCCGATGACACCGTTAGCTTGTATTTCAAGGAGATGAGCCGCGTACCTCTCCTGACACACGAGGAGGAGGTGAAATTGGCCAAACGGCTGAAGCGAGGGCGGGAATCACGACGCCAGTTGGCCCAAAACGGTCATGACCCTCAGGAGACAGCAAGACTGGAACACTTAATCAAGATGGGGGAAGAGGCCCGCCGGCACCTCATCAAGGCCAACACCCGTCTCGTGGTAAGCATCGCTAAGAGATACAGAGGGCATGGAGTGCCTTTCTTGGATCTCATCCAGGAGGGCAACCTGGGTTTGATTAAGGCCGTAGAGAAGTTTGACCACCGCCGGGGCAACAGGCTTAGCACCTATGCCACCTGGTGGATCAGACAATCTATCAGTCGCGCCCTAGGCGAGCAGGGGCGCACTATCCGCATCCCTGCCCACATGAGCAACCGCATCAGGAAACTCTACAAGACGGCAGAATGGCTGGAGCGGGAGCAGGGACGTAGACCCACTCCGGAGGAGATTGCCGAGGAGATGAACATTGAACCACGCAAAGTGCAGTGGATGATGAGGGCCTCGCGTCGCCCTCTCTCCCTGGAGCGGACGGTAGGCAACGAGGGGGAAACCGAGCTGGTGAATTTCATTGAGAATAAGGAGGCCCCCGCACCCTCAGACGTCGCCTACCAGCACTTGTTGGCGGAGAAGATAGAAGACGTCCTCTTCACTTTGAGTCCCCGCGAGGCTCGCATACTGCGTCTCCGCTTCGGCCTGCAGGACGGCCACAGTTACACCTTGGAAGAGGTAGGGCAGAGATTTGGCCTGACCCGGGAGCGCATCCGCCAGATACAGTCTGAGGCCCTCAAAAAGCTACGTCATCCCCGCCGCACCCGCAAACTGCGGTCCTACCTGAGTTAACGGTTTGCAGATCAAGAGATGGAATGCAGACTGCGAAATCGCTTGGCTGGACAAAGATTGTTCCGCGAATATTGCAAGTCTACAGGGAGGTTGGAAACGATGGCGGAAGTAACTGTGCATGGACTCAAAGGCTCTTCAGGGTCTCGCCATTGGGCGGTGATTTTGAAGGATGTCAATGCGGATCGATACTTGCCCATCTGGATTAGCCCCTTCCAAGCAAACGCCATCGCCGTCCAGTTAGCAGGTGTTAATGTGAGGCGTCCCCTCACTCACGACCTACTGAAGACAGTCATCCAGGAGGGGGGAGGCGAAGTATCTCACATTCTCATCAACGGCTTGGTCGAAAATGTTTTCTACGCAAGAATCATTATGGATATAGCTGGTCGTCATATCGAGATCGATTCTCGGCCCAGCGACGCCATTGCCCTGGCTGTCAGGACTATGGTTCCCATCCTTGTAGATGAGGCGGTTATGAAGAGAGCGGCTATTATCGCTCAGCCTGCAACCAAGAACGTAGTAGTGGAGGAAGAAGACAAATTGGCGATCTTCCATGACTTCATTGACAGCCTTGATCTCGACGATTCGTAACGATCGAGTTGAGCTGAGGGAAGAGGAAGTACGAAAAATATAACCAGAAAGGGGCAAGAACGATGTTTTCAGTTGGCGATAAAGTGGTACACCGCGTTCATGGCGCGGGCATCATCACTGGAAAGAAGGAAAGGCAAATCACCAAGACATCGAATCGCTACCTGGTGATCGAGATGCCCAAATTCGATTCAACCCTGATGGTGCCCACCGACAAGGCTGGGCAGTGCTTACGGCCCATCTCTAAAATGGTAACCCTGCGTCGTCTCTTAACAGACACATTGACAGGACAGCCAAACAAGTTACCCAAGGACTACAGAGAGCGAGCGGAGGAGATTGAGAACAAGCTAAAATCTGGAGAGACAAAGAAGTGGATCGAGGTCGTCAGAGATCTGACCCACCGGCGAGAGCAAGGCTGGAAATCCAGAGTAGATCAGCGGCTGTTGGACAGAACCATGCACCTTTTAGCCGGAGAGTTTGCCCTGGCCCAGGGAATTGATCCGGAGAAGGCTGAGATCCATCTTGCATCCGTTGTCGAACGCCGGCACGAGCTCCAGGACCAACAAGCCAGCACTTCGGGAAGGCTGCAAACACTGAGACAAAGGGTGATGGAGCTATTCACAAAGGGCAAGACTCAAGCAACAGTAGATGCCAGGTAAGACTCTGACGAAGAGCAGGGCGGGGAACAGCACTTACCCCCCATCTAGCACGTTTGCTAACAGTCAACAAGAGGGCGACTAACATGGTAGAGGAACTAACCATCCTTACAGCGAGAGAGGCTAGAGAAAGTCAAACAGAGTAAGCAAAAGATCGAGATGATGGGCACGGTGACGGAAGCGCTCAAGGGAGGGCGCTTCAAGGTGGAACTGGACGATGGTCACGAAGTCTTGGCCTACGTCAGCGGTAAGATACGGAGGTACTACATCCGCATCCTCTTAGGCGACCATGTCAAGGTTGAACTCTCACCGTACGATTTAGATCGGGGGCGTATCGTATACCGCTACAAGCGTCCGCAGTTTGCCAGGCAGACTACGTGACCGTGGGCCCCTTATCTGGCCTGCTTGTTGCTCTTGAGCGATTCGTGTTCTGCTAGCGAGGGAGGGATGTCCAATGTCAAACCAGCACCAGGCTGCTGTATGTCAGCGATGCGGACGCGGTTTTATGCTCACCACCACTTACCGCGACCTTTTGGGCCGGCGAGGGGCTAAGGTGGTCACACCGGTGCTGTGCACGACCTGTTTCTTAAAGGGCGGGCCACTACCCAAGCAGCGAGGCCGGGTGAAATGGTTCAGCCCACACAAGCACTACGGGTTCATCATCACCGGGGAAGGCGAGGAAGTGTTTTTCCACCAACATCAGCTTCTTAGGGGCAATGAGGTACACAAGGGACAGATGGCTTGGTTTCATGTGCGCTTTTCACTGAAAGGACCAGAAGCGTTGAACGTGGAACTGGTCGAGGGATGACCATGCGCTCATCAGGTTCGGCTGTTAAGGAAGCGACTGCTCCATACAGGCAACTTGCAGGTGCTGGTAGTGAGCAAACCTCCAACGATCTGAAAGAGATCATTCCCGCGGCCTATCACGGACAGGGAGGTGTCTATTTATGGAGTTAATCGGGCTTTACCAGATACAGTTGCAGATCCTAGCTTACGTTGGCCTGGCGATGCTGCTGGGCGCCGCCATCGGGCTTGAGCGTGAGATCGAAGATAAGCCAGCCGGGCTGCGCACCCACATGCTCGTAGCGGGTGTGGCGGCGTTGTTCGTAGCGCTGGGCGACGTCGTGGTAAGGCGCTTCAACGCGCACCTGGGCAGTGAGCTGGTGCGGTCGGACCCCGTCCGCATCATCCAGGCAGTGATCACCGGCGTGAGCTTCCTGGGAGCGGGGACCATCATCCGTCGCAGTGCCTCGCGTCAGGTGGAGGGTCTCACCACTGCCGCCTCTATTCTGTTCGCTGCCGCCGTGGGGGTATGTGTGGCGCTGTCGCAACTGGTCCTGGCAGTAGGCGTGACTGTGCTAGTGCTGATCACATTGCGCGGCGTGGGCTTTGTCCAGCATCGGCTGGAGCAGTGGTGGCATTAAGCCACGCTGTGGGTGACGGATGGCATGCGAGTTGTTGGACGAGATATGAACTCGGCATGAGAACAAACAGAAGCCAAGCTGATTGAGACTGATGATTAAGGAGGTGTTTAACTATGCCCAAGATGAAGACACACAAAGCTACCGCAAAACGTTTCAAGATCACCGGCAGGGGAAAATTACGACGGCGGAAACAGCGGCGAGGCCACCTGCGACGCAGGAAATCAAAGCGGGTTCTTCGCTCTCTGGACAAAGACCTGCCAGTGGCTAAGGTAGATCGCAAGCGGGTGCGGCGCATCCTCGGATTACGGAAGCGGAAGTGAAAGCAATGATGCCTCCACATTGAGTGGCTGGTTGGCTAGTCACAAAGGCATTGAGCGGACGAGAGCCAGGAAGGGGATCCGAGGAATAGTCGAGAGGACCATTTCGCTTTTCATCTGAGAGGAGTAGACTATGGGAAGTGTCAAAAAGTGGCGCAAGAAAAAGATTTCGAAACACAAATATCGAAAGAGACAAAAGCGTAACCGGTGGAAGCGCCGCCACAAGAAGTAGGGCGCAAGAGTAGGCCAAAATGCAAGCGGTAAACTAAAAAGTGACAATATGGCAAAACTAAGAATAGGCTTGTTAAACAAGAAGCGGGGAAACTTTGCGATTCAGCAAAAGTTCGCTAGCGCTGATAACGTTGTTGATGAAACAGACGCTGAGGTGAAACATCACGAACAAGCGTTAACTGAGGCCGGCTATAACGTCCACCAGATCCGTTGGGGACCAAACTTCATCCCTGACCTACAGAATGCACAGGCTGACCTCATCTTCAACGTCTCCTGTTTGGTAGAGGCCGCAATCTTGGAAGAACTCGAGATACCCTATGTTGGATCCGACACTTTCACAATAGCCATCGCCACCGACAAGTCACTTGCAAAAAGACTTTGGCAGCACGCAGGCTTACCGACATCGCCTTTCCACGTGGCCAGAACGGAAAGAGACTGCGAGGTATTCAGGGGCAATCCCCCGTTCGAGTATCCGCTTTTCATAAAGCCTGTAGCTGGCCGTGGCAGCGCGGGAATCAACGATACGTCCGTTGTCCACAATTACGATCAGTTGGTCAGCGGAGCCGTGGAAAGGTATGAGACCACCGGCCAACCGGTCCTCATAGAACAGTTCTTGCGAGGGAGAGAGATAACCTTGGGTGTCCTGGGCAATGATGAAGACGCAAGGGTTCTTCCTCCTCTGGAGATAGTGTATCGTGAAGGGACTGTCGCGCTAACCTTTGAGAAGAAAGAGTTAGATGACGATTCTTTCTTCTGTCCCGCTCCGCTGACTGCTGAAAAGACCAAAATGATGCAGCAGTTGGCGCTACGGGCCTACCGTGTATTGGGCTTTAAGGATTACGGGCGAATCGATATGATATTGACCAAGGAAGGACCATTCCTGTTGGAGGGGAACACTTTTGCAGGGCTGATGTGCACGCCCCAAGAAAAGCCTCACAGCTACATTGGCTTTATGGCTCGCGCGGAAGGAAAGGGTGGCAAAGATCTGCTTGAGGAAGTCGTTCGAGTGGCTACGAAGAGACTCAATCTGAAGACACAGGAATGCGATGCCAACACCACGATTAGAGATAGAACTCGACAAAATAGTGCACAATGCCCAGAAACTGACGGCGCTATATAGTTCCAAGGGAATTTGCGTCACCGCCGTCACGAAAGGCGTTTGCGGATCGCCCGAGATTGCGAGCGCCCTGCTCAGAAGCGGCATTAGTTCCCTCAGCGATTCGCGCATCGCCAACATACGAAAGATGCGGGAGGCCGGCGTAAGAGCGCAGTTTATCCTCATACGCTCCCCTATGCCCAGCGAGGTCGAGCAGGTGATCGAACTGGCCGACGTGAGCCTCAACACCGAAATCTCCGTTATCCGACTTCTGGCCGAGCACGCGGCCAGGCGCGGCAAGATCCATCGGATCATTCTGATGGTCGAACTGGGAGACCTGCGGGAGGGCATACTGCCCTCTGACATCAAGCCGATAGTAGAAGAAACGATTGGCCTGGAAGGCGTCGAACTGATAGGGATAGGAACAAACCTGGCCTGTTTTGGGGGAATCAGGCCAACAGAGGTAAAAATGCGGGAATTGTCATTGATTGCTGACAACCTTCACCGGGAATACAGAATAAATCTTGAAATAGTCTCGGGGGGAAACTCGGCAAACTACCAGTGGTTCGTTTCGACACCGGATGTCGGCCTTATCAATCACCTGCGCATCGGCGAGGCGATACTGTTGGGGTGCGACCCGCTGACCCGGAAGCGGATTCCCAACCTGTATACGGACGCATTCACGCTGGTTGCTGAGGTGATCGAACTCAAGACAAAGCCCGCTCGGCCCTACGGCGAGATCGCTCAGGATGCGTTTGGTCACGTTCCAGTATTTGAGGACAGAGGACACATGCAAAGAGCGATTCTCGCCCTCGGAGAGCAGGACGTTGACGTATCGGGAATAAAGCCCAGGATAGCGATAAGCATCCTGGGGGCAAGCAGCGATCATCTGATCCTCAATGCCAGGGACTCTGGCCTGGAGGTCGGAGTGGAAGTGCGCTTCGATGTCAATTATGGTGTACTGCTCAGGGCGATGACATCGCCCTATGTCAAAAAGGTGTACCTGCCCTGATCCGCCCGGCTGCTGGCAGGCATAGGAGTGCGGGGAACCATCCTTGGCTGTCAGGATGTCATTAGTGTCAACTTAAGGCCTGGCTCGTTCAGAAGTGACAAAGGAAGCCTTCGAGTGTATAATGGGCAATGACATCTAGCGTCAGGAGGAGCTTCCATCATGAGCCAGGCATCCAATCAAGCGGGC
>Ga0268276_1000989_pt1 | contig 30152 bp, 28 predicted proteins | sample saktaG_4_FD_190145 | JGI IMG/M metagenome (GOLD analysis project Ga0268276, IMG submission 190145) | Saline water microbial communities from Sakinaw Lake, British Columbia, Canada - sak_2010_1_5_45m | ecosystem: Environmental > Aquatic > Non-marine Saline and Alkaline > Saline ...
ACTAATGCAGTTTTTTCGTACCAAACCATTTTAATTTTTCCTCCTTTCTAATAAATATAACAGAAAAGCAAGATATATAAAATTAACTCTTAAACAGATAAAACGATCAAAAAACTCTCAATAATTGCAGCAACAATTAGAAGGGGAACAATAACAAAAACGAACACCCTTAAAGAGTTAAAGAAATATTCACCAAGAGAATTTAATTTTTCTTTCTTAAATATAAACGTTCCCAATTTCATTCCCATTCCAAGAGAGATAAAAACCGCGGGCAATTCAAAAATACCATGAGGAAAAATCCTCCATAAAGAAGCGATTCCTGTAGTAGAAACGCTCAGCCTTGCAACAAAACCCAAAATGAATCCATTTGAAAGTGCAGAAATTACCGGAACAATCCCTAGAAAAATTCCCAAGATCATTCCTTGAAGCGAGCTAAAAAGATTATTAACAAAAATAAATTTAATCAATCCAAAAGTACTCAGTCCTTCTGTTTGAGAGATTAAATCCTTAATAAATTGTAAAAGCTGGTTCACCATACTTTCGGGAAGTGGAATAAAGAAACCAACAATCAAAAACAAAAGAAAAATTAATATTATTGCAAAAGTAAAGTTACTTGATTCTTTAATAAATTTCCAGCTTAAAGAGTATTGTTCTCTTAAACTAAACCCCCTTTCTCTTTTTTGAATTATTTTTCTTTTAACCATTATCTAAAACGTTTTCCTAACCGCCTAATTTTATTTGGGAATTTCTTTCTTAAAAATAATCCATAAACCAAGCCCACTACAAGGCCCCCTATGTGTGCGCTATTTCCAATCGGCAAATCAATTCCGGGAACCAAATCAATCAATATCAGAGGCACAATAGCAATTACTGGAAGGAGCCACATAGGCAACCCCAAAGGTAATGCAATCTTTCTAAAAGAACTTCTAAAAGAGAAAAGTGAAAAAATCATAAGTATAATTAAGACATTTCCGAAAAGATAAATTGCGTTTGCATAACCCGGAAGAAAACCTCCAAGAACAACTTGTGCAATCAGAACAACCAGAGGCCCAATTATTAAATAAATTCTAGTAAAGGGGACAAGCACCGCTAAAACCCCTATCAACCCAAAAATAGCCCCACTAGCACCAACAGCAGGGATAGTTAATCCTCCAAAAAGATAGGCCCCCGCAACATAAAAGATTCCCCCTAACAAACCCGCAGCCATATAAACCCAAAAAAATCTTTTTCTCCCAATAATTCTCTCTAAAAAACCTCCCACAAAGAATAGAGAAAACATATTGGCAAATAAGTGGAAAAAACTCGCATGCATAAAAATACTCGTAATAAAAGTCCATAAGCTATTCCCCTGCAAAATAAGTGAAGGGGTTAATGCAAGATAATTTGAAAAGAAACTTTCCCCATAAAGACTCAAAACAAAAAGAGAAACAATATAAATAAAAACATTAAAAATAATCAACTTCATTGTTACACTCAAAGAACCAAAGAAACTTCTGCGTTGGGGATAAAAATAAACCTGAGACATCCTATTTTCTTACCTTTTTCTTTTTACTTGGAGTTTTTTTATTTTTTTTACTCTTAGTAATTTTCTTTTTAGTTACTTTCTTCTTTGTTAGTTTCTTTTTAGTTACTTTCTTCTTTGTTAGTTTCTTTTTAGTAACTTTTTTCTCAGGGGAATTTTTCTTGGCCTCCTTAGCTTTTGCCTTTTTTCTCGCTTCTCTTTCCTTAATCTTTAGCTTGGCTTCTTTTTTCGATTCTTTTTCCCTTGCCTTACTAAGTTTTTCCTGTTCCTTAGTAATTTCTTCCTCCACAAAAGAAAGCTCTAAATCAATTTTTTCTATTTGTTTTTTTAATTCTTTTAGTAATTTGGTATTGTCTTTCCTAGAAAAAATTCCCCCACATTCACTACAAGTAAAATCATGCAAAAGAGCACTCTCTTCACTAAACTCTACATTACATTTTTCACAAATATAAAATTCTTTAGACTCTCTGCTCTTAATTTGAAAAATAATTTGTTCTTTCCTTTTGGTTAACATATCTTTTAGAAATTCCAACGACTTAAGAATCTCTATTTTCCAAAAGTAAGTGTACCAACCCTTCTTTTTATCCTTTTTTCTTATTGAAGACACAAGTCCATGGTCTGCAAGTTTGTATAAAATATTCCTTGTTTGATTAATTGTAATATCAAGTTTTTTAGCGAGGATAAACTCGTTCACATGCTTCTTACTATTAAGAACATCCGCGACTAACTCCGCCTGTTTTCCCACAACAACAACCACAATTTCTCTTAAAAATCTATCAAGCATTTTTGTATTAAGTCTGATTTGAATAAATACCTTTCGGTTCAAACTTCAACTAACTAAAAAATAAAAGTTTTTAAACCTATATCCTCTTTAATATATATCAAAATATCATAATCAAATAAAATGGGGTGGTTTAATAAAAAAGAAGAGAGGGTAAGTGATTCTACAGAGTTACCACAACTTCCTAGCCTACCAAAACTTCCTCAACTAGATTTCAGAAGAGAAGAACCGATAGAACCACTTCATCAATTACCCAGTTTTCCAACAAGTAATTTAGGACAGAAATTCTCACAAAATGCTATAAAAGAAGCCGTTACTGGGAGAAAAGAGAGTGAAGAGGATTTCGATGCTGATGAGGACGAAGAAGAAACTCAGATGATGCACAATCCTCTAAAGAGGCCAATGACCAAAGAACTCTCCTACGATGAAGATGAAGATAAAGTAAGCCGAGAAGTAGACGGAATTCCTAAAGATTTTATTAGAGCATCAAGAATTGTCAAAAGAAATGAACCAGTCTTCATAAGAATAGATAAATTTGAAGAAGGACTTCAGATATTTGAAAAGGCTAAAAAAGAAATAATGGAAATAGAAAAAATGCTTAAAGATACAAAAAAATTAAAGGAAGAAGAAGAAACACAACTAGAAAATTGGGAAAAAGAAATACAAACAATCAAAAAACAGATCGAAGATATAGATAAAGATATTTTTTCTAAGGTATAATAATGAAGGAAGAAAACTTAATCCACATAAAACTGGAGTACGAAGAGGCACTACAGTCTAAACGAGATCTTCTTTCAACAGAAGTTAATCTTCTAAGAATCGCAAAAGTAATTAGAAACTATAGACTGGTCAGAACAAAAGAAATGGAATTAAAACTCGCATTAGTAAGAAAGATACATTCGCTCAAAGCAGAGATAACGAAAATGCAACAAGTATTGCCAAAGATAAAGATACCGGCAATACTACAAGAACAATTGGGGATAGAAGAACCCGGAAATTTTTCAGATGTTGAAGAACCATTTTCAAAATTAAAATCTTTCAACTCAAGTAATGATTTAGAATCCCAATTAAGAGAAATACAAGAAAAACTAAGAGAATTGCAATAAAGCATAATTTTTAAAATAAGATAATCTAATTCTATTTATGATAACCCGTAAGGAATTAATTAAGAAATACATAAATTTCTTCAAAGAGAAAGGACATAAAGAAATTCAAAACTCCCCCCTAATCCCTCAAAACGACCCAACAGTATTATTTACAACCGCGGGAATGCATCCTCTTGTTCCGTACTTGTTAGGACAAAAGCATCCACAAGGAAAACGTCTAGTAAATGTTCAGCGTTGCATCCGAACAGGAGATATAGACGAAGTTGGAGACGCCGTTCACCACACCTTCTTCGAGATGCTCGGGAACTGGAGTTTGGGAGATTATTTCAAAGAAGAGGCAATAGAAATGAGTTTTGAATTCTTGACAAAAACTCTAAAAATCCCCATTGAAAAATTAGCTATAAGTGTTTTTGGGGGAGACAAGGATTTCCCAAAAGTACCAAAAGATAATGAATCTGCAGAAATCTGGAAAGATTTGGGAATTGAGCATATCGCTTATTTAACAGGAGACAACTGGTGGGGCCCAGCAGGAAACACTGGCCCGTGTGGTCCGGACACGGAAATGTTCTATTATACACCAAAAGGCAACCCAAAGGAATTTGATTTAAATAAATCCAGTAAAGCAAGTGATGGAAAAGATTGGGTAGAAATTTGGAATGATGTTTTAATGCAGTATAACAAAGATTCAAAAGGAGATTACAAAGAAGCCAAACAAAAAAATATTGATACCGGAATGGGGGTTGAGAGAACTCTTGCCGTTCTAAACGAGCTAAAAGATAATTACGAATCTGAAGTCTGGAAACCAATAATTAGTAAAATAGAAAAAATCTCAAAGAAAAAATATGGCGATAACAAAAGAGAAATGAGAATTATCGCAGACCATCTTAAGGCTTCCGTATTCATTCTCGCAGAAAATATCTCTCCCTCAAATAAAGAACACGGCTATGTTTTAAGGAGATTAATAAGAAGAGCAATAACCCATGCAAAAAGGTTAATGATACAAAACAACTTCACAAAGATTTTAGCAGAAGAAGTAATTAAAATTTATTCGGATTACTCTCACTTACAGAAAAACAAAGAATTCATATTAAAAGAAATAGAAAAAGAGGAAAATCAATTCAGACAAACCCTCGCTTCAGGATTAAAGTTCTTTAATAAAGTAATTGAAAATGTAAAAAACAAAACAATCGCAGGAAAAGACGCTTTCCTGTTGTACCAGAGTTATGGATTTCCTTTAGAAATGACTCAAGAACTTGCTAAAGAAAAGAAACTACAAGTAGATATGGTTGGTTTTGAAGAGGAACAAGCCAAGCATCAGGAACTATCTAGAACCGCGAGTGCGGGGAAGTTTAAGTCGGGATTAGCAGACCATTCTGAAGCCACAACAAAGCTCCACACTGCCGCACATTTGCTTCTAGCAGCCTTGAGACAAGTGCTAGGAGAACACGTAGAGCAGAGAGGCTCAAACATTACTGCAGAAAGATTAAGATTTGATTTTTCACATGAAGAGAAGCTTACACAAGAACAAATAACCCAAGCAGAAAAAATAGTAAACAATAACATAAAACAAGGACTCGAAATAAAAAGAGAAGAATTAACATTGAAAGAAGCAAAGAAATCCGGAGCAATGGGAATCTTTGATGATAAGTATGGAGATAAAGTTTCAGTTTACACCGTTTGTAATCCAAAAGATATCACAAGCAAAGAAATTTGTGCGGGCCCGCATGTTACAAACACAAAAGAATTAGGAAAATTCAAAATCATAAAAGAAGAATCCTCGTCTAAAGGAGTTAGAAGGATTAAGGCTGTGCTTGGGGGATAGTTTCAGGAACACCAACATAAAGATCTATATACATACTATATTTTCTTAATTTATCTCCTGTTGCTCTACAACCCATTCTTAAAATTCCTCCAACCTCAATTAAGGAGCCAGCATGCTCACATACACAGCTTCCATCAGAATTTCTCTTGGGAACCGGACAATAATGAACTTTCTCCTCCCTTCGATTAGTCCCTTTCTCAATACCACAACAGCCTTCAACTCCCATTAAGATTAATGGCATGTTTAATATATAAAAGATTAGATGATAGAATATATATTAGAAAGATTATAAAATAAACCTATTCAATCAAAATCCCCGGCTTCCCCGGAATTGCTTTTATCTTTTTTCCTTCTGAACTTGCCTCCTTGATATTCTTAACTTCTATCTTTAATCCAGTAGATTTCTCAATCTTAGAAGAATTTTCTTTATACAAATCTACTTCTTGAGGAACAGCATAAACCTTTGCAAGAGTCTTTCCAGTATCACCCCTCTGTTCAAGAATTCCCAAGATATTCCTTATATCCGCTCCAAGCTTTTCAACTACAGCCTCCTGTTGCTCCAACTTCTCGTCAATCTTTTTTTCATCTGCAATAGGCCAATTAGCAAGAGAGATAAATCCTTTTCCTCCAGTCTTGCTCCAAAGCTCTTCTGTAATGTGGGGACAATAAACATGAAGCATAGTTAAGAACTTTTGAGCCCCTTGCTTGTCAATTCCTTTTTCCTCAATAAGAGAAAATAGCTCCCTTAATTTTATGACGGCAAGATTATGCTTGAAGTCCTGAACAAAACCAGTAACCTCTTTTATTGTTTTATTAAGTCTGCTTGAAACAAGTTTATTTTCCTTTTCTGATTTAAAATTTTTAAAATAATCAGAGACATTGTTTAAAAACTTGTGACTTCCAAGAAGAGCTTTCTCGTCCCAATTAGTATCTTTATCTGGAGAGGCAAGCGAAACAAGAGCCAAACGTAAAGTATCTGCTCCATAACTTTCAATCATTTTCAAAGGCTCAACAACATTTCCTTTTGATTTGGACATTTTTTCTCCATCAGAAGCATGAACAATTCCTTGAGTGAAATATCTTAAAGCCGGCTCATCAAAATTAATCAAACCTAAATCTTTCAAGAATTTCGTGTAGAATCTTATGTAAATCAGGTGCATTGTAATATGCTCCGGCCCCCCAATATACTGGTCTATTGGAGCCCAATAATTTGCTTTCTTACTATCAAAAATTTTCTTATCGTTATGGACATCGGTATATCTCAAAAAATACCATGAAGAATTAACAAAAGTATCCATCGTATCTGTTTCTCTTCTTGCCTTTCCTCCACACCTAGGACATTTTGTATTAAGCCATTTTTCATTTGTAAGAAGAGGGTTTCCTTTTCCAAACTTAACCTTCTTCGGAAGTTCCACGGGCAAATCTTTCTCAGAAAGCGGAACAACCCCGCATCCATCACAATAAACAACCGGAATTGGAGTTCCCCAGTATCTCTGGCGAGAAATTAACCAATCTCTTAACTTATAATTAATGGTTTTCTTTCCAATCTTTTTCTCTTGCAAGAAATTTGTAATCTTTTCTATTGCGTCTCTGCTGTTAATTCCATTAAACTCTTTAGAATTAATCAGATTCCCTTCACCAGTATAAGCCCGAGTATTAGTTATCTTTCCCGAGGCCTCGTTAGAGGTCATCCCTTTAGGGACAATTACTTGCTTAATTTTAATTCCATACTTCTTTGCAAACTCAAAATCGCGCTGGTCGTGTGCAGGAACCGCCATTACCATCCCACTACCATAATCTACCAAAACAAAATTTCCTGCATAAACCGGAACCTTATCCTTTGTAATTGGATTAATTGCATAACTCCCAGTGAAAACCCCCTCCTTTTCTAAATCCTCCAAATCTTTCCCACTTGTTGATTTTATTTTTTTCAAAAATTTATCAACTTCTTTTTTCTTCTCTGGAGTAACGAGTTCCATCAAACGCGAGTGTTGTGCAGAAACAACCATAAATGTAACTCCATAAATAGTATCGGGACGCGTTGTAAAAATAGGCCACTTCTCCCGATTAATTTCAAAATTAATTTCAGTTCCATAACTCTTTCCAATCCAATTCTTCTCTAATTTCTTTGCTCTCTCGGACCAATCCAATTTATCCAAACCTTTTAATAAATCCTCGACATAATTAGTGATTTTGAAAAACCATTGTTCCAAATGTTTTATTTCTACTCTGGTATCCTCATGCCTCCAACAACAACCATTGGTTACTTGTTCGTTTGCTAAAACTGTTTCACATTTAGGACACCAATTCACCGGAGCCTTCTTGCGATAAGCAATTCCCTTTTCCAACATTTTCAAAAAAATCCACTGGTCCCATCTATAAAACTCTGCATCAGAAGTATTAACCATCCGATTCCAATCATAACTCCATCCCATTGCTTTCTGTTGTTTCATAAAATTCTTTATAGAATTCTTAGTATAATCCGAAGGATGAGTTCCTGCTTTTATTGCCGCGTTTTCAGCAGGCAAACCAAGAGCATCATATCCAGCAGGATAAAGAACATTGAATCCCTGAAGACGCTTGAACCTCGCAAAGATATCCCCCAACGAAAAGGTAAAAGCATGTCCCATATGCAACCCCGCTCCCGAAGGATAAGGAAACATATCCAAAACATAATATTTCGGCTTCTTTCCCCCTTCTTTAACTTCAAAAATCTTCTTTTCTTCCCACTTTTTCTGCCATTTCTTTTCTATTGATTTGAAATCATATGTCATATTATCTTTTTGTTTCCCTAACTTATAAATTTATTTGCCCCTGTTTTTCCTTAAAGTTTTTATTTCCTTTTCCTTTCTATCAAAAAAACTATCAATCGCCCTAGCAAAAGAATTCATCTGGCGGTAGTGTTCCATCCCTGGAGCAACAAACATCAACCTTACACGAGGATGCCCATTAGAAAGGTGTTCAAAAACGTCTACAATTGGCAAAAGCAACACATCCCTACCAATCCTCCACTCCAAATCATCATGTTTAACAACATAAAGCCCACTAGAAGAATCATAAGAAATTTCCATTGAATGAGGTAGAAAATCAAGAGCCATTTTAAAGAATAACCTGGCTCTTATAAGAGAGCCACGACTAACACTAAAACCAAAGACGTCTGTGTTAATCTCATAAAAAACCGAAGAAATGCATATTTTTAAATATTGTTATAAATTAAAGGAGTAATGGATAAAGTACAATCTCAATTAATTAGAGAAACAATTTTAAGCAACTCAGCCGAGGCTTTCTCACTCTACCAGAAAAGCCATTTCGGTGAACCCTCTGGAGAAAAGATTCAATATTCTCTTCCCGAAGCAATTTTCCTTGTAGAAAAAGGGCAGATGGAAGTTTTCCAAAAAAATAAAAAAATATCAAAAAAAGAAATTTTAAATAAACTTGTGAAAATTGATAAGAAACTGCAGGTAAAATATCCCGTATTCAAAGATTTAAGAGAAAAGGGATACATCGTAAAAACAGCTTTGAAGTTTGGAGCCGAATTCAGAGTTTATGAAAAGGGTTCAAAACCCGGAGACAAACACGCAAAATGGGTTGTATTCACCGACCACGAATCAAATAAAATTTCATGGCACGAGTTCTCTGCAAAGAACAGAATTGCACACTCAACCAAGAAAAACCTTCTTTTAGCAATCGTTGATGAAGAGGGCGATGTTACTTACTACGAAGTTAGATGGTTGAAACCATAATAATCTTTATAACCCTCTTATTTCTTTCTAGATTATGCCCACAAAAGACACGTCAATGATAAAAGAGAAAATGATATCTGCGATAAAATTTGGTGGCCCAAAACTTCCAGTACACATAGCACGAGAAACCGGAATGAGCATACTCTTCTCTTCAGCTTTCCTCTCAGAATTAATTTCAGAAAAAAGGTTAAAAATGAGCTATATGAGGGTGGGAAGCTCACCTATATACTACATTCCCGGACAAGAAGCAAAATTAGAAAACTGGGCAAACCATCTTCATAGCAAAGAAAAGGACGCATTTGAAATACTTAAACAAAAAAGAATCTTAAGAGATAGACAACAAGAACCCGCGATAAGAGTCGCTCTGCGTTCAATAAAAGATTTTGCTTTTCCTTTTGAGAGGGAAGGGGAACTATACTGGAGATACTTCATAACCCCAGAACCTCCAATACAACCAAGAATACAACAACTTCCTAAACCGATAATACAAGAAGAAAGAATCATAACTCAAACAATCAAAGAAACTCCAAGGGAAGCCGAAAAAGTAGTCCATGACAAGCTAGGAATATTTGAAAAAGAGGAAAAGAAAGAAGAACAAGAAGTTAAAAAACCCGTAGTTAAAAAAACCACAAAGAAAACCACTCCAAAAAAATCTCAAAAAGCTGAAGAGAAATTCTTTAATCAAGTAAAAGAATCTTTAATAAAAGAGGGAGTAGAAATTCTTGGAATAGAAGGATTTAGCAAAAACGAAATTATTTTAAAGATTAAAAAAAATGGAAGAGAAGAAATTCTTGTAGCATATAATAAACAAAAAATAGGGGATTCGGACATAATTAAGGCATCAAAAAAAGCGGAAGAATTCAAACTACCCTATTCAATCCTGAGTAAAAAAGGCATTCTAAAAAAAGTGGAAGACTTAGTCTCTGCTCTTAGGAGATTTTCTGGGGCCCATAAAATAGAATGGGCAGACAAAAATCTTTAAAAAGCCCCAAAAAAGATAGTTTATAGGAACAATGGGAAAAATAAAAACAAAGCTTATCAAGAGAACTTCAAAATCACTTATAGAGGGCGGAATGGAATTTTACCCAGATTTTGAAAAAAACAAAAAGAAACTATTCACAGGCATGTCTAGTAAAAAGGTAAAAAACCAAATTGCAGGATATTTAGCCAGAATAAAAAGAAGAAACAATGCCGACAAACTGGCATTAGAAGAGTCTCTTAAAATAACTAAATAATTATCTTTTCTTATCTAGTTTTCTATTTAATTTATCAAACTTCTTATCAAGCCTTTTTATGTTCTTATCCATCTCCCTAAGGTATTTCTTTCTTTTATAATTTAAAACTAAATTAACAATATCAAAGACAATCCATATAATTAAAACAACTCCTACCGCCTGCAACCACAAAGCAACTTTTCCAAGTTCTCCAACCAATCCCCCAACCAAATCGGAAGATACATTAACAACCTCTCCAACTACCATCGATTAACAAGTGGAAAGGAGTTTATAAAAATTTTGAATGGCTCTGAGCGGAATATTTGTTTAAGATCCACTTAAAGTGGCTCTGAGGAGAATTTAACTCCCGACCTCCGCCTCATGAGAGCGGCGCTCTAACACTGAGCTACAGAGCCGAAACTAGGAGATAATAATCGTTTAAAAGGATTTCTGAATAACTAAAAAGATTTTTTTATCTTTTCTGCAACTTCCTTCATCTTTTCAGAAGAAAGCTTCATGGTTTTTTCGGGATTTGGTCCAGAAGGATGAGCATCATTTTCAAACTTTGGAATGAGATGGATATGCGCATGTGGAACTCCTAATCCATAGACAACATAAGAAACTAAAAGAGGGTTTAAAGCCTTCTTAATTACTTTTGAAAGTTTTCTCGCAGTTTTCCAGTAATCACAAAAAGGTTCATAATCATCAACCCACTGCACATGCTTCTTAGGAATCAGAAGTGTATGCCCGAGATTTAGGGGGGCTATATCCAGAAACGCAATAAAATTTTCATCCTCCCAAATCTTCTCCGAGGGTATCTCCCCCCGAGCAATCTTACAGAATATACAATCTTCCACCATAAAATAAACAACAAGAACAAGTATATAAAATTAATTAAAAATTAAAAAAAATAAAAATTAAAAGAGAGATTATCTTCTCTTTTTTTTAGCAGCTTTCTTTTTAGCTGGTTTTCTCTTAGCAGCTTTTCTCTTCACAGCCTTTTTCTTCTTTGCCATTATTTAATACCTCTCTTTTTAATTAACTATATTAGGATTTAATTGTTTAAAAACTCTTCGGTGAAAATTTCAAAAGTCAAAAATAATTTTTCTCTAAGCTCATTTTTACCGACGAGAAAATAAGAATTTATTTATTTAAAACTTTGCCTGCCTTTTCGAACACAATTTCTCCAAGAATTAATTTTTTTAATACTTCTTTCAAATCAGAAATCTTAACTCGAATTTGTTTTGTTGTATCCCTATCCCTAATTGTAACATCTTTTCCTTTTATAGAATCTCCGTCGACAGTTATGCAGTAGGGGGTTCCAATAGTAGAACTTCTTAGATACCGCTTACCAATACTCCCACCTTCATCATAGTCAATTATAAAATGTCTTTCCAATTGTTCTTTGATTTCTTTAGCAATTTTCGTAAATTCTGGCTTTTTCATCAAAGGGAAAATTGAAATTTCTATGGGGGCCATCTTGTACGGAATTCTAAAGGTAGTTTTTCCTTCCTCTTCGGTTTTCTTCTCATAAAAAATATCCATAAGCGCATAAGTTGGCCTATCAGAACCAAATGCAATCTCCAAAACATGAGGAATAAATTTACTTCCATCCTCCCTTTGCCCGTCGAGAGTAACTCCAGAAAATTTGCTGTGTTGTTTTAAGTCGTAATCTGTTCTATCATGAACGCCACATAATTCAAACCACCCGTAATTATTTAATCTTACCTCAATATCCCAAGCATCATCGGCATAAAATGCTTTTTCGTCAGGATGATGTTGCCTCAATCTAATTCTTTCCTCGGGTATTCCAAAGTTAATAAATTGGGTATATGCCAACCAAATACACCAACCATAAGCTTGACTTTTTATGAATCCTTTTTTTAATGCTTCTTCTATACTAATCAATTTGACGTCGCTGTTCTTTTCCTGGCTAAGATAATCCCAAAACGGAAGTTTTATTTTTTTTATTTCTTCATATCTCTCCCAATTATTTTTAGTAAGAGGATCAACGAATATCTGCCCCTCTGCTTGTGTAAACTCTCTTCCTCTTAAAACATGTTGCCTCGGAGAAATTTCGTTTCTATAAACTTTCCCTATCTGAAAGACCCCCATTGGAAATTTACTCCTAAAGAAATTATAAAATCTTGGATAGGATAGATATGTGACTGTAGCTGTTTCCGGCCTTAAAGAAGCATCTTCTCCCGCAACCCTTGTCTTCATCATCAAACTTTGAGTTTCAACCTTTTCCTCAAAATAATTTTTACAATTTGGACACTTTATGTTCTTTTCTTTGATAAAATCTAATATTTGTTGACTTGAAAAAGAATCCGCAGGAACATCATAGTTTTCCTGGATAATCTTGTCTGGCCTGAAGATTGCTTTGCATTTGGAACATTTAATTGTCCTATCCTGGAAAGTTTCTAAATGCCCGGATGCTTTCCAAACAATATCCGGCATAACTGTTGGACCCTCAAGTTCTCTCAAACCATTTGCATTGAAGATACTTCTTATAGAATTTTCAACCTTATTCTTTAGAAGTTTACCTATTGGACCATAAGTATAGAATCCTGCTAAACCCCCGTATATTTCTGGTTCAGGACCCCATATAAAACCCTTTTCCTGAACAAAGCTAATAAATTCTCTATCTCGATTGTCATCCTTTTCTGTAATTTTAATTTCTTTTTTATCTTTCTTAATTTCAACTATCTTTTCCTTGTTCTTTTTCATTTTTAGTATTTCTTCTTTTTTCTTTTCGGCCTCTTTTCTATTTTTACCCAGATAACCCAAACACTTAGATTTAACTTTATCTCCCTCTCTACGAGTTTCATTAAGGTAGTAGTATTCTTTTCCATTAATTTTTTTCTTAACGATAAAGGCCATAAAAACTAGTCACTACGGAACTATATAAATATTTTGAGATTAGTCCATTCCAAATTTATGTCTGAATATTTTTATAAGTCTTCCAGAATGTTTTCTTTTTTTATAAATTCTAACAATTCTCCAAACCATAAATCCGGCAAAAATTAAAAATCCTGCAATTAAAGAAAAACTTAAAATATTATCCGTACTTCCGTCGTCTCCAAAAATTGCAAACCCACTAATAGGCGAACCAAGAACAATATCCTCCTGAACAAAAGTAGAATAAGTTTCCGAATTTAAGTTTACAAGCAAGCTTAGGTCTCCCCTCAGAGAAGAAACGATAGGAATAATTGTAGTAAACTCCTCTTTAGTTGAAGCGCTAAGAGATTTACTCTCGGTTACCTCTGCAACCTTTTCTTTTTCTGTATTAAAAAGTAAGAACTGAAGTTGAACTTCTTGATTCATCTCTGAAAATTCCTCAAGATAGTAAGAAACGCTTACCTCCTCTCCACTTATTCTTTTTACATTGATTAGCTCAAAGCCCAACTCTTTTTTAATTGCCTCTACACTAAAGCTTTCAGTTTTTTCCATCTCAGTACATGATAGAGAAACGTTTGTAGAATACTTCCCATCTTGGACATCCTCCGGAACATTCATGTTTATTGTAAAATCATGCATTTCTCCTGCGGATAAATCAATTTTACCGCTATCAACAGAGAAAACATCCAAATCAGAACTTATCTTGAGACTGCATCCATTCAAGAAATTTGTTCCCGCATTCCTTACATTTACAACTATCTTCTTTGATTCTCCGCCATTTACAATCAAATCGGATATTCCACTAATCTCTATCTTATTTATTCCTGAAACAGGAGAAGCAGGGAAACTTCCTCCACCACTACTTCCCCCACCACCCCCAGAAGGAGGATTTACGATAACAACAGATGTAGAACTATCTACTGAAAAAGAAGAGTTAGAAGAATTAACATTTCCTGCAGAATCATTAATATAAAAATTGAAAACAAAACTTGTAGAATCAACAGTTACATCAAATGAAGTACTTAGGATAGAACAATTGACGGTAGTATTTGAAATCTCAACGCTGACTCCCCGGTAAACATTATACCAACATACAGAAGGATTTATCTCATTAATCGTCCACGAAGCACTAACCGTCTTGCTCGTCTTTGCTCCAAATGGTTGAGAAATACTTACTTTGGGAGCAATCGTATCTACAACAAAGGTTTTATTCCCATTAAATGCAGAATTTCCGTAAATGTCATTACATCTTATATTCCACTTGTAAACCCCATCATTCAAAATTAAATAAAAAACATTCTGAGAATAGTTCGCAGGATTAAATTCTGTTTGATTTACTCTCCAAACTCCACTCCAATTTCCCCATAACTCACAAGCATCTAAATCAATATCTGAAGGAGTATAAACAAAGGTTATATTCGAATTATTAAGATAAGAATTGATTGGAGATTGAAGAGAGATTGAAGGACTTCCAACATTTACAGAGAAATTTGCATAAGCAGTTGCAACCAATCCAAAACTATCATTAGCAAAAAGATTTATTGTGTGGTCTCCATTTACAATATCAAAGCTCGAATTCTGGCAATTAACGAGGGTTACATTAGCCCCATCATCTAAATTATACCAACAAGAATTCAAATTGCCATTTATATCGCCCACACTAAAATTTATCTCGAGAGAGTCATTATATCCATAAGTCTGCCCATCTTGTGGAGAAGACAATGCCAGAGAAGGAGCAGTATTAATCACACTAAAAGAAACACTTGTATTAGAAATCAAACCAAAACTATCATTAGCAAACAAGTTAAGAGTGTGGGCTCCGTTAGAAGGAAGTAGTGTTGTATTAGCACAGGAAGGAAGAGTTATATTACTTCCATCATCTAAGTTGTACCAGCACGATTCAAGATTTCCGTTTATATCCGATGCGGTAAAATTAAAATTAATTGAATGGTTATAATCATAATTTGTGCTAGTTGGAGAAACAATTGTAATGGAGGGTGCAGAGTTAATCAAATTATAATCTATACTTGTATTAAATAACCTGGGGGTTATAGAAGAATCTGGACTTGTAAAATTAACTTTATATTGAAAATATCTTCCAGTAAGATTAATATTGCTTAAGTTAACATTCTGCCAGATTCCATCTGCACAATTAGAGGAAGAGCAATTTCTAACCTGAAATGCGAGAGAGGTATTCTTGTAAAAAGCAGTCATTCCTTTTGGATCGCTTGTTGCTCCAGAAGGAACCTACACAATTTTTGTCAGCGACGGTAAAACAACACTTACAAAAGGAGAAGTAAGATTAACCGGAACAGGAAATGCAATCGGAGCAATAGACGAAAAAGCAACAAAGGGAGTTGCTCTGACAAGCGTAATAAATCCTAGCGATGAAGAAGGGTTATTAAGTTATTTCAAAAGGAGCAAGTTTGTTTATATTTTTATTCTAGTTATTCTCGGTTCAATGATTCTTTTAGCCATCGAAAGATATTATACTAATAAGAAAAAATATTATTAATTACTTTATAAATTCTAAAATCTCTGGGAGCTCCAAAACATTATTGAAGTGTTCCATCTTTTTCTTTATAATCACTTTTGCTCCGAGGTTATTCTCAAACTTCTCCCTCTCGTTTTCATGAACATATGGGTCATTAGTCGAGAACAAAGCCAGAAATCTATTCGTATGATCAAGAACTCTTTCAAAATTAATATGTTGGTTTATCCATGGATGAGCAATTTCCATTTCTTCTGGCTCAAGATTAATCAAATCAAACCACCCCGCAACAAAAACACATCCCCCCACTCTCTTATGTTTATGTAATTTTTCAAGATAACGCATTATAGTCTGACATCCAATGCTATGCCCCACAAAATAAGTTTGTTCGTCAATCTCATCCACATTAATCTTTTTCTCAAGATAACCAACCCAATTTTCAATTTTAGGATTATCTGTGTCAGGCATATCAAACGCTTCAACTTCAAATCCCTTTTTCGGGAGTTCTTTCTTTAACCAATTAAACCATCCTCCTTCAGAATCCCCTCCCCATCCGTGTATTAAAAATACTTTTTTCATTCTAAACTTAAATCCTTAACTTATTTATATTTTCTGTTACCAACCAGGCAGACATTAAACCAAAACCCTTTTTGTTAATTTCAAAGGGCTCAATTTTTTTAGGATTTTTTAGGTAGATGAGAATACAATAATTTTTGTCCCTAAAAAGATTAAAAAACAAAGGTATATCTTTTTCATCTAAACCATCATCCTTTCCATACTCGCCCAAAATTTCTCTTACCTTATTAGAATCAAGGTTAGAAAATTGCATCACTTTTTTGACTTCAGATTTAACACTAACTGGATTCCCTAAATCTTTAAAATAAACAAATTCCCCTTCTCTAATTTTATTCCAGGGAGAAGATTTATTTTTATACCACCTTGATTCAATTATCTTTTCGCCTCTCAAAATCTTGGGCAATAATTTCCAGGATTTTTTCATTATTGCAATATGTTCCATAGTATAAAAGCGCGGGCTGGGACTCGAACCCAGGAATTTCCGGGCTGCAACCGAAAGCAGTAGCCGCTGTGCCACCCGCGCATAAGACAACCTCACGGTTTTCTTATTCACTTTCCCTTAAGTTTGCCTCAAGGGTGAGCGCCCCGGACAGGATTCGAACCTGCGACCCCCAACTTAGAAGGCTGGTGCTCTATCCAGGCTGAGCTACCGGGGCATACAGATATAACTAAAAAACTCTATTTAAAAGTGTTTGTTTATCGCGCGTAAAATCGTGATTAGTTTTTTAAGTTCCGGGGCGCGGTTGTTCACTAAGGTTCCCCCGTGAATAAAAAATAATTTTTTAAAAGAAAGATTAAATTTCAATAACGTCCAAATCGTTTGCAAGAATTGTATTTTTGAAAACTTTCTTAGCTTCGTCCAATATCTTTTTTGGTTTGTCCTCGTATCTCTGAGACAAATGAGTTAAAACAAGTTTTTTCACTTTTGCCCTCTTTGCAATTTCCCCAACTTGTTTTGAAGTTAGATGCAAATGCTCGGTTGCTTTATCTTCAAGTCCTTCTTCAAAGTTAGATTCAGAAATAAAGATTTCAGAATTTTTAACAAAAGGAATAATTCTTTTATTATTCAGCGTATCTAAAACAAAAGAAACCTTAACATCTTCATCTTTGTAGATTAAATCTTTTGCCTTGTATTTTTTCCCCTTGTAAGTTATATCCTTTCCGTTTTTCAAACTACTAAGGTGAGGTCCTTCAGAAATTTTCATCTTTTTCAATTTATTCTTGTCTATTCTAGTTTGTCCCTTCTTTACAAAAGAATAAGCAAGAGTGGGAATTCCGTGTTCCATTTTTTCAGCTTCTAAATAAAAATCCTTCCCCTCATAAAATTTACCCGAAGAAACTTCTATAACTTTTATCTCGTAATTTCTCTTAAATCCAAAAACCTTCAGCATATCTCTAATCTCTTCTTTAATCCATTTTGGCCCGTAAATGTAAAGAGTTTTGTTATATCCGCTTACTGAAAGAGTCTGTAATAATCCAGGCAAGCCTAAAACATGATCCCCGTGCCAATGGGTAATTAATATTCTCGTGACTCTACACGGATTTAAATGAGCTTTTCTAAACTGTCTTTGCGTTCCTTCTCCACAATCAACTAAAATGTTTTCCTCGTTATAGTTTAGAAGCACGGCTGTATGATTCCTTTTAGCGCTTGGAATCTGATCCGCCGTTCCTAAAAAATGTAATTTAATCATAAACAGAATAAAGAAAACTTATTTATAAAATCTCTCAAAGTCCCAACTAGTCTTTAGCCTTGTAGAATTCCGCCCGAGCGAAAACAAACAGGCAACAACGCTATTCTTATTTACGTGTGGTTGAAGCTGGGGAGATAAAAATTATTGTATCTCCTCGAAGAAAAGTCAATCCTATGCTTTTCTTCATTTCTCCATCCTGCATCTCTTTGGTGTTGTCCAAAACCAAGTTTATGTGTATGTCAAAAGCAACAAGTGTTCCAACAAACTGCTTGTCACCTTTTAACTGCACTAAAACCTCTTTCCCCTTAGAGTTGTTCAACAGGTCCAAAGGACGTTCTATTCCATTAGCCATAAAATAAAATTGCACGCGTGGCTTTTAAATCTTATCATTCTCCACACTATAGAACAGAAAGGTATTTAAACAAAAAATCAACTTTCTCTATCATGAACAGCGGTAAAAAAATCTCTGGAGGAAAGTACATTGCAAATAGAAAAAAGAAAAGGTACGAGGGACAGGGACAAAAAAGAATTGTAAAACTTGGAGAAGATAAAAGAAAGAAAGCAAGAGTTAGAGGAGGAAATGAAAAAGTGTTTATGCTTGGAGCAAAATTTGTAAATGTTTTAGGAAAAGGAAACAGAAGTAAGAAAATTCAGATAAAAAACGTTTTAGAAACACCTTCAAACCGATTCCTTGCAAGACAAAATGTTATCACAAAAGGAACTATTCTAGAAACAGAAATGGGAAAGGTTAAAGTAACTAATCGCCCAACACAAGAAGGAAGCCTAAACGGTATTCTTATAGAGTAACTTAGGTAGTTTTCTTTTTCTACAAATGTAGTTTTCTTTACCATTGTAGTTTTTCTTTTTCTACAAATGTAGTTTTCTTTACCATTGTAGTTTTTCTTTTTCTAAAAGAAAAACCCATTTTCTACCATTGTAGGTTCTTTTTTAGAAAAAGGAGGGCGACTTTTCGGGCAACGCCACCCCATTTCACCACTATAAAAAACTATAAAAAGAGAAAGGTTTATAAACAAATTTAAACATTTTTATTTATAAACTTTGCGTTTAACTAAAAAATAACAAATTCTAAAATGGCTGGAAATATCAAAAAATGTCCCGAATGTGGGAGTATAAACCTCACCTCAGATTCCTATCTTGGTGAAATAATCTGTAACGATTGCGGTTTGGTTGTAGAAGAAAAGATGGTGGATTCTGGAGCAGATCTCTCAGGAAAATTCGATAAAGACGATAAAAAGGGTAGAGGAGGAGCTCCAATGAGTATGCAGAAGTTCGATAAAGGACTTACCACAAATGTTGGAGAAATTTCTGATATCTACAAGCTTAAACCCGGACAAACAAGAAAATTCTTAAGACTAAAAAAATGGCAAGAGAGAGTTTCTACTTCAATTGAAAGAAACCTAAGACTTGCTATGGCAGAATTAAGAGTTATTGCATCCTATCTACATCTTCCTAATGTTGTAAGAGACGAAGCTTCAAGAATTTACAATTACGTCCTTCAAAGAGGGTTGGTAAGAGGAAGGAGTATGGAGTCAGTTATAGCGGCTTGTTTGTACGCTGCATGTAGATCTTACGACATTCCAAGAACACTAGATGAAATGGCAACAGCATCAGATGTTGAAAGAAAAGAAATAGGAAGAACTTACAGATTTATTATAAGAAAACTAGATATCAAAGTAAAACAAAGCTCTCCAAAAGATTACATTTCAAGATTCTCTTCTGTATTGAAGCTCTCTCCTAAAACACAAAATCACGCTTTGAAAGTCCTAAGAGATGCAGAAGAAGTCGAACTAACTTCTGGAAGAGGCCCCGCAGGAATTGCTGCCGCCGCGTTATATGTTGCCGCATTAATGAACGATGAAAAGAAAACACAAAGAGAGGTTGCGGACATTGCAGGAATAACAGAAGTTACAATAAGAAACAGATACAAGGAACTCATAGAAAAATTGCACTTAGAAGATAAGATAAAGCAGAAAGAAACTACTCCAAAAGAAAAATAAGGATTCTATTAAAAAGTTATTAACCTAAACGAAGAATAAAAACTTCAAATCACAATAATTTTAAAGGGTGGAAATGCATTAATAATATTAAAGACCATAAGGTTTTTTATCAGGCATGACCCTAATTTAAAGGAAAGTTTGATAAAGAAAACCGTAGGTTGTCTTTATGCGGATATGCCGGAGTGGTCAAACGGGTCAGCCTTAGGAGCTGATAGCTTAGTGCTTACTTAGGTTCGAATCCTAATATCCGCATAATTTAGAACTAGTCTAATAGTAGTTAACTGAAAGGATATTCTCTGAAACTCTTGAATCGTAATCCTGAACAACCTTCAGAACATTAGCCCAACTTGTTTGACTCATAATCTGTTTATGCATAGTTCTCTCTTCATCATAAAAAGAATTATCGCTATCTATATTACATGGAGCCCCCCAATCACAGATGGTAACATAACTAATACCAATAAATCCACGAGTTTCTATTTGTGTCTCAACAAGATTCTTATCAGAATTCCATCTGTAACTAAAGAAATCGTCTTTACCATCCCAGTAGAAAATTCTTACACTAGTTATTTTAGATAGTATCTCTTTTGGTATTTCGGATGTGGGGGTGGTTGTAGTTTTGGGGGAAGTAGCTACCTTAAATAATTCGTCCCGGATCTTAATATTCGAAAGCATCGTATTATCTGACTTTTTAAAACTGGTAGTAACCGTTCCGGTGGATAATACATCTGTAAAGCTTCCGTCTGGAAAAATTAATATAAATGCTGTGTTTGCTGCATGCCCCCCATTGCTCCCAGAAGCAGTTTTCTCTGTTATATCTCCTACAACAATCTCAACTCCTTCAACAACAAACTTAGTACCTCGGCTAATTTGTTTTATATCTGCACCAGTTCCAAAAGAGTATACACCACCCGTTGCTACTCCTCCTGCAGCAGTAGCAGAAGTTTTTTCAGAGCTTGTCGGCCTGTGAAAATAAGAATAATCAGAACCGCTCAGATAATTATCCGGAAGGCCCCATGCACTTGATTTATCCTTGAAAGATAAAACAATCCTGCCATTGCGAGAGGTAATTTCTACTATTTCTAATTTACCATCTGCACTTAAAACATCCCCCACTTTAAGATCAGAAAATTTTATCTGGGAGAGAGGCAAGGAATTAATATCCGACAAAGTTTCGGCAGCAGGAGCAAACTTAACATTAATCGTAGCCGTGCTATCAACAACATTTTCCCAGGTAACATACAAATTACCCCCCTCCATATCAAATTGAGAACTCGTTTCTTTCTTAAGTATTATTGGTTCCAACCCGGTTATCCCAATGGTTACATCCCCGTTTCCACTTATCTCCAAAACCTTCAAAGTTTTTGTATTTCCCTTAATCGTAAAAGAGATACTATTTTTATCTTCTATGTAATAAACTTTTCCTTTCAAAATATCTTCAGTAGTAGCAGGAGTTGTTTTCTCCGTAGCAGCCACTTCCGTTCTATCTAAATCTGCCTCATTTTTATTTATAATAGTAATTCTATTCAAAGCTCTTGCCTTAAGTAATATTAATTCGGCTTTCTGCCAATCAAACGCGATGCTCTTTCCTGTAGTTATTAGAGGCTCATCTGGAGAAGCGGTTTTATCTCTTAAAAGAGGAGTAATCTCTTTTACTAAGAAATCTAGGTCTTTTCGAGTCGCCTTTCCTTCCTTATTTGTAATCGCTTTGGCCTTTTTAATAAATTCGTCGAACTCTGCCAAGCTCATATAATTTCCTTCCTTAGATAGAGCGTCCAAAGCATTTCTTGTTAATTCCTGTAAGGTTTGTTCTTCCATCTTAGTACTCTGAATAACATCCTTTATACTATTTTGATCGGTCCAACATTTAAGTTGAGGATCTCCACAATATCCGGAAAGCTTCCACCTATTTCCATCAATATTACTTCCAGGATTATTCGTACTACAAACTCTTACTATTCCTCTTGAAGAAATATCTGGATTAAGAGTTTCCTGTACTCCCGCCTGGAAATTTGGATTCAATAAAGAATAAAGACTACTCGAACCAGAAAGACACTCTTCCTCTGTTTTAATATCTGTTCTCGAACCCTCCTCTTTCATATACATATCTTTAGCATAATCTACCGCAAAAGAAGAAGTAACTTGTTTAAACCCACATTCTTCTTGTCCGTTAACCATTATACATAACTGTTGATATCCGGAAGGGGCGGTTGAATCTTTTTTCTCGTCCACAGACTCTCCAGCGTTAATATACCCACTTGCTACCATAAGTATTGGATTATCATAATAGATAGACAATCCCTCCGGAGATTTCAAATAAACTCTATAAGAAGCTCCATCATTCTTTCCCGCAAATATGTGATAATAAACACTATACTGTGAGGTAGGTGGAACTGTTGCAGTTGTAAAAGGAATTTCCTGGAAGTTACCATAATATTGTGGAGGGGACTCTGGTTCAAGAATATCTCCCAAATCCGCACTAACCCCTGCAGAAACAAAATTCTTACAGACTTGACTTCCTATAACATCTCCCAAAGAACCAGTCTGGAAAGCTTTGAAGGAGTTAACCGCATACTGGTCCGTGAAATAATCCATAGATTTTTCTGCATTAGTCCAAGCGGCAGCAACAGACATATACTCTCCTCCCCCCCTCACAAACTGTCCCGAAAAGTATTGCAACAATTTAGGAATAATTATATCTGTAAGAGGAGCAATCTGCCTCCATAAGAAATCACAAAGATACAAACTATAAACCTCATCACATATTCCAACAGTTTTTCCACTATCAAGTTTTTCCTGTAAACAATCTTTGTAAGATTTCAAAACAGAAAGCAATCCATCAATTCCCGCTTTTATTCCTGTGAGACATAAAGGAATTAAAACTTTTCCTGCGGAAGGACTTCCAAAATTAGGCAAGCATAAAAAGATACTTCCAACAATTCCAGATTGAATTACATCACTCACTTGGAAAGTTCCTCCCAAATTACACCTGCTCGGAGGACAAACAACCGGATCACAAACATTAAACAACAAAGCACAATCCTCTGGAGAATGCAAATCTTGGCACTGCGTTTGAGGTATATTTGCCACATTTCCTCCAACATAGTATTCCTTTCCCAATATAGTAACAGGATCTCCAGGATTCCTTCTTGTATTTTTCTCTGCGTCCAATAAAGCCCTCGAAGCCTTCATAGCTAACTGCCTTACATTATCCGCACTTAATCCAAAAGCATTCGTCACAGGAATAATACTTCCCGAAGGATCAAATCCAACACACTCATCTCCTCCAGTCATACCAACTTCGGGATTGAAATCCATACTTCCATCGCTTCCGGCATTACAAACATAATAACTTCTTGGTAATCCAGAAGAATCATAACTTTCTGTTGCTCCCAAAGCAGAGATTTTTTGTCTTACAGCGACGTAAAATCCCTCATACGGCTGGAATGGAAAAGGAACAAGTGCGGGTTTACCTTTATTCGGAGCTGTTGAAAAATATCTCACCTGGGGTTTTAAAATTGGAAATTTATAATCACCTTCCTTAGAAGAAATAAATCTAGAAAACTTGCTTTGTATAACCTCTGTAGCAGTAGGCATCTTCTCTACATTTTTCTTCACATAAACTTTTCCACTGCCAATACTCTCAACTTCATAAGCCTGTCTTACTCTATACTCCTGCCCGTTAGTTTGATCCAAAACAACAAGGTATTTCTTATTCATATACGTAATAAATTGCACTGGAAAAGGATCATCACCACCATCTATCATTCCGCCGCTTACATCATTTTTATTCATTACCTTCCCATCATATTTCCCAACAAGAGAATCCTCATCACCATAAGAATAAGAGAAAAATCCCTCCCCCAACCCCTTAAGTTCCTCGTTAGTATTTTTATTAATTCTATCATTCTCTTTTGCATCCGTTATCTTCTTAATAATTCCCTCCTCCTTTTTTTTACATTGATCAATAATTACCTGACTAACTCCCGCTTTTTGACTTAAAAGTCTACAATACTCCAAAGCTCTCAAATCTTCGGTGGTATAAGCTTCGAGTTTAGAAGTCTCCTGATTAATCAAACCACCAGGATAATTACCCCCAACAGCGGCGACATACTGATTAAAAAACTCTGTATCATTAACAAACTCTTCACCATACCATTTTGTAGCGCCATCTATTATAGATTTCTCTCTTATCTCCTTGAGTTGTACATTTTGTTCTTCTATAACTTGTTCGCTGGCTTCAACGCCATCATTTATCATTTTTATAACATCGGTGTCTTCAAGACATTCTTGAGTAGTTGGATATTTCTCAATATTATCCGCACAATATTTAATAATTCCACCATTTCCATCAACCCCCCTCATAGTATAACTTCTTGCCTGAACCTCTGCCCCATTTCCAAAAATAACATCCTTAGCAGAAAGATACAATCCGGTTGCGAGACATGCCCCTTTCAATCCCTCAACAACCGTTCCCAAACTTTCCGATTTAGCTTCCCACTCGTTTATTGTCTTATTAACCTCCACAATTCTCTTTTTTATTTCGTCTACGGATAAATCAATCGCTCTCTTCTCGATTCCAATCTTGAAAGTTATGTTTGCATCAGTACCAGCATTTTCAATATTTGGAATTACTTCAACTTGCGCCATTTTGTTAAGATAAATAACATCAAGAATAACCGTTGCCCCCCCCACATCCTGAGAAGTTTTAAGCTGAATTGTAGAGGTACTAGTCTGTTCTTTTGAAGTAACCGTAAAAGTAGCAGAAGTTTCATCAAGAGATTTAAGACTTATTGTTTTTGCTTCTTTATTCACCACAAATGGAACAATTTGTCCTTTCATTAATTCATGAGCCTCTCCACCTATCAAAATTCTAACACCATAATCTTTTATTGTAGGCTCGTAAATATCCAATAAAGAAATCGAGTAGTATTTTCCATTAACATAAACCGAGTGTGTAGCTTTTCCCGAATTTGAAAGAACATAGTTATTTTGTATCGATTTCAAGAAATTTGCATTTTCTTCAGTAGGATAGTTCTTATTAAGGGTTCTAACCAAAATCTCTTTATCCGCTTCCTTTCCAACTGAAATTGAAAGTTCAATCGCCTCTCTCAATCCCTGCTCACTATAGGTATTCGTTCCCCCTATATCCTGTCCATCTTTATTTTTTTGAGTTATGTAAGGGTATCCATTCTCCCCGGCAAGAAATTTATACTCATTTATTGTTTTTAAGTACATATTTTCCCATTCTTCTTCTGTAATTTCCCCGTTATCAATATTTTTTATAGAACCCGCATATCCATTAAGAGTTATCCCTTCATCACTCGCTGCACCAAGAGAAAGTTTAACAAAGCCAGCAGATTTTATCGCTTCGGTTCTTTTAGTCTCATCCGGCATAGCCTTTATTTTTTTTATTTGTTCTTCAATTCCCTTAAGAGCCCCATCACTAATCTTTCCTGTAGAAGTTCCTTTATTTTTTAACCAAACAACCAACTTTTCATCCTCATAAGAATTTTCTAATGCCTCAGCATAAACAATATCATAGACCTTCTTATCAATAGTTATATTATCTCCAACAACTTTAATCTCTGTTTTTGGACCAAAACTAAAAGACATTCTCGGACTCAGAGAGAGACTAAACATCCCATTTTTATTATCATCTGTTCTACAACTAACACTTACACTTTTCACAAGTCCAGAATTGTAAATACTAGTAACACTACACAAATTCTTAAGGAACTTTCCATTAGGAAAAACATCCTGAACATCGTCCCCAATTCTCAATCTAGCATGTGTTTCTGGAACTACAAACTTGTTTAATCTCACTTGCAAACCAGCTTGACAGAAAAGTCCAGGAAGATAAACACTTGAGGAAGTATCTCCAGTTTTAAGAGGAAGAGAGGCAACCTCATAATCCCTATCTCTATAAACACTTATAGTAGCTCCTTCGGTATCGGCATAACTTAATCTTAAAAATCCTTTTCCTTCCCAAAAAGAAGTTTCCACATACTTACTTTTCCACTCATCATCCTCCATTAAATTAAGATAATATGTTGCCTGTCCCACTCCAAAAGCGTTTTCTACATCATATTTTATGTGGGCTGTAAGATTTCCCTCAACCACATCCACCATTGCAGATTCATTTGGCTGTTTCTTAAGAACAATTACCGCATAACCCACGATATCAAAAATAGGATAATTAAGAAGCTCGGTATTACTCCTTACCGCAGCCTGTGCTGGATGAAAAGCAACACCAGATACTTCGGGAGGATATTTGCCCGCAAAAGTCATAGAATCAATCGCATTAATTTCTACCGCGGGATTAATCTGCGTTGCAACAATAGGACAAAAAACCGGAACGTTCTGCTCTTCCAATAAATCACTTCGAATAACTTTCGGTTCACATCCAGTTGGAGAAATTTGTAATGCAAAATCCTGTCCGGCACCACATCTATCTGCACCGCTAAATGAAGGAAATAAATCTACTCCCTGCCTACTTAAATAAGCCGAAGACGCTCCCCCCGGATAAGTCAACTGAGGATTCGCACTATCAAACGTTGCACCGCTCAAAAAAGAAGTTACAACTATCAAAACCAAAATTCCAACAAATAAAATATTTTTTAATTTCATCTTTTGAATGTGATTCCCAAATCTTTCTCCTCAAATAAAATATAATTATTTTGCAATTCTTCTATTGTCTTTGGAGTAGGAAGCGAAGCCGCGTTTATCTCAACGACGTTATTATTTTCTAATTCAGATTCAACAACATAATAATTTTCTTTTCCCCCTCCAGCAAGAGCATTTGAAATTACCTGCGCCGGCATATTATAATCAAAGCACTCTTCTTTCTTTCCTCCAAAAATTCCTGCAAGTCCATCACTTGGAACCTCTATACACTGGTGATTGGTAGTAGCTCCAAGAGTAATTGAAGAATTTTTGTAAATGTAAACAAGAATTTCATACTGCCCCTCCAAAAGTTTAATTTTTTTCATATTAGGATAAACCGCGGTAGCAGAATTATTTTCCGAGATAAAACTTACAATTGCCTGCCCATCAAACGCTTTTCCATCAACATTCAAATCAACTTCAATATCATAAATCCTATCCATAAGGATATCAACCCTTCCCGAAGAAACAGTCGAATACATTACTTTTTTATCCGCATATCCTTCCGCCCTTGCCAAAACAAATCCGTTAACGCACTGGGGGAAATCTGCCTGCAACCATCCTTCAGAAGCCTTTCCCATATCACACTTTAAAGAAGCACACTGATAAGAGATATCCGCATCAAGAGGAACCATTTTGGTATTGTAAACATTAACTCCCGTTAAGGTATTTGAGTACTGGCAAATATCCGGAACATCTAGATTAAAAGGAGTAGAACCCTTCATTGCTTCACGAGGAAGATTACCCATTATAACAACTCCCATAGGAAACTGAAAAATTTCATCTCCTGAAGAAACCTGTGCCAAAACAGGATACTTAATATCATAAACATAATGATAAGGAACATAACAGAAGCCCATTATCCCCATTCCGGGCCCATTTCCAACGGGTTTAGAAATAAGCAAACTTCCTTCTGCTGGAGTTACCGAAAACGCACTTGGCCATTCGGGAGAGTTCAAAAATCTTACTTCATTACCAAAATTTTTATCGATTACAAAATATTTATCCACTTTGTTCTTTAGTTCATAAGCTCCGTCTTTTGCTTTAAGGGCTTGAGTATTAGCAGAAATTGCCTGACTCAAATTTTCAAAAACCTCGTTAGCATTCCAGACAAGAGGAGAACAACTTATTTTTACTCCATCAACCGGAGCGTACAATCTCATAACATCCACAGCATAATCTTCCAAGAATAATTTTTCTTGCTCATAATCATAAAGCTCAACTGCAGAATCATAGAGACTTCCTAGTTTAGTCTTAACGTTTACATCATGATCTTTAATTATCGCTCTATCATCTCCTTTTTCTATAATTAAATCCATCCCTAGCGTTACATCAACGTCCTCATCGTTAATCTTAACCTTTGCTTTTGGTTCTCCCATTAGTATAACAAATCCATTCTCAATATAACTATCAAAAACACAATCCCTTATTTTTCCTTCAATAAAACTCCCGAGTTGAGAAGCCATCTCGCTTTTTTCTGGAACTTGTTCTTTCTGAACGTTATTTCCAGAAACATAATACCAGTAAGGAATACCTGTCCCAAGAAAATCAAGATGCGAAGAAAAAGGCATGTATGCACTTCCGGGATAAAATGCAGGAGTCTCAATATACCCTCCCTGACTTTCCAAAACATCTATTCCAACTAAAGCATCATCCTGTAAACAAGTCAAAAAACTATTATAAGCCGGTTCAATACTTGCAGGAATGGAAGATTTTTGAAAAGAACCTCTAACAAGAAAAAATATCCCCAACCCGACTATAATAACTATGGCAATTATAATAAATATTGTAACCTGCCCTTTTTTATTGAAATTATTCTTCAAATCACTCATTTTTTTTCCTCTTTTGAACTCTCTCCTTAATTAGAGCGAGAATTTCACTATTAATATCCTTTTCTATACTAGACTTGAATTTTTCCCAGAGAGATTCGTCTTCTACCAGTAATAGATATTTCTTCATAATGCCTCTTTTAAATTAAAAGAAATAAAATCTAGAGATATATAAATGTTTCTTAGTTACTTACTAAGTTACTTAGTTACTAAGTGGTCCTGCGCGGAATCGCGGCCTCGAAGAGGTCATCCCTTGGGAAACCGCAATCTTATCCATTTTGAGCCACCCATCCAAAGGAAGGTAGTGCGGTAGGAAACCATTTTGGGGTTCCCTTCGCTAGTCAAGGATACGTCTTAGCCATTGGACTACGGGACCCTAAAAAAATAACTTCGGAGAGATATTAAAAGATTTTCTTTTTTTACGCTGCCCCCAATTTTCCTTAAGCAAAGTTATCCTCAATTTGCTTTTATCAATTTTAGCAATAGTGCAGAGATTATTAAAAAATTCTTCGGGAAGAAATCTTGCTTCAGAGTAATAGTTTTTAAGAGTGGAATAGGGCAAATCAAAACCCCTTTCACTTAAACTTCTTAAGGAAGGACATGCAATTATCCCCAAGACTTTCTTGATAAACTTTCTTTGTTTTCCCCTTTCAAATTTAACCCTCATAAAATAATGCGGGACCATTGGTATAAAAACCTTTTTAAACGAACAAATTCAACCACAATTATGAAAATACCAAAGACAACTAAAAGATATTGTCCTTATTGTAAAAAAAGAACGGAGCAGAAAATTAAGCTCGTATCTACCGGAGGTAAAAGAGGAACTCTTACAAGAGGTTCTCTTTCAAGAGCAAGAAAAAGAGGATTAAATCGGGGAATAGGTAATAAGGGGAAGTGGGGTTCAAGACCCGCAGTTTCAAAGTATAAGAGAAAAGCAAAAACAACAAAAAAGACAAACATAATGTACACTTGTACTACATGTAAAAAATCCAAATATCAAAAGAAAGGCCAAAGAGCCGGGAAACAAATTCAAGAATGATCAGCCATGAGCACAAAATAAGGGGAAAGTTTCATAAAGAAAACCGGAGGTTGTCTTTATAATGGCAATTGCAAAACGTAAAAAAAGATTCTTCGATGTAGAAATGCCTTTGATAGAGAAAACAACTCAGCTTCTCGGTTATGAAATAGAAGACATCAACGGAAGTTTCATAAAATACGACTTAACTAGAATGTTGCGTGGAAAAAGTTCACTTATGCGATTTAAAGTAAAAGTAACAGATGGAAAAGCAACAGCAACCGCAGATGAATTAACAATTCTTCCTTATTTTATAAAAAGAATGGTTAGAAAGGGAACAAATTATATTGAAGACTCTTTCGAAGCGGAGTGCAGCGACGCCATTGTAAGAATAAAACCCTTCCTCATCTCAAGAAGAAAAATTTCAAGAGAGGTTAGGAAAGCATTAAGAAATAAAGCAAAAGAAGAACTTATCAACTATTTAAAAACAAGAGACTCCCAAACAATCTTCAGAGATTTACTAAGAAATCAAATTCAAAAAGAATTGGGGATAAAGCTGAAAAAAGTTTATCCTTTGTCTCTTTGTGAAATAAGAATATTTAAAGTTGAAAAGATGAAGGCAACAGAAAAAAAGAAAGAATAGTTCTAATCGGCTCTGTTGAAAATCTATCCGTAAATAGGTTTAAGTTGTGGGCTATTGCCTTACAACTTAACTCGGAATTTACTGATTGCAAAGTTTTTCCCAACACAGAACCCCCATACTTTCTTTTAATCGCT
>Ga0268276_1000990_pt1 | contig 30132 bp, 33 predicted proteins | sample saktaG_4_FD_190145 | JGI IMG/M metagenome (GOLD analysis project Ga0268276, IMG submission 190145) | Saline water microbial communities from Sakinaw Lake, British Columbia, Canada - sak_2010_1_5_45m | ecosystem: Environmental > Aquatic > Non-marine Saline and Alkaline > Saline ...
TTCTATTCCAATATTACCAAGAGTTATCTCTTCACTTCCCTCGAATATACCATAAAGATATCTTGCTTCAGCCATCTATGCTCCTTTTGAATAAGTAGAAGTCAGAATTCAGAAGTCAGAGGTCAGATTTTTTTTGTTTTCTATTTTCTATTTTCTGTTATCTGTTTTCTGTCCTCTGTCTTCTTGCTGCCACCTTTCGGGATTTATCATCTTGTCTAATAGCTCATCCACAATACTATCCAATCCATCCCTTACCGATTTAACCGACTCGGTAACCCCCTGTTCCTTTTTTATCTCCTCAATGGCTACATCTAAATCCATAAGGGCTTCCCCGAGTCTCTCCATCTCCTCCTCAGATAAACTGCCCCCCTCCATACGTTTCATTGCCTGGAGGTTAAGAGCGTCTTTAATTATTTCTACTAAAGCAATGACTAAACCTAAAACCCCGTGTTTTAGGTTGTCTGTATCAATGTCGATTGGCATCTATCGCTCCTTTAATCAGAAGTCAGAGGTCAGAGGTCAGAAGACAGAAGTCAGAAAACAGAAGTCAGAAGACAGATTACTGTGTTTTTTTTATCTGTTCTCTGTCATCTGTTATCTGTTTTCTGTTATCTGTTATCTGTTATCTCGCCTCCGATTTGAGTGCCTTGGCTTTGGTGGCAGATATCCAGCCACACCATGGACACCCGGTACTGATAAGTTCTTCTGCCGGCACTCGTTTGTTACATTGTGGACACTCTTCTTTACCTACCATAGCCTCTTTCCAAGCTGAAGTCTCATAATTAGTGCCGGATGGAAATTCTAAACCATATTGGGCAGCAGTCTCAAAAGAAGCCAATGCCGCCCGAATCTTAATACCCAGAAGCTCCACCCCAGCAATAGATATAGTGATATCAGCATTTATTACCAGACCTTTATCCAAGATACGGTCTATGACATCAACTAAAGTACCATTTGTATCCCTTATCGCCTCTATTGCCATTTTCTGCCTCCCTCGTTTTACTCTGTTTACTATTGCGAGGAATGTAATGACAAAGCAATCTCATTAGTGTTAAGCTTGCTTTGTCGCTTCGCTTCTCGCCATGACTACTTTATTTAGCCGTGCACTTAAATTACTCCGTTACCACCGCTTCCATACGCTTACGCATTGACTTTCGCTCGAAACCCAAAAGATTTCCATCTTCATTAAAAAGAACTTCGTATAAAGCTAAGATATCCATCTGATCGGGAATAGAATGCTTCTCTACCAGCTCAATAGAGATATGCCATCCTTTTTCATCTTTGGTAGCCCCGGTAGTAGAAGAAACTGTCAGCCCAGTCAATTTACTTAATTCTTTACGTGCATTTTCAATTAAAGTTCCTAATTCCTTTGCCATTTTCACTCCTCCTTTAGTTTAATTTTTTTTAATCTTTTAGACTACTCGCCTTTGCCTTTTTAGACTCCGCATAGACGGTAATCCTCTTTTAGATCGCTTTTTAGCCATTTTGCCTGTCCGTTTGAAAACATAATTTCAGCAAGTTCATTTAAGCTTTCTTTACCCCTGACCCCATGCAAAAATAAGGGTATATAGATAACACCATTATTTACTTTGGATTCGATAGATTGAATATATTTTTGTTGCTCTTGCCTTTTAGCAGTGCAGAAATTACAATCAGCTAACGGAATTATCATATTGATAATGGTATGAGAATAGGGGATTTTAAGATTCCTAAGTGCAGAGGAAAGGTCTTCCATCTCTCGTATCCCCATCTCTTCAGGGATAGTAATCATTACAAACTCAGTTGTCTCGGAATTTGCCAATGTTTCCTGTATTTTACGCACATCCCGTGATAAATCTAACAGACTTTCCACTGAGTGTATCTTGGATAAATTTATTACTCCTTTATATTTTAAAAGCAATCTGAACACAGTTTTTAGCCACTCCCTTACTATATCCGGTGTTTCTAAAAATCTGAGCAGATGCCCTGAGGCGGCAGAGTCCATGACAAAGAGGTCATAGTCACCCGCCTGCTGTCTGTCGGGCAGGGAAGTCTTCATAAGTTCAATAATCTTTTTCAAGGCCATAAGTTCTTCCAACCCTGGCGGAGTGAGAGCGATAAGTTCTTCCATTACTTCCCTATCAAACTTAATTTCCATTCCTGAGGAGGCAAACTTATTAAATACTTCCGCTATATCTCCCCGGTATCCAGCTTTAAGATTAGCCAGCATTTGGCTGGCATCTAACTCTAAGGCATACAGATTGCCTGTGCCGTCCTGCACCTGGCGGGGTTTATCACCTATTTGTTGATTGAAACTGTCGGACAAGGCATGTACCGGGTCAGTTGAAAAAATGAGAACTTTTTTCTCCTTATTATGTCGGGCTAACTGCAAGGCAGCAGCACAAGCTATTGAGGTCTTCCCTACACCACCCTTTCCACCAAAGATAATAAGTTTAAGATTTTTCTCTAAAAGATCCTCCATCCCCCCTTGAGGGAGGGAAGGAATTTCAGATAAATGTAGGGGCAGGGCTTGTCCCTGCCCTGTTTTTTGGTCAACCACAAGGGTTGCCCCTACATTACAGGGCTTAGGTCCATCTTCTCCAAAAAGGATTTCCCCATACATAGTTAAATCTTCTATCCCCCGAATTTCCTTGGAAAATAAAGGCATCTTGAATAAATTATAGCAAGCAAACTTTTCTTCAATTTCCTTTACATATTTTTCTTGCTCTTTCTTCCTGGTTAAACAAAAAGGACATTTATTGTCCTCCATAATAATACGATTAGCAATAACACTATTAACCGGAATTCTGGTATTCTCCAGTAGTTGAACCAGCCTTTCAATTTCATAAATGCTCATTGGCTCAGGAATGGTCACCGGCACAAACTCGGTGGTTATAGAATCGGTAAGCAGTTTTCTTACCTTGCTTACATCGTTTTTCTGTGACTCAAGGAACTCATCACACTCATCCTTTACATATTTACCCACAAAACGTCTGGCCATATAACGATGTTTTTCCATCATCATATCCGCTACTTCAACCCACTTCAGCATCTTCTCAGGCAAAGATAAAAATACCGTAGTATGGCCGGTAGGGGCGGTATCTAAAATGATTAGATCATACTCGCGGCTATTCAGGATATTGGCAATCTTTATTATTGCCATAACCTCATCCAGTCCCGGCATTGACATAACAAAAAAGTTCTCGATGTCTTCCTGGTCAAAAAAAGTTCCCCTTTCAGCCATCTTTTTAATTATGGCTCCATTTTCCGCTTTGTATTTCTTCAGTAACTTTTCAGCATCTATTTCATAACCCCAGATATTTCCGGCTATAGGAGTAATTTTATTGCCTATTATTAGGTCAAAACTATCACCCAAAGAGTGGGCCGGGTCAATGGAGATAACCAGTATCTTTTTCTGGGGTTTCATCTTACTTAAATGTAAGGCAGCAGCCGCTGCGGAAGTGGTCTTTCCGCTTCCCCCTTTGCCGCCAAAGAGTATAAACTGTAAATCAGGGTTATCTAAGAATTTTAATTTTTGCATTAACTGCTACTCCCCGCCTTCCTTACGCTTAGCACTTTCCTCTAACCTCTTCATCAGGATGCCTTCTGCCTCATCGTATTGCTCTTCAGTGATTTCATCCATTTCCAGCATCATTTGAAGCTTGACCAGTTCTTCTTTAATTTTATCCTCACCATATAGTTCGTTCTCTGCCATGTCTCTGATTTTTTCAACAATATTTTTACAGATCTTTGCTGTAGGCTCTACAAGTACCTGATATAATAAATATCCTAACATTATTTTAATCCTTCCTATAATAATAAGGTTAAAAGTAAAAGGTTAAAAGTAAAAAGTAAAGATAAGAAAGATAGAGTAAAAGTTAAAAGTAAAAAGTTAAAAGTAATAAGTAAAAACTAAAAAAGTAAAATCAATTGAATATCTTGTCTTTAATATTCTTCATAATAATAAATCATATTCCTTATTTAAGATATCTTAATATGGTCTTAATATTTTTTAGTATCGATTGCCAGATTAACAAAATTAAATGGCGGCACTTTTCCTATGTACTTTAATTTTAGTTTACTGCTGTATTTTGCTTCAAGTTCATTTACCTTTTGATCAAACTCTGTCTCTTTATATTTTTCTACCAAAAAGGCAGAATTTATAATCATCAATTCATAGTAACTGCTATTACTCTTGACCTCTATCGCCAAAGCAGATAGGGCATTCAATATATCCTTTTTATAAAAATCCTTTTCCTTTTGCAATGCAGCCTCAACCATCTCTCCTATTTCTGCCTTCTTAAAATAGCTCTTCTCGGAGGGAAGCGAGACGATTTTTTCTTTTAATATCCTTATTTCTTTATATTTTTCCAGGATATCTTTATATATAACATCTTCTTTAAAAATTGCTTTTAGCCCTAACTCTTTCTTATCTTTCATCCTATTTAACAAATCTTTAAATTTACTGTATTCTTTTTCTAATATCTTTTTAACCTTTTCTTGGTCTTCAGCAATGGTAGCAAATCTCACTGGCAAAACTGTGTGTTCTTTCATTACCTCTTCAATCGCCTTCTCATGTGCAAGCATATTTTCCCTCGATACTGCATATCTTATTATTGGGGAATTGCTCACCACAGCTGCAATATCTTTAAAACAAATGGTATGCAATTCATCTCCTCTGCCACCAATCCCTATTAAACCGAAAGTTTTAGCAACTGCTGCTGCTATTATGCAATAAATATATTTCCCTTCCTTAACGGCTTCTTCCATCTTACTCCTTTAGAAATTTTATTCTTTATCTTAACCTTGGTTATCTCTCTTAATCAGACAACACAGTTTATAATATCTGCCTCTGTAACAGTTAAGGCCGCCTTATTTTTCCCATTCCTCCGGATAGATAACAATGTTGACAAAGTTAAATACGGGCATAGGACCTGCATATATAAACTTTACTCTATCCTTATATTCGTCACTTAAATCATCCATTATGTTATCGAACTCTTTCTCTCGTCCTTTATCTACCAAAAAGGCGGCGTTCATAAACATCTCATCACCAATGGTCCTATTAAGCTTATACTCAAATGCTGTCCTTCGTAAGGCACCTACTATTTTTTCTGCTTCCCGCTCTTTTTTCTTCTTTAAAGATTCTTCAACCATCTTGCCAACTTCTGTTTTAGCCGGTATATTTTTTTTACCTACCTCATTTTGAATTTTCTCTTTTACCTTCTTAATTTCTCTATTCTCCTCTACAATCTCCTCAAAAATAACTTTCATATGCTTCCATGATCCTTTAACGCCTAATTCTACCTTGTGATCCATGTTTCTCAAAAGACTCCTAAATTCGCGCAATCTTCTATCTAAAAAATTTCTTATCTCATCTGCATTAAAGGCAACGGTACCGAATCTGACTGGAAGCACGCTATCAAATTCATTCATCACTTTTTCAATTACCCTCATGTGGGCTAACATATTCTCACGACTCACAATAAATTTGGTCATAGGACAGCTGCTTACCACCATACTTAGATCATCATAACCGATAGTTAAAACCTCATCACCTCTGCCACCTATACCTATAGGTCCAAAATTCCTTTCCTGCTTTGTGTCGATGATACAATAGATATATTTTCCTTCTTTTTCCATTTCAGTCTTTTACCTCAACTAATATTTTGTTCTTTTCAAATTCTTCCTCACTAAAAGATAGGCTATCTTCTTTACCCCCCTGTTTACAAGCCTCGCCATAGCCATTAAGTATCCTGTAAGCCTTATTTAATTCGTCAAATTCTTTTCCTATTCCGGGAGTATTTGGATTTCTATCCGGATGGAAAGAAAAGGCTAATTTCCTATAAACCTTTTTTACCTCATTTTTAGTTACGAAATCATCCGAAAGTCTAAGTTTCTTTTTTGCCCAATCTATCTCCTCAAATTTCATTTTTCTTATATCAATGGTGTAAAAACTATAAGGAGGAAGTGGACCAACACATCTAAAATTTAATTTTTCCGCAAATTTAGTATTTATCTCCCCTACTTTTCTATCAAAGTCTTTTTGCTGGCCTATATTTATTAAAAAGGCTGCATTAATAACCATTCTATCATCCATAAGTTCATGAATTTTAAAAGCGGTGCAATAATGATTTAAAAAATTCTGTATCTGAAGGGCATATTTTTCTCTTTTTTTATCCAATGCTTTTTTGATCATAACCCCTACTTTCATCTGATCGTCTACAGTTATCCTTTTAGGATTAGCTAAAATATTTTCTTTCAATTTCTTAATTTCATTCTCTTCTCCAATTTCTTTAAGGACTGAACCAAAATCAGCCCAGGTCGCAACGAAATCAGTTTCTATTTTATCTCTTATCTTTTCCATTATATTCTTTATAAGGCTATATCCTTTAATTAAAATATCTTTTGCTTCAGCTTCATCTACCGTAAAAGTCCCCAATCTAACCGGAATAATGGTATATTTTAAGCTCATAATTTTTTCAATAACCTTTTGATGCCAAACTAACAGCTGCGCCGAGGCATCCTTGCTACTATAAGTAAAATCAATTATCTCAGAGTTACTTACTACTGCCGAGAACTCCTGATAAGGAATGGTATATACATTTTCTTTTTTATAAGAATCCTTGGGGGTAAAAAGGTCTGAGGCACTATTAGAATTTATAATTCCATATATATATATTCCTTTTTTACCCATAAATAACCTCCTCAATTTTTTAAGTCTTCTTTTTGTTGTTTTGCTCTCTTATCAATTCAATAGCCTCTGTAAAATGCTTCCTTGAAATATTAAACTTTGGTTTCCGGTTAGCAGGATTACTGATATCCTGATTCTTATTTATAAATTCTCTAATGGCAAACATAGCTGCCTTCCTACAGATAAGCTCAATATCAGAACCCACCTTACCTTCAGTCTCTTTAGCTAAATTTTTCAAATCAATATTTTCAGCAAGTGGCTTATTTTTAGTATGAATTTTAAATATTTCTTCCCTGGTTTTTTCATCCGGGGTAGGCAATTCAAGTAAAAAATCAAATCTTCCACTTCGGAGTAATGCTCCGTCAACCAAATCCAATCTATTGGTGGCAGCTAAAACAAGCACTCCTTTAAGTTCCTCAATCCCATCCAGTTCAGTTAAAAATTGACTTAACACCCGTTCTGTCACATGTCCGTCTGTGCTCGCAGAGCTTCTTTTGGGAACTATGGCATCAATCTCATCAAAAAATAAAATGGTGGGGGAAGCCTGTTTTGCTTTCTTAAATACCTCACGAATAGCCCTTTCACTTTCTCCCACATACTTGGATATAAGAGCGGGACCTTTTATAGAAATAAAATTAACCCCGCTTTCATTAGCCACTGCTTTAGCCAATAAAGTCTTTCCGGTGCCCGGCGAGCCATAGAGTAAAATTCCTTTGGGAGGATTGGTATGAGCTTCTTTAAACACCTCAGAATATTTCAACGGCCATTCTACTGCTTCTTTAAGTTCTTCTTTTATGTTATCAAGCCCGCCCACATCTTCCCATTTGACATCTGGCACTTCCACAAAGAATTCCCTGATCGCTGAAGGTTCAACCTCTTTCATTGCCTCATAAAAATTATCCATGGTTACTTCCAATTTTAGTAAGGTCTCATAAGGAATATCTGCCATTTCAAAATCAATTTTTGGCAAAATCTTTCTTAAGGCCGACATTGCCGCTTCTCTTCCCAGTGCTTCTAAATCCGCACCTACAAAACCATGAGTAATCTCAGCTAACCTTTCTAAACTGACATTTTCTGCTAAAGGCATTCCTCTGGTATGAATCTGTAAGATTTCTAATCTTCCATTTTTATCAGGAATAGGAATAGAAATTTCTCGATCAAATCTACCCGGCCTTCTTAAGGCTAAGTCTAAAGTATTAGGAATGTTAGTCGCCCCTATCACTATAACCTGCCCTCGGGATTCTAACCCATCCATTAAAGCTAAAAGCTGAGCTACGACTCTCCGTTCCACCTGTTTTTCTCCACCCATCTCTTCTCTTTTAGGGGCAATAGAATCTATCTCATCGATAAAAATTATGGCTGGAGTATGGTTCTGAGCATCTTCAAATACCTTTCTTAAACGAGCCTCACTCTCACCATAGAATTTGCCCATAATCTCCGGGCCGGTTATATGAGTAAAGAAAGCAGAAGTTTCATTAGCCACTGCCCGGGCGATTAATGTTTTTCCTGTCCCCGGGGGCCCATATAGTAAAACACCTTTTGGTGGATCAATTCCCAATCTTTCAAATACTTGAGGATATCTTAGAGGAAGTTCTATCATTTCTCTGATTCTTTGAACTTGGGTACCAAGCCCGCCAATATCTTCATAGGTTAGCTTTATTGTTCTACTTTCTCCCACCTCTTTTGTTTTTATCCTTATTAAAGTAGTGGAATCTATCAAGACTATCCCTTCAGGTAAAGTATCCAATACTTTAAATTCGCACGACCTTGACCCAAAAAGAGTGGCCCTAACTCTATCACCGGAAGTCACAGGGAGGCCTCCTATAAGTGAGCCGATATACTTAGTATCCTCATCTTTTTGTAGAAGGCTCGAGATAGTTAAGGGCAAGAGCGTGATTTTATTAGCCGGTTTACAGTTAACTTTACGAATCTTTACCTTATCATCCAGTCCAATCTGTGCATTCTCTCTTGATATTCCATCCATTTGAATAATCTTTTTACCCCTATCTTCGGAATAACAAGGCATTACTTTCGCAGGTGTTTTTCTTTTACCTTCAACTTCTATAATCTCACCCACTTCTAATTCAAGAGCTTTTATATCTTCCGGATCAATCCTGGCAATTGCCCTGCCTACATCTTTTGGTAAGGTCTCTTTTACTTTTAGGGTCAAAGTTACAAGGTCTTTTTTCATTAGCTAAAATTTCCTTATTTTTACTTCTAAGATACCATTTTTATAACTCGAGATAAGAGTTTCAGACTTAACTTTTGCGGGAAGCAATATTTCTTTATGGTATTTTCTATCTCCGCTTTTCGCTAAAACATCAAGGATATCCCCCTTTAAATCTAACTTTATATCTTCCTCATTTACGCCGGGTATTTCAGCATAGACCCGAACCTCCTCCTTTTCGTCAAAGACATCGGTAATGGGCTCTCTTTCTTCCTCGACAGTAGGACCTTTAGGAGTTTTCTTAATATTACCAAAGGACTCAACTACTGGTCTTCCTCCCGTCATTGTCTTTATTGAAAAACCATATACCCCTTTCATTCCCTTTTTAAGATGACTGAAGTCTATCTCTCCTTCTTTTTTTATTTCATCACCGGCCTCTTTTAAATCTGCAGCAAGGTCTATTAATTTCTCAATACCCTTAAATAAACCCCCCAGACCAAAATCGATACCCAAACCTTCGTCTTTCTCATTCTTCTTGTTTATCATATTGTACTATCTACCTCCTCTTTTCTTTTTTAGCAAAGATACTTATTCTAAAATAATGAAGCTTCCGGTTTATTAGGTAAGCCGCTCCGCCTTTATTCTCTCCTGTTCCATTAGCAGACTTTTTCCTTTTGCAGTTATCCTACAAGATGAATGAGTAAAAAAACCTACACAACCATTTTTCGAAAGTGACTTACATAATAAATAGGTATAACCTATTTCAAATCCCGCTTTGCTGCTTAGCTCCCTCATAGATAGCAAACCATTTTTCTCATTTATAATCTTTAAAATCTCCAACTCTGTAGCTGTTATGCTCATGGTCTATTTATTTTTGTAACAACGCCTTTACCCCTACATTTTAAGCAAGGCAGCTTATTATTTGGTTCTGCCCCGGTTCCATGGCAATGCCCGCATGTCTCGATAGGCACAGTAACACTTACCAAGGCTTTCCCACCGCAAACCGGACAGGTAATATTTGATCTAGCTGGATACTCACCTCTACCTTTGCAGTAAACGCATACCGTAACTGGTCCAGTTAAAGAAACTATGCCTGAACCTCTACATACCGAGCATTTTATATCTTTGGTTCTGGGTAATATTCCGCTGCCGGCACATAACGCACATTTAAACCTATCACCTTCTAAAATTGCTCCCATTTTTCGGGCCAACCTTGTTCTCCCCCCTTTAAAGTCAAATGTCTTCCACACCATAATATCTCCTTTCTGTAACTAATAATTTAAAGGCATCTTCTTCCAATCTTTTTTAAGCTCATCTTTCTGGGTAAAAGTACCTCCTGAAGAACCTACGTTTTCAGTGGCTTCAACGATAGCCTTAACCTCTTGTAGACTATCCATCTGTAATTTTATTTCTTCCAGGCGTTTTCTAATAGTATCCTTTCTTATAGATAAGTTCTCATCTTCCTTCAGGAGTCTTCTTTTTTCTATATTTAACATATACAAATCTAAATAAGCCGAGCTTTGGTTTTTGGGTATAGAGTTTTTGCCCGAGCTGCGCATACTCCTGATATTTCGAAGACCTCTGAGATCACCTGTGTTTCTTTCCATCCTTAATCCCTCCTCTGATTGGAATTTTTCCTTTAGCCTCATACCGTTAGGTTGGGCAATCAATGCCGGCTACTGTGCACTTTTTCTTGCGGTAAGAAGAATACTTTTATTAGCGCTTGTCCCTACAATCTTCAGCTCGACCAATTGGCCTTCTTTAAGGCCTGCTGCTAACTGAATATTGGCAGGGAGTTTTATCTTCCCATCTTTTTCCACCTTAGAAAATGCTTTCATTAAAGTCATTTGATTATCCTCCATTTACTAATAATTTACTAACAATTTTCTAACAATATTTTTTAACCTGCTCATTAACTTCCTCTTTTACCTTGGCCTGATTGGTCTTTGAGCCAACTCTGCTGGTCTCAGATGCCAGAATATCCTGGCAAATCACCCTAAAGAGGCCATTGGATTTGATAGGGGTAATGTTTTCAACCTTAATGGTTTTTGCAATCATGATGCATCCGCGAATGGTTGGTGCAAATTCACACTTTCCGGATTCTCTTAAGCCCCTTACAATATTAACTATAATCTCTGCATGCTGTTTAGAGAGTTTGGATTTTTCCTTGGTTATTGCTACCTCTGTATCATAGTCAAAATGGTCCAGATCCATAGTTATCATTCTGTCCCTCAAAGCATCCTGGCTTCTGTGAACCCCTGCATATTCTTCGGGGTTGCTGGTAAAAATAGCGGTAAAATCCGGATCAACCTGTAAATATGGATCCTCTCCTCTTCCCGAGGGTAAATCCATCATCTTCTCCTGCAAGATTGAAAGAAGGATGTTATTTGCCTCCGGTCTTGAGCGGGTGAACTCATCATAGATTAAGGTAAAACCATATTTACAGGCAACGGTCAGACGGTTATCAACCCATCGCTTTACCATATCCTCTTCCACCTTTAAGACTCGGGACACAAAGCGGTCAACAACCTTCTTGAACCTGTAGCCATATTCGCCTCCGACCAAATCAGTGGTTGTAAATTCTTCATCTCCATGAATCATAACCACCGGTCGAGCGATTTTAGTGGCGACATGCATTGCCAGAGTCGTCTTACCGGTACCCGAGGGGCCTCTAAGATGAACCGGAAAACCTGCCTTAATGTAGGAAATGGCCCTATTGGTAATATCCTTTATATATTTTGTTTCCACGAAATCTGGTAGAGGACGTGGCTCTAATACTGTAGTCATCTCATCAATCATTATACTTCATCTCCCTATCTCTATAAATTTTTGTTTTCTTTACTCTTTTGAAATCCGGGCTTCTAATAAAATCATTCTGCTGTAAACTATGTTTTCTACTTTTTACGCACAACCCCTTTGCCTCCACATTTAATGCAAGGAAGGCCGCTTTCTATTTCCTGTCCAGTTCCTTTACACTTGGGACACTTATCAGTAGCTCCTTTTACAGTCACCATTCCCTTGCCATTACACACAGTACAGGTGAGCCTACCATGAGGATAAACACCAGTACCCTTACAATAAGCACACCTAATTGCTGGCTCTTCAACCTCAACTTTTCCTTTGCCTCCACACACCTGGCAGGTAGAAAGTTCGGAGAGGAGATTAAATGGATCTTTTCCTCTTCCCTTACAAAATGCACAAATAATTAAGCTCATATCTTGCCTCCTTTATTACTAAGCTAAGCATAAAATCTTCCAAAATCGTAATAGTCCAATATTAGGAAACTTAGAGGCTTTTTATAGTGGAAAATACATCTTCTCTTCTTTTCTGATCTTACCTTCCTCTAATAGCTTCTTGGCTATTACACCCAATCTCATTCTGACGACACCAAGGGTCTCTTCCATATCGCCAACCATTACTCCTTCTGGATGTTTATTAATAAATTGTAATATCTTTTCATCTAAGTCCATCTCAGGAGGAGCTTCTTTTTCCTCTTCTTCAATTACCTCTTCAATTACCTCAATTGCCGCAATTGCCTCTTTTACCGGCCTTACCTTTACCTCAGCCTCTACCTTTGGCATAATTCCTCTTTTTTTAGCCATCTTAACAGTGAGGGCTAGCCAATTAGCGGCCATTTTTTCTCTTTCAGTCTTGAAGGTTTCCAGGAGATCGGCAACCTCAGCGTTGAGATCGGCAATCTCAGCGGTTCTTACTTTCTGTCGTTTTTGAATATCACCCATCAACTGCGTGGTTGCCTTAACCATATCAGCTACATACCCGGCTAACATTTTCCTGAGTTCTTCACTCATACCAGTATGGGCATTTGAGAATTCCTTAAGTTTGTTGGCAACATAAGTCTCAATTTGATTAATATCCTGGTGGATATTTCCCATCATATCGTTAAAGGTTTTAAGCCGGTCTACTTCTCCTTTCTCAAGGTTTTCCTTTAGTTCATCAGCCATAACCTTATGTTCTTTCTGGAATCTTCCAATCATAGCGCTCACATCCTTGTCTAGGTCTGATACAAATTTCTGAATGTTTGCCATCGTTACCTGGAAATCCTTAAGCCTCTGCTCTTCTCCCTTAAGCCTCTGCTCTTCTCCTTTTGCAAGCTCTCCCCTAAGGTCAGTAGCCATTTTCTTATGTTCTACCTGAAATCCCTTAAGCATTTTGTGGGTATCTTTTACTAACACCCCTATCGCCTTTACTCGCACATCATTATCGGAAGCAATGTCCTCACCTAATTTTTTCATATCATCTGATATTCCCATTTTATTCACTCCTTTTTAAATTTTATAAAAAAATTTAATACTTATTAAACTTGATTAACTAACTTAATTAAACCAAAAAATAGAATCAGCTATTGGTAATCTCTTCTTTTTCTCTGCTCTCACCTCCTTTTAAACTATCGGCTCTTTTTTTAGCCATAGCAATGGTTAGTTTATGCCACTCAGAAGCCATTTTCTGACGTTCTTTCCTGAACTCATCCAGTTTTTTTCTAACTTCATTTGTCCGCTCTATTTGCCTTGACCGGATATTCTTAATCATTTCTTTAAAATCATTAGCCCGTATTGCTTCTCCTTTATCTAAAAGGGTCCGCAAGGATTCGGCCATCTCTTTATGCTCTTTCTGAAATTCCTTTAGCATCATATTTACTTCATTTTCACCGCCCCTCTGCCTTGCCTGAATATCCTGTAGGATCTTTTTAAAATCATTTATCCTCACCTTTTCACCTTCTGATAGATTCTTCTTAATGGTTTGAGCTGCCTCTTTCTGTTCTTCCAGAAAGGTTCTTAGTAAGTCCTTTACCTGTTTTTCTCTTTCATCTTGCCGGGATAATATTTCTTCCATCGTACTATCAAAATCTTTTTTTCTCAGGGATCCTTCTTTTGCGAGGTTCTCTTTGAGTTGATTACTCATCTCATTTCTTTTGGTTTTGAATTCTTCAAGAATACGGTAGGTATTGTCAATAATTATGCCTACTTCTGAAATTCGGGACTCATAAGAAAAGACAACCTCATTTGTTAATCTTTTTATATCGTCGGCAATTCCCATTAAATTTACTCCTTATTGCTTAAAGTAAAAGAAGGAATTTCTTGGTGAACCATACTTTTGCAACCACGGACTCATATAAATTCTGTCTTTTCGTGGTTCTAAGGATGACCCAGCAAGAATCCTTTTTGTCCCGTTTAGAAATTCCGTTTCTAAACGGGTTGACCCCATCCTTAGGCTGCTGTTGCGGTTAAACCAATAGCCTCAGCATACTTTAAGTAAGTTTCTACTGATGCTACTACTACTCTTGCCTCTATAGCAAGAAGTTCAATCCCTACTAAAGAGACTCTTACCCATGCATCGACTACTACACCCTTGTCCAGGATTCTGTCAATAACTTCTACTAAACTTGAAGAAGCGATTGCTTTTTCTACTGCCATTATTTATTCACCTCCTTTCGTTTTTGGATTTTTTTTACAAAAAGAGATCTAGTTATTTCTTTTTGTAAATTTTAATTTCTATATTAAACTATATTTTGTAGGGGCACAATGAATTGTGCCCTCGACATATTCTTACCTAATTTCTCCTGTGGGCACGATGCATCGTGCCCCTACATTACCATTCCCCGATCAGGTCGAGGACAGGTTTGTTTGCTTTTTGAGTTACAACCACTATATTATTTTGATAGAATTTAATAGAAATAGTTATTCTTTTTTGAGCTTCTCGTCATTAGTCTTCCTGTTTAAAATATCTTGTACTGCTTGGATTAATCTTTTTATATCAAATGGTTTATCCAAAAAATCACAGGCCCCTAATTCTCTCGCCCTGGCCTTAATAGATTTATTTCCGAAAGCAGAAATCATTATTATTTTTAGTGAAGGCATTATCTGTAAAGCTTTTTCGAGGACCACTAATCCGGATATTCCATTAAGTTTATAGTCCAAGACCATCAAATCATAGTGATCTTTTTTAATTTTTATCAAGGCATCTTCTCCGGTATTAGAGCTATTGACACTATATCCCTCTTCTTTAAGAATATCTGAAATAATTTGACATATATCTAAGTCATCATCAACTACTAATATTTTAGCCATATTATCAATTTAGTACCTCATTTTATATTTTCATACTGACTCATCTTTTTTTCCTTAAGAAGAGGAGATCTTCCAAGCTCTATCTTCTATATCCTTATAGTAAGCAAATATCGTGCCAACTTTATCTTTTTAAAATAAAAAATGCATTCGGATCTCTCCAAATGCATTTATAGCAAGTCTTTTAGCAGAAAAATATTTTTTTTCTAACTCTCGTTTCTAATTATTTTATTTTAATTTATCCCTCTCATTTTATGGTTTTCATACCATACTTATGGTCTACAAACCATATAGTAGGGGCACGATACATCGTGCCCCTACAGTTAATTAACATTGATTTGATTATTTTTGTAGGGGCACAATGGATTGTGCCCTTCCTATTTTATTGTTTTCCGTTTGTCGAGGGCACGATACATCGTGCCCCTACGGGTTGGGCGACCAGGTTGTGGGCGTAGTAGGCCTGCCTGTGCGTGTGTACTACGCACACAGACAGGCAATACGCCCCTACAAATAAATATTAGGTAAAATTTTTCCAAAAAATATTCTCTATTTTGTCAGGTTTTCCCTCACAGTTTTCTCTATCGTATTGCCATCTCAAGGGATTATTTTGAATATATTCACGAATCCGATTTAATTCGTTCTCATTTCTTATAATATGTTCATAATAATTACGCTGCCATATAGAATATAAAAGTGGATAGTCTAAATGTTTAATTTCTCGGCTAACAGCAGATTTAAACATACGAACAATGGTGGGAATTGAACCAGAAACTGGTTTTCCGAATGATTCATAGGTAGAGGGACAGGCACAATTCATCGTGCCCCTACAGTTATAAAGCTTTTGATTATTTGTGTAGGGGCACGATGAATTGTGCCCATTATTTTCCATTAAATTTATAATCCCATGAAAATGATTAGGCATAATCACATATTCATCTAATTGAATGTTTTTACGAATTTGAAAAGTTTTTAACCATTCTCTTGCAGTAATTTTTCCTAATACATTCAATTCTATTTTGCCATCGCTTATATATCCAAGTAAATTTTCCTTAAGATAGGTACAAATGGTAATAAAATATGCACCCGGTATAGAATAATTATAGTTTTTTATTCGAAGGGAATGCCGATGATATTTACTAGAATTACTATCACGGTTATTATTATTTATGAGCATTTATAATTTTCCTTCTTAATGGCTATCACAGGACGTATTGCAATACGCCCCTACAGTTAAAACATTGATTTGATTTTGTAGGGGCACAATGCATTGTGCCCTTCCTGTTTTATTGTTTTCCGTTTGTCGAGGGCACGATACATCGTGCCCCTACAGTTAGTAATATTGTCCGTTAATATTATAATCCCTGTAAAAGTAATAATAATATAAACGGATATTTTAGTTGGTGGGGTGAAGGTCATATTCTTTAATCTTTAGATAGAGGGTTTTATAATTTATCTTTAATAATCTGGCAGCTTTAGCCTTATTCCAATTCGTTCTTTTTAACGCTTCTAAAATAATTCTTCTTTCCGTATTCTTAGAAAACCGGTTAATCATCTCTTTAAGAGAAACGCTTTCAGCAAGCTTTATTCTTTCCCCTTCTTCTGTGCGGGCAGACACAAGGTCTGCACCTACAAGATTCTTGGCAAAGGCGGGGTCTGCACCTGCTTTGTTCTCTTGGATATAAAAAGGTAAATGCTCTGGCAGAATAACTTCTTCAGCCATAATAATGGCCTGTTGAATAACATTTTGAAGTTCCCGAACATTGCCCGGCCAGGAATAATTTATCAGCAGCTTTATACTTTCTTCCGAGATATGCTTAATATTCTTTCCCAATATCGAAGTAAACTGATTTAGAAAATGTAAAGCCAATAAGGGGATGTCTTCTTTCCGCTCCTGTAAAGTAGGAAGGAATATCGGAAAAACATTGATACGATAATATAAGTCTTCTCTAAAAGTCCCTCTTTTTATCCCCTCTTCCAAATTAGTATTACTGGCGATGATTACCCGTACGTCAACTTTAATCGGATATTTTTCTCCGATACGATTTATCTCTCCTTCCTGAAGCACTCTTAATAACTTAGCTTGAATATTAACCGATAAATTACCAATCTCATCTAAAAAAAATGTCCCGGTTTGTGCTAATTCAAATTTACCGATTCTTTTTGCTACTGCCCCGGTGAAGGCCCCTTTAGTATGACCAAATAATTCACTCTCTATCAAAGTCTCTGGCATGCTGGCACAATCAACGGCTATAAATGATCTATCCCTTCTGGGACTGTATTGATGAATAGTCTTCGCAATCAGTTCTTTCCCGGAACCGCTTTCTCCTCTAATCAACACAGTAGCATTGGTTGGAGCAACCTTTTCAATCTTATACAGTACTTCTTTTATTTTATCGCTTTTTCCGATAATATTATTAAAACTGAATTTTTCTCTTATTTGATGACGTAAGGAAATGACTTCTTGGGACAAATCACGAGCTTGAAGAGCCCTTTTAATGATTATCTTTAGCTCTTCGAAGTTAAAAGGCTTGCTAATATAATCGTAAGCTCCCAGTTTCATTGCCTTTACTGCAGTTTCTACAGTCTGATAAGCAGTTAACATAATCACTGAGATATCCTTATCAATGGCGGTTATTCTTCCTAAAGTCTCAATCCCATCTATTCCGCTCATCTTTATATCCAAAAGGACTAAATCAGGCAAATTTTCTTTGACCTTTATCAAACCTTCCTTGCCACTATGGGCAATAAAAACTTTGTATTTTTCTTCCTCTAATAATTCAAGCAGACTCTGGCATAAATCTACTTCATCATCAATGATTAAAATATTCGCCTTGGTCATTATATCTCATCCACCACCTGTTTTTTCTCTTTTCTTTTTTCAAGGGGTAAGAAAATAGTAAAAATTGTCCCTTTCCCCAATTTACTCTCTACCGAAATATTACCCTTATGTTCATTTATGATATTCTGACAAATAGAAAGACCTAAGCCAGTGCCTTCCTTAAAAGTAGTAAAAAAGGGGGTAAATATATTTTTAAGATTTCCTTCAGAGATACCTACCCCTGTATCTTCGAATTTTATTATTATTCCCTTTCGGATAGAATCAAACCTTGTAGTAATATAAAGTTTCCCACCATTTTTCATTGCCCGCATTGCATTAGATAGTAAGTTGAAAAAAACCTGTTCCAAGAGATCTGAATTAAACCAGGTCTGGGGTAATTCTGTCTCATATTTTTTAATTAGCCTTATATTCTCCGAAGGAAAATTCTTTAAAACCAACCCTATCCTATCTAATATTTTATTAACGTTATGATAGGCATAATTGGAGCGAGAGGGGCGAGAAATATTTAACAAGTCATAGACAATCTTATCAATGCGATTTATATTTCTTTGAATTGTTTTTAATTTTTCTATTTGGGCATTATCAGCACATTTTCTCTCTAAATGTTGAGCAATTAGTTTTATAGTAGCTAAAGGATTTCTAACTTCATGGGCCACACCCATCGCTAATTCTCCGATTATAGATAATTTTTCCGATTGAATAAGCTGGTCTTGAGATTCTCTTAATTCTTTGGTTCTTTCCATTACTTTTTTCTCTAAATTTTCACTTAACTCTTTAAGGTTTTGCCGGAATCTTCTCCTCTCGGTAATATCCCTACCACTTAGATAGATGCCATCTTCTCCTTCTATATTAGCGAATATAGCACCTGAAAAGTCACAAACCAAAGGTTCTTTTTTGGGAATATTTATAGTTATTTCTATATTCTTTAACTTTTTTTCTTTAAATATTTTATTTCTAACTTTTTTTATTACCTCTTTAGGTATAAACTCATAAATAAAGCTACCAATTAATTTCTCCCTCTTTTTCCCGGCAATTTCTTCAAAAGCTTGATTTACCCCCATAATTTTTCCTGTACAATCTATAGTTATTTGAAAATCGGGTGAGAACTCTAAAAGATAGTTCGTATAATTTTGCTCTTTAATCAATTCTTTAGTCCGCTGCTTCAATAATAAATTAAGTTCTTCATTAAGTTCTTGGATTTTTCCCTCTGCTTTTTTGCGTTGGGTGATTTCTTCAAAAATAGTGATAAAATATCCTTTCTTTGGAGAGTAAGACGATATCTTAAAATATTTGTTATATCTTGGGATATAGGTTTCAAAGACTTTTTTCTTGCCTTGTAAGGCTATCTGAGCATATTTTTCTAAATCAGGAATAACTTTAAATCCAAAAACCTCGGAAACTTTTTTATTAATTACCTCTTCCTTTTTCATAGAATTGATTTTTTCAAAAGCTTTATTTATTTCCAGAAAAATATAATCAACAGGATTACCTATTTTATTAGTAAGGAGTTTACATAAGGCAAATCCATTCAGCATTTTATCAAATAATTCACTATATCTTTTTTCACACTGCAAAACCTTTTTTTTGACCACAATTTCTTTGTTGTCTAATTTCTCCGTGTTTAAGATTTTTCTCTCCATCTTCTTCTCCTTGTGTCTGGGGTCGTTGTTCTTTGTCACACTTCAGGAATATATATTTCCGTTATTAAATCGTACAAACGAACAAATAAATTAATCTTTTCTATTTTTCCTATCACTTATTATTAATATGACAAAAGGTTTATAAAAACCTTCTTTTTTGAGAATATTTTTTTATAATTGTTGTGAGAATTTTTTACCTATATTTATTACATTCGACCTAAATTAAAAAAGTCCTTCTTTTTAGATAAAGTTTTTTAAAAGATGCGAGTTTTTAGTAAGAAAAGGAAATAATGAGATTGCCGCGCTTTCTTCGAAAGCTTGCAATGACAGAGAGATGGATTCCCGCTTCGTGGGAATGACATAAATGGGAATGGGAATGGGAATGACAGAAAGGATAAGAAGGGTTCATTGAATTGAACCCCTACTCCACCCCCACCTTAATCCTCCCCCCTCAAGGGGGAGGAAGTATGTTGTCTTAGCCTTCCCTCCTCGAAAAGGAGGAAATATATTTTTTAAAATTGTATATTTATCTTGCTTTATTTATTTTATTTTTTATCTTCGAGATTACTTCATAATTGTCATATTCATCTAAATCTATCCATTCGATATTTTCAATTTTATTTCTAAACCAGGTCATTTGTCTTTTGGCATAATGCCGTGTCTCTATCTTTATTAGATCAGTAGCCTCTTCTTTAGTATATACACCGTTAAGGTGCTTGTTTATCTGTTTATAGCCTAAACCCTGCATTGAAATTAAATCTTCTTTATAACCCATCTCTCTTAACATCTTAACTTCTTCTATGAATCCGCCTTTAATCATCTTGTCAACTCTTAAATTAATTCTTTTATATATATTCTCTTTATCCCTTTTGAATCCTATAATATAATATTTAAATGGTGCATTCTTAGCAAAAGCCTTTTTCTGCAAATAGGAAATAGTTTTACCGGTAGATTTATAAACTTCCAAAGCCCTGATTATTCTTCTCAAATCATTGATTTCTATTTTTAAAGCAGAAATCGGATCTATTCCGGATAATTTTTCATGTAAATATTTTTTTCCGTGTAACCTTGCCTCTTCTTCCAAGCTTTCTCTATACTCGATATCCTTGGCAGGTCCGGTAAAAAGCGGGTTAATTATTGAGGAAATATATAGTCCGGACCCACCTGCTAATATCGGTATTTTACCTCTTTTAAAAACATCTAATATTGCATTAGCAGCTAATTTGCTGTATTTTGTTACGTCAAAATTATCTGATGGATCAACAATATCTATCATGTGATGTTTTATGTCATTTAAGATGTTTATATTCGGTTTAGCAGTGCCAATATTCATATATCTATATATTTGCATGGAGTCAGCAGAAATTATTTCTATTTCAGGCATTTTTTGAGCTAATTTAATCGAAATATCTGTTTTGCCTACCCCGGTAGGACCTAATAAAATAAGTAAATTATTGTCCTTATTATTAATCATTCGATTAACTCTCCATATAAAGTCCAGGCACTTGACTTTATAATTTTAACTTTAACTAATTCTCCCAGTAAGTCCTGTTTACCGGTGAAAACCGCGGTTTTATTGGTATTTGTCCGGCCAGAAAATTGATTTTCAATATTTTTCTTAGACTTTTTATCCACCAGCACCTCAAATATATTTCCTTCAAGTTTTTTATTAATTTTAGCTGATATTCCTTTTTGCAAATCGATAAGTTTCCATAACCTTTCTTTTTTTATCTGCAAAGGAATCTGGTCAGGTAATAGTGAAGCAACGGCATTTTCTCTATCTGAGTAAATAAAAGTATAAGCTTCGTCAAATTCTATTTCCTTAAAAGCATTCAGAGTATCCATGAAGTCATCTTCGGTTTCTCCGGGAAATCCAACCATTACATCTGTGGTAATTGCGATATTTTCTATATTATTCCGAATATCATTAATAATATTCTTATAATATTCGAAGTCGTATTTTCTATTCATAAGTTTGAGTATTTTGCTTGAACCGGATTGAATGGGTAGATGGATGTGGTTGCAGACTTTATTACATTTTTCCATTGTTTCTATTAAGTCAAAAGAAAAGTCTTTAGGGTGAGAAGTAGTGAATCTTATTCTTTCTATGCCATTAATGTTATTCAATAATTCTAATAATTTAGAAAAAGTAACAGAATGAGAAAGATCATTACCATAAGAGTTTACATTTTGGCCTAATAAATATATCTCTTTATATTTATTTTTAACTAAATCATCCACTTCTGATAATATTTCTGAAACTCCCCTGCTCTGCTCAGGTCCTCTGGTATAGGGAACAACACAATAAGAACAATAATTATTACAACCTCTCATTATTTGAATCCAGGCAGATATTTTACTTTCTCTTTTAACCGGAAGGTGATTCAAACTAAATTCAGGAGTATTATCGCAAGAGATATATTTTTTATTACCGTATTTTATAACATTGATAATATTTTCTAAATTATTAACTTGAGAGGGGCTAAATATAAAGTCAATATGAGGTGCTCTTTCAAATATATTTTCTTTTTCTTTTTGAGCCATACATCCACATATACCCAGAATTATCTCCGGATTATCTTCTTTAATATCTTTTATCTTGCCAATTAAGCTGTATATCTTTTGTTCGACTTTGGCTCTAACACAGCAAGTATTTAATAAAATCAAGTTCGATTTAGATATATCTTCTGTGAGCGAATAACCTAAGTTTACCAATTGGCCAACAATATATTCTGAGTCATTAACGTTCATCTGGCATCCGAAGGTTTGAATGAATGCTTTTAATTTATCTGTCATTATCAATATTCCTTAAATAAATATAGTAATCTAAGTTACAAAAAAAGAAATTGCAGATTTTTCTTATTTTCTCTGCAATTTCTTTTTTCAATTCTGCGTAAGGAGATCTAACTTATTTATTTTGCGTACTCAATTGAACGGGTTTCTCTAATAACCATTACTTTAATTTGACCGGGATAATCTATATTCTTTTCAACTTTTTTTGCAATATCCCGAGCTACCTTCTTTGCGGTATACTCATCTATATCTTCCGGATTTACGATTATTCTTATTTCTCTACCTGCCTGTATCGCAAATGCTTTTTCAACTCCTTCAAAGGAGTTAGCAATTTCTTCTAATTTTTCTAATCTCTTTATATAAGTTTCCAGCATTTCACGTCGGGCACCAGGACGAGAAGCCGATATTGCATCAGCTGATTGGACTAAAATAGCTTCAATAGTTTTGGGTTCTACATCAGAATGATGAGCAGCTATAGCGTTAATTACTTCAAGAGATTCACCATTTTTCCTGGCAATTTCAGAACCAATTGTAGCATGAGCCCCTTCTATTTCATGGTCAACAGCTTTTCCTATATCATGAAGTAGACCAGCTCTTTTGGCCAACTGAGAGTTTACTCCTATTTCTGAGGCCATAATTTCAGCAAGATATGCAACTTCTATTGAATGCTGCAGAACATTTTGTCCGTAACTTGTGCGATATTTCAATCTTCCTAGTAGATTAATTAGTTTTGGATTTATATTTTTTACATTTGTATCAAATACTACCTTTTCTCCTTCTTCCTGGATCTTATTATTAACTATTATTTTTGTTTTTTCTATTATTTCTTCAATTCTTGCTGGTTGTATACGACCATCAACAATCAACTTCTCTAAAGACATTCGAGCGATTTCTCTTCTTATAGGGTCAAACCCCGAAATAATAACCGCATCCGGGGTATCATCTACAATTAAATCAACTCCGGTTAACATTTCAAATGTCCTGATATTCCTACCTTCTCTTCCGATTATTCTTCCTTTCATGTCTTCACTAGGTAAAGGCACAAAAGATGTGGTTATTTCTACTGTATGGTCAGCAGAATATCTTTGAATCGCCAATGATATTATTTGTCTGGATTTTTTATCTGCCTCTACCTTCGCTTGTTCTTCAATCTCTTTTATCATCTTACCGGTTTCATGAGTAAGTTCTTTTTCTAAATTGTTTAGAAGTTCTTTTTTCGCTTCCTCCACACTCATATTTGAAATCTTTATTAATTCATTTTTCTGCTCTTGATATAAATTATTGACTTTCTGGATATCGTTTTCGACTTCTTTTTCTTTGTTAGTTAACAACCTTTCTCTTTTTTCAAGTGACTCTATCTTTTGAACTAAGCTATTGCTCCTGCTTAATAAGCTGTCCTCGAGTCTTTGTATTTCAACCCGTTTTTGTCTAATTTCTTTTTCAGCATCCCTCAGAATATTGTAAGCCTCTTCTTTTGCCTGCAGTGATGCTTCTTTTTTGAGGGAATTAGCTTCTCTCTCAGCATTTTCTATAATACTCTTGGAATCAATTTTAGCTGATGATATTTTTGCTTTAGCAGTATACTTAGTGAACAAATAATCTATTGCTATACCAATAAGGATGCTTAGAATAATAATATAGTAAATTTTAATATTGTTTCACCTCCTAATATTCAATTTACAAGGTACATAAGATATCTTTAACTTACATTACATTTTAACCTAAACAAGTTTGTATTTACCTAAAATATGAAACCGTAATAATCAAATAAAAGATTGCCAGAAATTGATAAAATTACTTAAAACATTTTAACCTGTATATTTTGAAAAGTCAAATAACGTATTCGTATTGCGTATTGAGTATTGCGTATTGCGTTAAGAAAGAGAAAGAAAATAAATAGTCGTGAGCCAATAAACCTAGCGTGGAGCGTACAGCGTTTAGCGTATAGTATAAATCACTAAACTAAAAATGCAAAGCTAAAAGCGAAAAACCATAATTAAAAACTCAAAACTTATGTAGCATATTAGGTTTAGCAATATAGTATGGTTATTTCCCAAAAAGCCAAAAAATATTTTCAACGGCTTATATCTTGTATCGCGTAGGAAATAAGAGTTGTTATAATTATGTTGTAGGGGCACAATGAATTGTGCCCTCGCCATATTATTACCTAATTTCTCCTGTGGGCACGATGCATCGTGCCCCTACATTACCATTCCCCGATCAGGTCGAGGACAGGTTTGTTTACTTTTTGGGTTACAATCATAGTATTGAGTATCGCGTTATATAGCTTGTATTTCTTATTTTGTCATTGCGAGGGAGTAAAACGACCGAAGCAATCCCCTCATATTATATAACTATCATTTGCAATGACATGTTTTACGGTATTTATTTTATTAGTCATTATGTAAACATAATATCGTTTCCCATTAAAAGGGATTGCCACGGCTTCGCCTCGCAATGACAGATTTAATTACTTTTATTTTTCTAATAATCTTTTAAATGATATTTCTGTTTTTTTATTCTGGCTTTATCTCTTGCACCTGAATTGTATATCTCTCTTATTCTCTTTACTAAATTCTAAATACTAATTTGGCTCCTGGATTCCCACTTTCGTGGGAATGACAGAGGAAAATTAGTCTTTGCATTCCGTCTTTTTCTTCTTCTTTTTTTCTTCTTTTTTAACTATACGCTATACGCTATACGCTACCCGCTCTCTACGCTCTACGCTAGTTTAAACGAGATATGTTAAGTGATTATTTTTTTACCTATTTTCATTGTTTAGTTCATCGTAAATTCTTTTTGAAATACCCCGTGAAAAACCCCTTCTTAATAAAAAATTATAGATTTTCATGGGATCTATTCTGATATTTTTTATTTCGGATGCTACAATCTTTTCTTTTATAAGATTATGTGCCAGGGTTAGTTCATCCATTTCTTTATATGTTTTGTCTATTACTTTTTGGATAATATCCTGTTTAATTCCTTTTGTTCTTAATTCCTGATTTAATTTATATCTTCCTATGGGTTTATTTTGCAATCGAGACTGTGCCCACATACTGGCGAAAAGCTCATCGTTAATATAATCATTATTCTCCAGCCAGAAAATAAGATTAGCGATAATTTTTTCAGGATATCCTTTGTTATTTAGTTTTCTTGATATTTCATATTTACTATAAATTCTCCGGGATAAAAGTCTTAAAAGGTATGCTTTGCCCCTTTCGGTTTTATCTTCTGAAATTATTTTTCCTATTTCTTGTTCAGATAATATTTTATCTACGTAAATATCTAATAGCTTAATTACGTTTTCATTTAGCTTGTATTTAGTGCCATTGTCTGTATAAATAACTACTTGACTTAGATCTTTTTTATCATAATTTATTGAAATAATTTTATTTATTTTTCGGAACCTCTTTGCTTATTCTTTTACTAAGCCCAGCGACGGTTAATATATTATCTTCTATTTCTTTTGCAACTTCAGGGTGTTCTTGCAGGTAGGTTTTACTGTTTTCACGCCCCTGTCCAAATTTTATTTCATTATAAGATATCCAAACTCCTGATTTTTGTAATATATTATATTTTATACCAAGATCTATAATATCTCCTTCTTTGGATATTCCTTTACCAAAAATTATATCGAAAATTGTTTCTTTAAAGGGGGGTGCTAATTTATTTTTTACTACCTTCACTTTGGCGGTAATTCCAATATCATCTTCGTCTTTTTTAATAGTGGTCTTTCTTCTGATATCCATTCTAATGGTAGAATAAAACTTGAGCGCTCTGCCGCCAGGGGTAGTTTCAGGATTACCAAAAAAGATGCCTATCTTTTCTCTAATTTGATTTACAAATACAGTTGTAGTTCTTGATTTACTGATAATTGCTGTGAGTTTTCTTAAAGCTTGAGACATTAATCTTGCTTGTAATCCCATATAGGAATCTCCCATATTGCCTTCTATTTCTGCTTTAGGTACCAGAGCGGCAACTGAATCTATTACAATAACATCAACCGCGTTGCTTCTTACTAAAGATTCAGTTATTTCTAAAGCCTGTTCGCCAGTATCAGGCTGGGATATGATTAATTCATCTATATTAACACCAATGTTTTTGGCATATTTTGGGTCTAAAGCGTGTTCAGCATCAATAAAAGCAGCGATACCGTTATTTTTCTGAGCCTCAGCTATAATGTGCAAAGCAAGGGTAGTCTTCCCGGAGGATTCAGGACCAAAAATCTCAATTACTCTTCCTCGCGGAACTCCACCTATTCCAAGAGCAATATCCAGGCTCAATGAACCGGTAGAAATACTGTCACTATCAGAAACTTTGGGACGATCCCCTAATTTCATTATGGAACCTTTTCCAAATCTTTGCTCAATATTCTGCATAGCCACATTTAGTGCTTTTTCTCTTTCTGAAATATTTTCTTGCGTTTTGTCAGTCATTTTTTATTTTACTCCTTTGCGTTTCTTTCTTTTGAATAAATATTTTAGTAATATTTGTAATATTCTATGGTTTTAATAAAGCGAATTTAGCTGTTATTTTATATATGGGACCACTCGGAGTCAGTTCGCTTTCCATCAAGTCAATACTGTTAATCTCTTGGGGTAAATTGGTTATTTTAATTCTTTTTAATATTTGAATGAAATTGGCCTTATCTTTGATATATTTTACCCGTCCTATGGTTATATGACTGGAAAAGCCTTTTTCTTCTTTAAGAAAACCCCCTTTAAAAAAATTTATTTCTATGGAATTATATAACTCTTCTAATCTATTTACTCCCTCTTTAATACCTATCCAAACTATTCGAGGCATTGTGTATGTTGGAAATACTCCAATATATGAAGATAGTTGTATTGGAAAAGGTTTGTGTTGACTGGTAATTTCTTTTAATTCTGATTTTATTAATTCTATTTTTTCCTGCGATAGATAACCTAAAAATTTTATGGTGATATGCAAATTATCTTTATCAACCCATTTTATTTTAGATTCCGGAATATTTATATTACCCATAAGAGAAGATAAGTATTCTTTTATATCCGAACTTAAATTAACCGCAATAAAAGTTCTTATTTTCTCCAAAATCTATAGTTAACTCCCTTATTCTATTTATATTTTATTTAAGTTCATTGTATAGGAATTTCCTTTCTCCGTAATCCCTGTTTTAGTAGAGGCACGGCGTGCCGTGTCTTCTTGTACTAATTTATCTTGCATCTTATCTTTGACTATATACTCGATACTGGATACTCGATACTAATTTCACTATTCATTAACGACTAATTTCTCTCTTAGCTGTAATTTATATTTCTGTCTTACTGAATTTAAAAAGCTCACATACTCATTGGTCTTATAATTGGGATAGGTGTACTCATCACCTGGAACAAATGATTTATTTATGAATCTAAGAGTAATCTCAGCATATATGCCTTGATCAAGGTATATTCTCGATGGCCCGTCTTTGGTGCTGGCCAAAATGTATTTAGTTAGGGTAATATATCCTGGATCAAGATTTATTTTTCGTTTAGAATGAGTTATATTATTTTCTATACTATTGGTAATTATTTTAATTTCAGCAAGCTCATCCTGTCTAATCAAAGTGGAAAAGGAAAATAATTTTTGTATTAAATTTTTGCCAAATTCTTTTTCATAATAATCTGTAAAATTAAAAGATTGAGCGTTGCTCTCGATGTCAACTTCTCCAAAATTTTTAACTAATGCCTCTTTGTATAAATCGAATAAGCATTTATCCGAGGTGAACATACTTATTATAAGTTTGGCCAGCTTTGGCAAAAATATCTTTCCCACAATTTTGCATATTCCTAACTGTTCTACTTTTATGCTAAGTTTCTCTACCCCGCTTAACAGTTAATTGTTTAACGGGGCAACCTTAAAAAATATTAAATATTTTGTGCAGGATTAAAATTATATTTTAGAAGGAAATTATCAATACTTCCTTTGCTAATCTCAATTGATTCATCGCCATAATAGGTTTCAATTTTAGTCGGATATTCAGTTATAATTTCTAAGCTTTGGTCGGTTTCCCAAAAAAATTCTTCTCCTTCAAATAATATTCCTTCAAATATTATTTTATCTTCGGAAAGAATTTTTACCCAAGTTTTGCTACTTGCTATCAATTTTAGAGCAGGTAATTTTTCAGCTAAAACACTTTCCTGTATCAAAGATTCTGCGATAATAACCTCTGCTTCCGATTCAATATTTTCTTCAGTTTCATTTCCAATTTCAGGCGAAGGAATCGGAAAATACTGGGCTTCTTTAAGAGAGCGGTTTAATAGAAATAATCCAATAAAGATTATAATGAGAAAGCCAGATAAGTAAACATACTTAACAGGAAGGTAAAATCTTTTTTTCTCAAACATAGATTTATTTTTCGTTTGAAGGTAGATATTTTCTTCTTTAGTTTCTTTTTTAACAGATTTCCGTTTTTCTAAATTATTATAAGTTTGAATCATCTGATTAACATTTTCTTCCTCTACATCTAAATATTTGCAATAATTTCTCAAATACCCTACAAGGTAAGTTTTACCTGGAATTACATCTACATTGCCTTCCTCAAGGGCTTGCAAGTATTTTTTACGTATCTTTAAATCCTTCTCTACTTCAATTAAAGAAACTCCCCTTGTTTCTCTTCTCTCTTTTAAAAAATTTCCAATATCTTTCATTTGATTAAATTCTTCTCCTTTTTTGGAAATTGTACTATTTTTTATATTATATACCTAAAACATTTTATGGTCGAGCTATTCTTAATATTTTTTACTCTTTACCCTATTTCTTTTTCGTAAGGAACTCCACTTGCTGCCGGAGGAACAGCTCTACCCACTGCGCTGACAAGAACAAAAATCGCCAATAAGTAAGGAACCATATTGATAAATTGCACCGGGATAGCCAACACTCCTTGCAATCTCATGGCTAAAGCTTCTCCAACTCCAAAAAGTAGTGCAGCTCCTGCTGTGCCCAGAGGAGTCCATTTACCAAATATCATGGCTGCCAAAGCAATAAATCCTCTGCCCCCGCTCATTTCTTTGACAAAAAAATGGGCTTGCTCCAAAGACAAAAAAGCACCGGCTAATCCGGCAAGTGCCCCGGAGGTCATTACTGCTATATATCGCATTTTAACAATGTTTACTCCCATAGTATCAGCGGCCTGAGGGTATTCTCCAACCGATCTTAATCTTAACCCAAAAGGTGTTTTAAATAAAATTAAATGTGCCATTATAAAAATTACAATAGTTAAGTATACCAAGGGAGAATAATGAGCAAACATTACAATAAGATTTCTTACAAATGTTGATCCTTCTCCGATACTTGGAAGAGGCAATCCCCAAATTGGCAAACTACTTTTAACCATAATTTGGGTTTCGCCAAATAAAAGCCAACTAAAAAATACAGTAATTCCGCTGGCAAATAAGTTAATAGCCACTCCGCTTACTATCTGATTTGCTTTAAAAGTGATACAGGTAATGGCATGTATTAGTCCCAGTAAAATTCCCACTAAAATTGCTCCCAAAACTCCAACCCAGGGATTCCCGGCAAAGTTGGTCACTGCAACTGCCGTAAAGGCACCGGTTAATATCATACCCTCTAACCCAATGTTAACTACTCCTGACCTTTCTGAAAATACTCCTCCCAAGCCAGCCAAAGCTAAAGGGATTGCTACTCTGATAGATGAAGCTACAAACTGGGCGTTAAAAATATCACCAAACATTATACCACTTTCCTCCTTTGGCGAATTATTCTCTTTACTACTTCATCACTGATTACTACAAATATTACTATAACAGCTTGCAACACCATAATAAGCTCCCGAGGGATTCTTCCTTCAGTATAAATATTGACTATGGCTCCACCGTAATTTAAAATACCGAATAAAATAGCAGATAAGACTACCCCCAGGGGGTGATTCTTACCTAAAAGTGCCACAGCAATTC
>Ga0268276_1000992_pt1 | contig 30097 bp, 32 predicted proteins | sample saktaG_4_FD_190145 | JGI IMG/M metagenome (GOLD analysis project Ga0268276, IMG submission 190145) | Saline water microbial communities from Sakinaw Lake, British Columbia, Canada - sak_2010_1_5_45m | ecosystem: Environmental > Aquatic > Non-marine Saline and Alkaline > Saline ...
ATATATTTTTTTTGGTTTTTCCATTTTTTAGCGTCAGATTATTATTTTATTAAATTATAAACTACAAACAAATGGGTGCGTAGGGCTCACAGTGCCATCATCACACATATTACTGCACATGCTGCTATTTTCATCGCTTCCAGCCGCTAACTTATTCCCCGCACTATCAATGCAAAAGAAACAATAAGCATTCCCGTCGCAATCCCCGGCATTTGGGTGCAAGGGCGCGCAAACACACCAAGAGTCCGACTCAGTATCACCATGATAGTCAAAGCCAACATTTAACCCCCACACGACATCATACATATTTGTAACCTCCGAACTATTTATCCAACTGTCTCCCGAGCTGCCAGAATTCTCAGTTAAATAAATCGTGCCGGACGTTATTAATCCTGACAAATTTGCTTTTATTGCAGCATTTTTTGATTTATTTATGTATTGCGTAACATTTACCAACACAATTGCCGCAAGCACGGCAATAATGGCTATAACCACAATTAATTCTATAATTGTGAAGCCCTTTTTGTTCGTACTGAGTTTGTCGAAGTGTTTTTGCATATTTTAAATTTATTAATTATTTTATTTTTATAATTTTTTGCGCGATTGCCAACTCTTCGTCAGTTTCAATTGCTAAAACTTTTGATTTTGACAATATAATTAAATTTTTGCATATCATATTTCTTATTTTAACAGAGCCTGACCCAATAGAACCGGTAAAAACCAAAACATCGCAACCTCCTAAAATTGCATAATAACTCCCTATATATTTTTGAATTGAATAAACAAAAACATCTAGAGCAAGTTTTGCCCTTCGACTTCGCTCAGGGCTTTCGGGTTTTGAAATGATTTTCAAAACCGAAAGCATATTTCCTTCTCCGCAAATTCCTTTTATGCCGGCTTCTTTATTTAAAATTTCTTCTACTTTTTCTGTCCCATATTTTTTGGCAATTTCCAAAACAATTCCCGAATCCATGTCTCCGGCCCTCGTCATCATCACCAATCCCTCCATCGGCGTAAATCCCATTGAGGTGTCTATCACCTTACCATTCTTTATGGCGGTTATACTGGCTCCACCTCCCAAATGACATGTTATAATTTTAAGCTTACTGTAGGGCTTCTTGAGCGCTTCTGAAGCTTTTTTAGCAACGTACTCGTGGGAAATGCCATGAAATCCGTACTTCCTGAATCCAAACTCTTTTATAATATTTTCTGGCAAAGCATACGTAAGTGCCTTTTCCGGCAAATCTTTAAAAAATTTTGTATCAAAGATAGCAAATTGCGGAGCGTCCTTAAAAATGTTTTGGCACGCCTTTATTCCTAAAATATTATAGGGATTATGCAGGGGAGCTAAATGATTTATTTTTTCTAATTCCGATAAATTTTGCTCGGTTATTTTTAAAGGACTCTTAAAAATTCCTCCGCTATGTACAACCCTGTGCCCTATCAGCGAGATATACCGTCCGCTTATTTTCTTTAACTCATTTTCTAAAATATTTTGATAATTTTCCGTATTTAAAATTTCTATCTTATTGTTTTTAAGAAGTTTTAATTTTTCATCAAATAATTTCCATTTTATCGACTGGCTTCCGCAGTTAAGTACGAGAATCATTTTATAATATATCCTTCGCCTATTTTGTTAATACCGGCGGAATTTCCTTCGTCAGTGTCCACCTGCATAGAAAGTTTATAATCATCTTTTACCCTCGCAATAACGTTATTAAAAACAATCGCACGCTCACCTTCCACCTTTACGGAAACAATATCCCCGGTTTTTAATTTTAGTTTTTTTGCCTCATCTGTCGCACAATGAAGATGGCGCTTGGCAATTATTAAACCTTCCTGCAATTCGACTCTGCCTGCTGGACCCGTCAAAATAACGGGGGCTGAACCCTTTAGATCCCCAGATAACTTCAATGGAATTTTTACCCCAGATCCGGCGCCATCCGTCAAAGATACTTCAATCTGTGTCTGTTCTCTTGCGGGTCCTACAATTCTTACTTTTTCAAATTTTTTGGACCCAAATTCAATTTCCACGGTTTCCTCGCACGCAAAATCAGACGGCTGTGAAAGTTCCTTCATTTTTTTTAATTCATATCCCACGCCAAAAAGATTTTCTAAATCCTGTTGCGACAAATGACAGTGCCTGGCCGAAACCTCCACCGGTACTTTCTCGTACCCTTCATTAAAAAAATCTACAGAAGGCTGAATTTTTTGTTTTTCCCACATATTTAATTATTATACTATTTTTAAAATAAACAAAAAAGCCCCATCAAGGGCTCTTTGTATATTTTATAACTTCTTGCCCACGAACTCCGCAAATTCGGCTAGTCTGGTAGAATATCCCCATTCATTGTCGTACCAGCCGATGATTTTTATTAGGTTATCTTTTACCATTGTCTCTTCTGCGTCCACAATTGATGAATACGAATCTCCTTTAAAATCCGTGGAAACTAATGGTTCTTCTTCCAATTTTAAAATCCCCTTAAAGTATTTTTCTTTTGCGGCATTTTTAAATGCTTCGTTAACTTCTTCTTTTGTAGTTGATTTTTTTACCTCAACAACTAAATCTAAAATAGAAACAGTTGGAGTTGGAACCCTAATTGCAATTCCGTCTAATTTACCATCTAACTCCGGAATCATTTTACCAATAGCTTTCGCAGCTCCCGTTGAAGTTGGAATCATATTTATTGCTGCGGCCCTTGCTCTTCTTAAATCCTTATGAGGCAAATCGAGAATTTTTTGGTCATTTGTGTAACTATGAACAGTTGTCATAAAGCCCTTAACAATTTCAAATTCGTCATTTAAAACTTTCGCAATCGGAGCCAAACAATTTGTTGTGCAAGACCCCATATCCATCACGTCAACCTTATCAATATCAAAAGTATCGGAATTAACTCCCAAAATAAAGCCCGGCAAATCTTTTCCCGGAGCCGAAACTATAACTTTTTTAGCTCCAGCTGTAATGTGTTTTCTTGCGCCTTCGTCATTAGTAAAAAATCCTGTACACTCTAAAACAATATCAACTTTCAATCCTTTCCATGGCAATTTTTCCGGATCTTTTTCAGCCAAAGCCAAATATTTTTTTCCTCCAACTATAATCGAATCTTCGGTTGCTGAAATTTCCTTTCCATAATTACCATAGTTTGAATCGTGCGACAAAAGATGAGCAAGAGTTTTATTGTCTGTTAAGTCATTAATTGCCACAACCTCCAAATCTGGGTGAGATTGCTCAATATTTTTAAAAACCTGCCTGCCTATTCTGCCAAAACCATTTATTGCAACTTTAATCATATTATTGATTTATCTTTAATAACCTATCTATTTTTGCTTTGTCAAAACCGGTTATAATTTCTCCATCTATATCAACAACTGGAACTCCCATCTGACCAGAATCTTTTATCATTTTCTGTAACTGTTTTTCATCCTTTGATACGTCTATGTCCTCAAATTCAATTCCATTTTTTTTTAAATAGCCCTTTAGAGTTTTGCAATATACACAAGTTGGGGTGGAATATATTTTTGTCATTTTATTTACAGAATAAAAATTATTAATTTCCGCAATCAGCTGCTCCAGTGCTTGCCCCAGAGCTTTCATAGGTTTCGGAAAAAGAAGATGCAGCCTCGGTCGTATTTAGCGCCGTAGAGCAAAAGCTGGGCTGTGAATTAAAAGCCGCGCACACTATCGATTTAACCGCATCAGATGTTCTTCCGCCAAAATTAAACTCTGAAACGTTTTGCCCATCTAAAACCAAGGTCGGAGAACCGGTAACGTTATACTTTGCGCTTAAATCAAAATCTTTTTGGGCATATGCTAGTCCCCTACTAGCATCAGAAACGCAAGCATTAAGCTGGCTCGCACTTACACCCGTAGAGGTCTGACATCCTGCAGTGTCTCCTGTTTTCATTTGGCATGCTACGTAGCTCCAATATTTTGCGGGTTGCTCATCTCTTATGCAGATTTGCCTTAAATTTTCTTGAGCCTCCGCGTCTCCGTGCATAGAAGTTATTGTATTCCCGGAAACCTCTCCTATATATCTTGCTTTAATATATTGCGCTAACGACGGAACGCTTTGAACCGCATCTGCCATCATTCTTTGCATCTGCAAACCAAACGGACACCTGGATACCACATAAGCCTCCAATAAAGGTTCGTCTGTTTTGGTTATGGCGGCTGCGGCCTCTTCCGGAGTTAAAGTTGAATTTGCTCCTGCGGTACTGTCCGTTGCGGAGGCGTTGTCTGCTGTCGGATTCATATCAAATGCTTGCGGGAACAAAAGCTTTCCGTCCTTTGTGGCATAAGAATCAAATTCGGTGTCGCCGATTTTTATTTTTATTTTCACCAAGCCCGATTCTTCAGAAACACTAACCATGGCCGCCGGTGTACTCGAAAGTTGATTATTGTTTATATAATCAACTGCTTTTTGACCGACTTGACTGTCGGACATTCCAAAAATACCAGGCAGAGAAAAGCCGGGATTAGAATTAGCAAAAATTAATCCGCCGGTTATTAAAATACCGACTATAGCTATCACAACAAGAATCGTGTTCTTGTTCATATTTTTTAAAGAAGCTGTCTTGCTCTTCAAAACATCTAAAATAGGCATGTATTTTTATTTTTTATTTTTAATAATAACTATATTATAGTATAAAAAAAACTTATTGCAACTTTGTATATTTTCCTTTTTCAAAATCATATTTTATAAGAGACCCAAACGGCAGTTCAACGTCAATAATTTTTTCGTCTGATACTTTTTCTACGTATTTTACAATTGCCCGTAAGCTGTTGTGACTTGCCACCACTAAAGCATTTTTTCCGTCCTTCAAATCTTTCTCAATATATTTTTTGTAAAAAGGGTCTACTCTTTTACAAACGTCCTTTAACGACTCTCCCCCGGGCGGAGCAACATCATAACTTCTCCTCCACAAAAGCACCTTCTCTTCCCCAAATTGTTCCTTTGCTTCGTCCTTATTTAAACCCTGCAACTCTCCATAATACCTCTCATTGAGTTTTTCAGAAACATAAGTTAAAACGCACTCTCCGACTCCACCATCAAAATTGCCCCATTTTTGCATTTTTCCATCGTCTAGGTGCGCGAAAATTGGACTTTTACCCAAATTTCTTAAAATTTTTATAGTTGTCTGCATATTTCTTGCCAAGGGTGAAGTAAAAACAATGTCAAATTTTTCTTCTTTCAGTAAACTGGCGGCATCTTTTGCGGAATCCGCGCCCTCTTTAGATACCGGCACGTCAACCCAGCCGGTGAACCTATTTTCTGTGTTCCACTGCGATTTTAAATGACGCTGTAAATATAATTTAGCCATTTTGCTTGAATCTCGAATTCCGTATTTTGTAGTTTGAATTGAATTTTGAATTCAGAATCATAGATTCTTGATTCCATTCTAAATTCTAACTCCTAAATACTAAATTCTTATTTTTAATTCCTGTTCAATTTCTAAAAGACGCTGGTATTTGCACAACCTTTCGTATATTTTTTAAATGCTGGTTGCAAGCTCATTAACATTTTTGGTGTCAGTAGTTATCCTTTCAGCTCGCCCTCAATAGACAATAATCGTTCGTACTTTACCATTCTTTCTGGCTTTGCGGGAGAGCCAGCTTTCAAGAAATCTGCACCCACGCCAACCGCTAAGTCAGCAATAAAATCATCCATTGTTTCGCCTGATCTGTGCGATACGGCCACTTTCCACCCAAAAGATTTTGTCATATTTATCGCCTCGATCGTTTCTGTTACGCTTCCAATTTGATTTAACTTTATCAAAACTCCATTGCAAGCAGATTTATTGTGCGCCTCTTTTATTCTTTTTATATTTGTTGTTGTAAGGTCATCTGCAATTACAATTTTACCCTGCATTTCACTTGTAAATTCTTTAAATCCTTCCCAATCTTCTTCGGCAAATGGATCCTCAAAAGATATTATTGGAAACTCCTCCGATAGATTTTTATAAAAATCAACCATTTGCGACCTCGTCAACTCATTTTTTTCCAAGTTATATTTTCCATTATTATAAAATTCCGACGCAGCGCTGTCTAATGCAAATTTAACATCGCCCTCTCCATCACTGGCTCCCCTTAATAAAAATAAGGCTCTTTCTACAGAATTAATCGGTGGAGCAAATCCCCCCTCGTCGCCCAGATCTAAATGCTCTTTTCCAAAATCTTTTTCAATCTCTGCTTTTAGTTTGTTAAAAATTTTATTGCAAACAACTAGATTTTCAGCAATTGTTTTTTTGTGCGGGACAATCATAAATTCCTGGATATCTAAATGCGGTTCTTTGTGCACGTGCCGTCCTCCATTCAAAATATTAAACATTGGCAACGGAATAAAAAGAGGGTTTTCATTCTCAGCTAAATCCGCTAAATGTTTATATAATGGAACTTTTTTCGCTACGGCTCCAGCCCTACAAACAGCCAACGAAACACCCAAAATGGCGTTAGCGCCTAGCTTAGATTTATTTTCTGTCCCATCCAAATCAATCATTGTCCTATCAATCTCCTGTTGATTTAATACGTCTTTGCCCTTAAGTTTGGGTGCAATAATTTCGTTTATATTCTTTATTGCCGTCGCAACTCCTTTTCCATCTGCATCTCTTAATTCCAAAGCCTCATTTTCTCCAGTTGACGCGCCCGAAGGCACAGACGCTACAAACTCGCTTTTTTCAGTTTCCAAAACAACCTCAATCGTCGGTCTCCCTCGTGAATCTTTAATTTCGTGGGCTTCTATATTTTTTATTTTATTCATTTATTAGGCTTTATTCAGTTTGCGTAAATAATCGTAGGCGGCCAAAGATGCTTTGCAACCTTCGCCGGCGGCTGTAACAATTTGCTTATATGGTCCGGCGTTATCATCTCCCACTGCAAAAAGTCCGGGAGTTTTTGTGCTGAATGTTTCCGATTCAACAATTATTTCGTCTCTTTTTGTAAAATCAACTAGGCCTTTTGCCAAAGCAGTTGCCGGCTGGCTTCCAATTTCAATAAATACGCCTTGGACTTCAAGTTCTTTTTCTTCTTTGGAAATATTATCCTGATAAATCAACGATTTTACAAAACTGTCGCCTTTGATTTCTTTTACCGAAGCGCTTGTAATGATTTCTATTTTATCTGAATTTTTTACTTCTTTTTGATTTTCTTCGTCTGCTTTAGTTTCTACCCCAAATTCCAAAATATAAATCTTGCTGGCATAATTTGTCATAAATAAAGCCGCCTCAAATCCGGCATTACCTCCGCCGATTATCACTACTGCTTTATCTCTAAACAACGGCCCGTCGCAGGTAACGCAATATCCCACCCCCTTTCCGATAAACTCTTTTTCGCCTATTGCTTCCAACGGCCTTGGATCGGCTCCCGTGGCTATTATAATTGTCTTACCTTGAATTTTTTCAGTTTCCGTTGTTGTAGCCGTAAATACATCTCCTTGCTTTTCGATTTTTCCGATTTCAGAAAATTTTATTTCCACAGATTCCTGTTTTTCCAGATGCTCAACAAATTTTCCAATAAGTTCCGCACCAGAAATTTTTTCGAAACCAGGATAATTACAAACCTCCGTAGATTTCCTTGCCATCTGCCCACCAAATTCTTTCGTAACCAAAAGCGTCTTCATGCGTTGCCTTCCAGCATAAATTCCCGCGGTAATTCCAGCCGGTCCGCCTCCAATGATAATTAGGTCGTATATCATACTTATAAATTATATCTTTACACTAATTATACAATTATAGCTTAACTCTTGAGAAAATAAAATAACCTACGCATAGGTTATCTTATTATTATTCTATTATTTTATAGTTTTTAGATATTGATGCAACTCGTCTTTAAATCTCGGGTCTTTAAGCGCAAAATAGAAAAAAGATTTTATCCACTTTGCTTTATCTCCGCACTCTAACCACTCTCCCTTCAACTCATATCCGTAAATTATTTTGCCCTCGGAGAGCATTTTATCAAGAACCTCGGCTAAAATTATTTCTCCTTTTTTTGATGGGATTGCTTTTTTGAGATATTGAAAAACTTCAGGAGTTAAAATACTTTTTCCCATTGCAACAAGATTTGACGAAATTTCCGATGGTTCGGGTTTTTCTATTATTTTCTTAATTTTATATAAACGATTAGCGATTTTTTCAACAACTACAGATCCGTAAGCCGGGATTTTTTCTTTAGGTAGCTGTTTTAGTCCCATTACCGGGGCGTTGCATGTTTTAAAAATGTTGATAAGCTGGAGTATCGCCGGTTCGTCCGAGTCGACAATATCGTCTCCAAAAGAAACGGCTACCGGTTCTCCCTTCACCTTACTGGCCGCTTGTAAAATTGCCTGGCCGTCGCCAAGCGGTTTCTTTTGCACAACGAAAGAAAAAGAAACTCCTTCAAAGACTGCCTCAAAATCTTTCAATTCTTTTAATATTTTATCTTTTTTTCTCTTCACAAGGGTTTTTTCCAGTTCTGGAGATTTTTGAAAATAGTTAAAAATAGTTTTCTGGCCAGGGCTAACTACAAAGACTATTTCTTTAATCCCTGAATTTTTAACCTCTTCAATAATATATTGAATAACGGGCTTATCAACTAATGGAAAAAAATCTTTGGATATTGCTCTGGACAACGGCAAAAACCTTGTGCCCAGTCCCGCCACAGGGATAATTACTTTTTTAACTTCTTTTTGTTCTTCCATATTTTATGATTTAAACTTTACTTTTCTTAAAAATGCGGGGATTTCCCACTCCTTTTCTTGAGCCAATTTCTTTTTTTCCTCAAGTTCTTCTGCCTTTTTAATTTCCAGTCCGCTTCTTCTTATTGTTTTTTTATTTGATAATTCCTCCGGTTCTGCAATCAACTTAATGGCTTCCGCTCTTTTTTGTTCTAAGTTAGAATGGCTAGGAATAAAGGCGGGTGCAGGAACTTCGATTACGGGGATGGAAGATATTTGCTCTTTTTTACTCTCTTGAGGAGGGCTTTGTTTTTGTTCTCCTTGGCGATCCGTAGGGAATTTTTTTCCTAGAATAACGTTTCTTTTCTTTTTTTGTATTTTTTGCTTTTGTACTTTTCGAGCGATTGGAATATTTTTTTCTTTTTTATCACCCACTACTGCTTCCTTTTTCATTTCTTCTTTTTTGGGTTCTGTTGCAATAATTTTTATGGCTTCCACTTTTTTTTCTTCTTTTGGCTGAGTTGCGCCCCCGGTCATTAAAACTGTGGTTTTTATTTTGTTATTCAATTTAGAATTTTTAGAAATTCCAAATATAATTTTTGCTTTAGGATTTAAATTGGAAATATGACTACTTATTTTTTCTACCTCAAACATAGATAGATTCTCTGAACCTTCAATATTAAACAAAATCTTCTCTGCTTCAAAGCCACTGTTCTGCAATAAAGGATTATCAAAGACCTTTTCGCAAATTTTTTCCACTCTGTCTTTGCCGGACTCTTCAATTGTATTTAAAAATGCAGAATTTCCTCTTCCCTTTAAAATCGTCCGCAAATCGGCAAAATCTATATTTATAACTCCCGGATTATAAATTAAATCTATCAAACTTTCCAAAGATTCAATAAGACTTTTGTTAACCGTTGAAAACGCGCTTGTTATGGGAGTATCTTCTCCTATAACCTTAAAAATTTTCTCGTTTGGAATCACTAGTGAGACGTTTAGAGACTGCTTTAAAGACCTTAGTGCGTTTTGCGCTATGCGATATTTATTAGCTCCCTCAAACTTGAAGGGCATGGTAAATATTCCTAAAGTAATTCCGCCAAATTCTCTGGCAAGGTCGGCAAAAACCTGCGTGGCTCCCGATCCCAACCCTCCGCCAAGAGAAGCAATAAAAATTATTATATCCTGCTCTTTAAAAATATCTCCTATTTTTTCCTTTGCTGATTCCGCCGCTCGTTTTGCCAATTCTACATTAACCCCTGTTCCCAAGCCGTGCGTAAATTCCTCGCCAAACCAAAAATATTTTATTCCGGATTTCTTTTTTAAAGCCCGCACGTCTGTATCTGCTATAACAAAGGTTGCCTTTTCAAGGGACCTGCCTATTTCAGAAACAATAGATCCGCCACCTCCGCCAATTCCAATAACCTTGATTTTTGCTTTAAACAAAGATTCTGCCGGAAATTCTGTTTGGACTGTTCTAGTTACCTGCTTTTTAATTCTTGGCCGTCTGGATTTTTTTACAATAACCTTTTTTTCTGATATTTTCTTTTTCTGCTTAACTACTGCTTTCCTTACAATCTTTTTTGTAATTTTTTTAGCCCTTATTTTTTTAACTTTTAATTTTAAAATAATTTTTTTCTTTGTCTTTACAATCTTTTTGGGTTTTATGGCCTTCTTCTTAACAATCTTTTTTACAATCTTTTTTATAATTTTCTTTTTCTGCTTTACCGCCTTCTTAGTTGGTTTTGTTTTTTTAAAAGGTTTCAATTTTTTGGCAACTAAAATTTTCTTAGTCTTTGCCGGCTTTTTTTTCTGGGCTTTCTTAAGGGTTTTCGGTTTTATCCTGACTACCCTTTTTATAATTTTTTTCTTCTTAGCCCTTAACATTATATTTCATATTACCCCGTTAGAAGTTTTTTTCAAGACCCGCAACAAAATTCCAAAAAAAATGCCGATGAGTTTTACCTCACCGGCCTTATAAATATTAAACTTGTGATTGACCTTAGACGGCCAATTTCGCCCAATTATCTCCCTTCGGAGAAAGTGGAATTGACCCTTGCGCGCAAAGCGGACAATCTGCCGGTTCGCAAGCATCAACCTGCCGTTCAATAAACGGCATAATTACGCGTCCGTCGGGCAACGCACGCACAATTTTCGGCGGACGATGAACGAGCACTCCAACTTGCGAAGCGAAATTCACCGGGTTGGGGTTCCCCTTGATTATCGCTTGCTTTGTGGCATCGCCACTGTCGAAGGTGGTAACCAATTCCTCGACTTGTAAAAGAGTGTCGCCGGCAGGAATCGGATCGTCCGGCTTGAAAATCATGCGCTTGCCGGCCGGATCTGTCGGATCTTTTTCCGGGACGTACACCTTAACATTCAGTAGCCGCGCGACGTCGCCGGCCAGTAAAATCGATGAATACGGCGATCCGAAAACTCCATCGATTTCTCCGAGCCCAACTTTGTCAAGCTCTGCGATTATGCAGGCAGCCAGAATTTCCCGCAAATTACCAAATGCGAGAACTCTTTTGCAGAGGAAGAAGCCCGTACTGCATTTTCCCGAATGCAGTTTTGCATGTGGCTTCTTTGGGTCACCGTCATGCACCCAACCCGCCTCTAAAACCTTGAACCATTCCAAAACTTCTTCGTCGGTAGGAAGCGGATTGAAACTTTTTGGCGTCGTCCGCCGAAGCGCCATTAATCCTTCACGCGTTGTCATACTAGGTTCTCCTTCTTATCCTTGGTTAAAACACTACAGGGCGGCGTTGATTTGATCGCGGAGTTCTTTGGCCTTCTTGGCCGCAGCTTCCGCGAAGTCACTGCTGTTGCTGGCGAAAATAATTTCCGACGAGGAGTTGATGGCAATGGAGCCTGGACCAGTGTAGGCGGCCCTCACTGTTTCTTCAATCGCGCCGCCTTGGGTTCCGATTCCCGGAATCAAGAACCACAACCTGTCGCCCACGAGCTTTCGGCAAATGGCAAGATGATTAGAATAAATCTTGCCAGATTTCTTTGGGCTCTCATAGGCAGCCGCCATGACGAGGCCGGCATCTTCAACAACGCCAAGATCCTCGGCCCAGCATAGAATCTTAAAAGCCATACTCTCCCAAAGCCGACTGCCGTCGCCCAACACCAAATCCTGAATCTCGCGGGCTTCTGGATTGCTGGTGTAGCAAAGCCCAACGAGAGCCCGACCAGGGTTTTCCTTGTCCACGAGGGCGGCCATGCAGTCCTTGCCCATATAGGGCGAGAAATTCATGCCGTCCACGCCCAGGATGTCGAAAAACGCATCGCGATATTTCTGCTGAGTGCGGGAGATATCCCCGCGCTTGCCGTCGCCAAAAATCGGGATATCCGGGCACATCCTGCGTATGCGGTCCACCGTTCTTTTGAGTGCCTCAACACCTCCCGGGATAGCCTCCCAGTGGGCGCTTTGTGGCTTGAACATTGAGGCAAACGGCCCTGTAGCCGCTGCGATATCCGACATCCACAACTCAGTTTTATCGGCCAACGAGCCCGGGCCGTCGTTCAGGCATTGTGGCATCTTCTCCAGAAGCGGATCGAGACCAACGCAAACCAGAGTTTCTGCAGTTTCCTGCCGACTTGCAAGTCTTGCTCTAAAACCCATGATGCACCTCTTTCTGCCTTTTAGGCATAACAAACTGTCAAAGACCACAACGCTCCGGCGCTTGCCAGATAATACGTTGATTTTTATACTAAAGGAAATTGAAAATATGTCAATCTAAATTAAACGCCCCGTACTAGGCTCTGCCTAGTACGGGGCGTTTGGCTAAAATTGCATTCTTTTTATATTATTAGCTTTTTTCCTTTATACCGTGAGTTTTCATCGCGATATATGTGCCAACTGCAATTCCGCAAGAATAGACAATTATTGCCAAAATGCTTTTTTGAGGGTCGAGGTCGTTTATAATATTGTATAAAACCAGCATCGACATTGATACGGCAAGAAAAGAGAAGATAACTGCCGCCCAAACTTTTTCTCTGGCGACGTATTTTAAATTCATCGTAAAGAAGAAATCCTGTATAACCCCTACGAAAAAATATATAACCAGTGATGTAATATCCATTTATTAAAATTTTAATTAATAATTTCTATTACTTTATTCCTCGAAGTGTACCCAGAAACTATTTTAACGCACGACGAACCAGTTTTAAAATAAACAGCTAAGGCGTTTCTTATTGCCTCGTTTGCTTTTCCTTTTATTGGGGGCTCTTTTACGGAAACTACGTAATGATTTTTGTCTAATTGTTCTACTTTTTCATTTTTAGAACAGGGTTTAGCTTGGACGAATATCTTCATGGCAAATTTTAAATTTGAAATTCGAAATTAGAAATCAATTTTTAATAACTAAATATCTAAATTTAAAAACACGGCGGACCTAAATCATTTCAAATTATGTAATTTCAAATTACTATAGCTTCCCCATCTCCAATTAAGTCTATTTCTTTTCCTTGGACTAAAATCCCCTGGTCATCAGTTATAATTTTTAAATTTTTAGCGCGCTTTCTAGGATTTTTTATTTTTTGTTTTATGATTTCATCCCACTCAGGAGTATAGTGCACAAAAATATCAAATGGAACAAGATTTAACCCTTTCAAATTTTTTAGTTTAATAAAATTCTTATCAGACTTCCAGCCAGCCGTTTTTATTGTTTTCCCTGCAACGATACTCCCGGCGGAAACTCCGATATAAACTTTTCCGTGCTTTAATAGCTTTCTTATAACTTTTTCAAAGTTACACCTCCGCATCGAATTCAATAAGTAAAACGTATTCCCGCCCGCAACACAAATAATATCTTTTAGTTCTAATTTTTTCATAACCTGGGTCTCTGTGTTCCCGTCGATATCAACTTCTTCAACATTAAACCTCAACTCTTCTCTCATAATCTGTAAATCCGTATTTATATAGCCGGGATTTTCTTCAAATTTATACTTATAAGCCGTTGTTATAAAAGCAACCGTTACGTCGTAGGCCGGTTTTTGTAGCAATTTTAATATCTCGTCTTTCATTTGGGGCATTCCGCCGGAAGTTAAAAGTAAAGTTTTTGCCTGCGCATGTTTTATGGCAGTTTTTATGACCCCTATTATATAGTAAACAAAAGCCAAAAATATCAACAACGCGCCAAGTGCGCCCACTCCGGCAATTCCAAATGGAGTAAGAAAAAACTGCAATACAGATGTTTTAAAAAACGTTATCTTTAAAAATGGAATCTGCCAATAAACACTTAAAATTGAATTGATATCATACGTTTCATTTTTTCCAACAGCCAAAACGTATTTGCCTTTATCCTCCGAAATCTTGCCTTCGGGCAAAACTTGGGAAGACGAGTTATCCGAAGAATAAACTTCTATTTTGTATTTTCCGGCGGAAAGTTGCTGGTCTAATTCCGGGCCTTTTAAATAATAATCTCTTCCAAACGGTTCATAAAAACTTTGCCATTCGACCGATGACCCATCAAGAGAATATATTTTTTGCCAGTTTCCGTCCGAGGCAGATCCGCCTGCGGCGGAAAAAATATCTGCAGAGTATCTGCCATCTCTGGGGTACCCTTCGGGTCCTACTTCTGGAACTAAAAGATTAATATATAACTCAAAATCTTTGTCAGAATCAATATAATAGTCTTTTGGACTTCCTTTTAGTTCGTCATAAAATGCTTGGGATGTTTCTGGATTCATTATTTGAACGTCGCCCGATTGTAAATAAACAATTCTCGGCTGATGAGCCGAGATATTTCCGGCAAAAATAAAAAATATAAAAATGGAGAAAAATAAAATTATTTTTTTCATAACTAAAAATCTTTTTTATGACTACAACCGCAAAGGTCGCAGTCCAAACCGCATTCGCAACAATGATGGCAAAGCCATGGCCGACAACGGCAACTGTCGAGTTTGGTTTTTATAACTCTCTGGCATTTTCGGCAAACACCAAAAATATCGCCTCTCTCTTTTCTGCCAGTTTTTCTTCTGGGAGGAGTTATTTTCCGATTGTTTTTATATATTCCAGCGTGTCCGGGAATAATCCAGTCAGCTGTTTCCAAAACCATACTTCTACTTTCTTCCAGCTTTATTGGATCTGATACATAAGCATCGTCTTGGGGGTCTTCTGGATAATTTTCTCTCCAAAAAACATCTCCGCATATTGCCACAACGCCGGGGTGACTGCTCTCAGGCCCCGTTGTCACAAAAAGCGTTATGCTTGTGCGATCGTGACCTGGGGTGCGTAAAATATGGATATTAGCGGTAAAATCTTCAGACCAGTCTTCAACAGTGTCTTTATTCCAAATACCATAATATTCTAAAATTTTTGCATCGGGAAACATTCCCGCATTTCTGTAATGGTCAATATGGGAGTGTGTTATACAAACAATATTTATATCTTTAACAGTAAGATTTTCTTTTTTCAGGGCGTCGATTAAAATCTGCTGGCTCTCCAAAATTCCAGGATCTACCACCATTATTAAGTTTTCATCCCGCACCAAAGTAATAGTAGGCCGAGTTTTTTCTTTGCCAGTCTCTGGGGCAGAATCGGCGTTTGTAAAACCCTCTAATAAAATCTTAACTTCGGCTGACATATTTTTGGACCGATTAACCGGCCTGAATTTTAATATTACTCTTCGAAAATATTTTTATGTTTATTTTCATTTTGTCTTCCACTTCGCCATCAATTACAATTTCGCAAATTAAGTTCATCAAAATGAAAGCTCGCAAATTTCGCCCATGCGGAGATTTTTCAACTTCGATACTTATGTCTGCCCCGGAAATTTCTACCTGCGTACCAGAAATGGAACCACGCCTATCTTCAATTTTTTCCTGCAAAATTGCAAAAAACTGTTTTTCTGAAAAGCTTTTTAACGCCAAAGATAGATTTTTAAGTAAATCTTCTTTTATCCTGGCTTTTTCTGCAATCTTATGCAGCCCTCGGCCAGACGCTAAATTCTTTTCAATATATTCTAAGGCGCTCTCGAGGTATCCATATTTATCTATAATCTGCATACGAGTATAGATTAATATCCTCCTATTAGTTTATTATAATTACAAGCGAGGGAAAAGTAAATGAATAGCAATTTATTTATTTTGACCGAGCGCAGTAATTATATGGGTATATGATTTATCCATGTAATTACAAGCGAGGGAAAAGTAAATGAATAGCAATTTATTTATTTTGACCGAGCGCAGTAAGTATATGGGTATATGATTTATCCATGTAATTACAAGCGAGGGAAAAGTAAATGAATAGCAATTTATTTATTTTGACCGAGCGCAGTAAGTATATGAATAATCATAATTATTCATATATCCAATCTTCAGATTATGTAAACCCCTTTTGTGTTTTAAAAGTAAAATGTAAAAAAAACGCCACTCGGTTAAAAGTGGCGGTTTTTCCTGAATTTTAGTTTAATATCCAAATTGAATAATTTAAAATTGCGGCGAAAGAAACCCATAAAATATATGGAAGTAGCAGTAACGCGGCGATCTTAGAAACTCTATAAAAATTAACAATCGTAAACATTATTGCAAACCAAAGCATAATCAACTCAAAAAATGCTACGGCCGGGGAATGAACTCCAAAAAATATTATAGACCATAAAGCGTTCAATACCAGCTGTAAGCTAAAAATTAAAATTATATTTGTTTTTTGCCAAGAACCTGTAAAAAATTTATGAGACAGCGAGTTCCATGGTTTCTTGTTCTGACCGCTTATATTATTTTTTACTTGCCATTTTTTTGACCAAACTAAATATAAAGAGATTCCCATTAAAACGAATAATGTTGTCCAGACGGGCGCAAAAATCCAACTTGGCGGATTAAAAATTGGTTTATTTAAATTTTTATACCACAATCCAATTGATGGCGCAGTAAAAATAGACCCGACAAGCCCGGCCAATTCGCATATTATTATACTCAAAATGAGTTTGACCACTTTATTAAAATCCATTATTATATTTTATCTTTTCTGAAAATTTTAATCAACCCGTTAGTTTAGTTCTACAATTTTTTCCCAGGGAAAATTTTCTCGCCCAAAATGGCCGTATGCTGCTGTTTGCTGATAAATTGGTCTACGCAAATCTAATCTTTCAATTATGGCTTTTGGCCTAAAATCAAACTTACTCTTAGCAAATTCTGCTAGGCTCTTACCATTTTCGTCTATCGCCTCAACCATTAGGGGCTCGGCCTTGCCGATTGCATAAGCTACGGAAACCAAGCATTGTTTTGCATGTCCATTCGCCACTAGGTTTTTTGCGACAAACCTGGCCATATAGGCCGCGGATCTATCAACCTTGCTTGGATCTTTCCCAGAAAAACATCCTCCACCATGAGTAATCAGCCCGCAATAAGTATCAACCATAATTTTTCTGCCCGTTAAGCCTGCATCCGCTTCAAATCCTCCCTGGACAAATCTGCCCGTAGGATTAACTAAAATTTCAATACCGGAAATATCTCCGATAAAAGACTTAATTAATTTTTCTGTAAGTACTTGTTTAATTTCATTCTGTTCTATATTTTCATCGTGCTGTGTGCTTATTAAAACAGTTTTTATTTTATCTTCAAAAACAGTAATTTGCGTTTTGCCGTCCGGCTTTAACCATTTAATTTCTCCGCTTTTCCTCAAATCTTCAAGACCCCTGGCTAAGGCGTGAACTTTTACGATAGCTGACGGCATAAATTCTGGAGTTTCATTTGTAGCAAAGCCATACATAATTCCCTGATCTCCGGCTCCTCCGGTATCCACTCCTTGAGCAATATCCGGAGACTGTTTAACTATTCCCTTTATAATATTTAAATCTTTTGTATAACCAATATCGCTATAAACCTTTTTAGCAATTTTTTCTGCATCAAAATCAGCTTTTGTCGTAACTTCTCCGCCAATAACTAAAAGCCCGTGATTTCCAAACGTTTCAACGCCGGCACGCGTATATGGATCCTGTTCTAAACAAGCATCTAAAATTGCGTCTGAAATCTGGTCGCAAACTTTATCGGGATGCCCCGATGTTACGCTTTCCACAGTATACGTTTTTGGTATAAACATGATTTTATTATTTATATTAATATTTAGGCACAAATAAAAAACTTCCCGAAAAGGAAGCTAATAAAAAAATTATCTTCCCCTTTTGGTCCGCCTTCGCTAAAACTTTGGCGAGACAAGGCTGGAATTAGCACCCTTCCGAACTCTCGGTGGTTGCTGATAGGATTTTATCGGGCCAGTCCCTCTCCTATTCTCTTGATAAATATTAAATTTTATTTTTTATACTATTTCTAAAATATTACTTCAAGTGTGGATAACTTTTTTAATAATAGTGGGCGCGGAAGGAATCGGAAAGTTGCCCGAAGGCATTGCCTCCTCGCTTCACTAGTCGCAATTCGGGGAGTCCCGCTTCGCGGGACGACCTCTGTCTCATCAGGACAGCGTTCTACTTTACCCCGTTAGACCTGGGCTGTGGGCGATGAAGGAATCGGACCTTCGACCTCTGTCTTATCAGGACAGCGTTCTACCACTGAACTAATCGCCCAAGTCTAACGGGGCAAGCTGAACTAATCGCACATATTCAAAGATTTTAGCAAAAAAAGGGGATAATTGCAAATGCAAATATGTAAAAAAAGTGGCCGTCTAAGAGTAGACGGCCATGGGTACGATGTCATCAGAGTGATGACAATCATTTCTGCCTCGATTGGCAGAAAGAGAAAATTGGGAAAGAGCAGAAAGCCGAGGCAGTCGGCAGAGGAGATTACTGGTGGCATAAAGCCTTTAGCGGAGGATGGCAAGAAAGGACTTGTCTTCTTGGGTAGGTGGGAACCTCTCTTTCCTGTCACCTGCATAACGAACCAACCGTAATCTCAACGACCAAAGCGTTACTTACTTGCTTACTTTCTTGGCGAACCAAGACTTCTTTGCTGCCCGACTATACGGTGCAGGTGCGGCAAACAAGCAGTGCTCTGCCAACTGTCCGGGAAATTGTCCGCTTAATCTAATCTTAATAGATTTATTAAAATGGACAATTTTCTAGACAGTTGAAATGTAAAGGAACTATATTACAATTTTATTAAAAAAACTATGTTTCGTCAATTGTTTTCTATCCACAGGGCGACTGACAAAATTTTACTTTCTTCAAAATGGTTCCCTATAATTTGCAAACCAACAGGTAAATTACCAACCTTGCCAACCGGCAATGAAAGCCCGGGCAATCCGGCTAGTTTTGTAGCCACCGTATAAATGTCGGCTAAATACATAGAAAGCGGATCGTCTGCCTTCTCACCAATTTTAAACGCCGGAAATGGAGAAACCGGACAAAACAATAAATCTACCCTCTTAAACGCATTTGCAAAATCCTGACAGATAAGCTGACGGACCTCCTGCGCTTTTTTATAATAAGCATCATAATATCCCGAAGATAAACAATAAGTCCCGATCATTATTCTTCTTTTTACTTCATCTCCAAAGCCCTCTCCCCTACTTTTTAAATAAACGTCGAGAAGGTTTCCATCTTGAATTGAGAGTCCATATTTTATGCCGTCAAACCTGGCAAGATTAGCTGAAATTTCTGACGGTCCAATTATGTAATAACAAGCAAGAGCATATTCGGTCGCCGGCAGGCTTATTTCTATAATTTTAGCGCCGGCTTTTTCGGCTTTTTCAATCGAGCTTCTGATTAGTTTTTCAACTTCAGGATCTAAACCTTTCGCAAAATACTCTTTTGGCACACCGATTTTTAAATCCTTTAAATCAACTTCTGCTTCCTCAAATTTATATTCGACAGAGGTGGCATCCATTTTATCTTTACCCAAAATGGCCTCGAACACAATTTTTACATCTTCGACGGTTTTGCCTATGGGTCCGATTTGATCAAGCGACGAAGCGTGAGGAATCAAACCATAACGGGAAACCGCGCCATACGTCGGGCACAACCCAACAACTCCACAGAAAGAGGCTGGCTGCCTTATAGAGCCCCCCGTATCTGAACCCAAAGAATAAATTGCCTCGTCTGCCGCTACTGACGCTGCGGACCCTCCAGAACTTCCTCCGGCAACTCGTGTTTTATCATGAGGATTTTTTACAACTCCAAAGGCGGAATTTTCAGTAGATGCACCCATGGTGAACTCATCCGTGTTTGTTTTTCCTAGAATAACGGCTCCCTGTTCTTTTAATCTTTTGATTACTGTTGCGTCATATGGAGCAACATAATTTTCTAAAATTTTTGAAGCAGCGGTGCACTTTTGGCCATCAACCATAATTGCGTCTTTAATTGCGCAAGGAATTCCGCAAAGCATTCCAAACTCACCTTTATCCTCCGAAGTTTTGCTTCGCAAAATTTGGGAGGACGAGGCAATTTTCCTATCTGCCTCCTCTGCCTGTTGCAATGCCAAATCTTCTGTGATGGATATAAAAGCATTAAGGTCGCTTTTCTTTATTTTTTCTAAATAAGCTTTTGTTAAATCAACGGAAGTAAATTCCTTATTTTTTAATCCTTCGTGAGCCTGTTTAATTGTGAGTCCAATTAAATCCATTAAAAAATCTCTTTAACCTTTATATAGCCATCTTTTTTATCCGGAGCTGCGCTGATTAATTCGTCTGTAATATCGTGGCTGGAGATTACTTCGTCTTTTCTGGTCGCCCTCAAATCCCCTTCTGTTTTTTCCATCTTCTCCGGCTTTGGAGCTTTTTTCAACAAGTTAAAATAATCCAAAATTTCTGACAGATCTTTCTGCATTTTTTTTATTTCGTCTTTCGATAATTCCAACCTCGCCAGTCTTGCTATACGTTCAACTTCCTCTTTTGAAATCATACCTAATTATTAAATTTAAAAATCTAAAATTTTAAATTTTCTAAAATGGCGCGTCGTCATCGTCTTTAGACATTACGTCTGCTAAGGTTTCGATATTTTCAAGGGCGATTCCTGCCCCTCTCACAACAGAGGTCAAGGGGTCATCGATTATCTTGCATGGCATCTTGGTTTCTTTAGAAATTAAAACGTCGAGCCCTTTAAGTAAAGATCCGCCTCCGGCCAAATAAATTCCATTAGACATTACATCGGCCAATAATTCCGGGGGAGTTTCCTCGATTGTTGTTTTTATAGCCATAATAATCTGTTTAACAGATCTATCTAACGCCCTCTGAACGTCGTCATTAAAAATCACCACCTCTTCCGGCAAACCTGTAACTAAATTTCTACCGCGCATCGGCATTTCTTTTTTTTCTTTTAGGGGCATTGCCGAACCTATATTTATTTTTATCAGTTCCGCGGTCCTTTCTCCGATTAAAAGTTTGTATTCTTTCTGCGCAAACTGTACAATATCGTCGTTTAACTTATCTCCTGCAATTCTTAAACTCCTGAAGGCTACAATTCCACCCAAAGATATTACAGCCACCTCCGTTGTGCCTCCACCAATGTCAACAATAAAATTTCCGCCCGCTTCCTGAACCGGCAATTTTGCACCTATCGCAGAGGCCAGGGGTTCTTCGATTAAAAATACTGTCCTTGCGCCTGCATTTTTTGCCGCATCTCTTACTGCTTTTCTTTCAACTTCTGTAACTCCACAAGGGATACCAATAATAACTCTTGGAAAATATCCCAGCCCAAACATTTTTTTACCAGAAACAGCCGCCTTTTCAATAAAATACTTTAACATCTGCTCTGTTACCTCAAAATCTGAAATAACCCCGTTAACCAGGGGTCTAGTGGCAGAAATATAGGCCGGCGTTCTGCCTACCATTTTTTTTGCCTCCTCCCCAATCGCCAAAATCTGGCCGGTTTTATTATTTACAGCAACAACAGACGGCTCGTTGATAATTATCCCTCTGTCTTTTACGTAAACCAAGGAATTCGCCGTTCCCAAATCAATCGCCATATCGATCGATAACAATGAAAGTAATTTTTTAAACATTATTTTAGAAGCTTCAGTAATTGTTTTATTTTAACTAACTTTGCCGCGCTTTTATTCCTTTCCTTTACTTCAACAGAATTGCCTGTGCCCCGAGGGGTATTAGCAAGAGTTTTTTCTGAAATAATAATCCTGTAAGGAATACCAATCAGATCTGATTCTGCAAACTTTTCTCCGGCGGATTTGTCTTGCCTATCATCATATAATACATTAATTTTTTCTTTCTGCAAACCTGCATATAATTTTTGAGCAGCAACGACGACTTTATTACTGCCGCCGAGTTCTATTAGGTGTACAGAAAATGGACTTAATAATTTTGGCCAAATAATTCCCCTCTCATCGTGGTTCACTTCAACAACGGCTCCCATAGCCCTTGAAATGCCCAAGCCATAACACCCCATTATCACGGGCTTTTCTTGACCATCTTTATCTTTAAACTTCAAATCAAACGGCAAAGAATATTTTGTTCCAAGCTTAAAAATATTACCAACTTCGACTGCCTTCTTTTCAATAAAACTGTCTGAACTGCAATTAGGACAAACAGGAGTTTCCTCTTTAATTTCTTTGTTAATCGCTGTTTTACATTTATTGCAGATATAAATTATGTCTTCTCCGGCCTCCGTGACCATTTGGAACTCGTGTGAATATTTTGAAAAAGTTCCGCCCGAAGCCAATGTTAAATATGTTTGATTTCTAATTCCCAGTTCTTTAAAAATATTAAAATAAACTTTTATTATTTTATCATAATATTTATCAAGGTCTTCTTGTGTTGCGTGGAAGGAATATAAATCTTTCATTAGAAATTCTCTTGTTCTTAAAATTCCTGATTTTGCCCTTAATTCATCCCTAAACTTTGTCTGAATTTGAAAAAGGCCAAAGGGAAGATCTCTATATGAAAAAACATTTTTTTTAACTAATGGAGAAACAACCTCCTCGTGCGTTGGACCCAAAGCATACTCTTTATCCCCCGAACCGTTAATCTTAAAAAGAATATCTAAATTATTCCATCTTCCGGTTTTTAACCAATTCTCTTTCGGTTGTAAAACCGGCATTAAAATTTCCTGTCCGCCGGCTGATTCTGCCATGTTTTCCCTGACTATATTTTCAATATTTTTTAAAACCTTAAGGCCCAAAGGTAGAAAAGTGTAAACTCCGGCCATCAGCTGGTCTATAAACCCCGCGCTAACAAGTAAATCATTAGAGATTGCCGATTTTTCCTTTGCCCCTCCGAAGCCTTGCGCGGAGGCGGGTTTGGTTGTTTTGTAAAATAATTTAGATTGTAGCATATGTTTAAAAATAAGTTTTTATTTGACTTTTACAAACTTGACTTCAAAAAGTCTATAAAACGCGGAATATCAAATCTTATTGTTATAAAAAGCGAAAGGCAAATTAAAATCACAAAAAACACAATTGTAATTCCCTGCTCCACTTTTGCAGAAACCGGTTTGCCTTTTATTTTTTCAATTAAAAGAAAAATTAATTTTCCACCATCTAAAGCCGGTATGGGAAATAAATTAAATATGGCTATAAAAACCGCAATCATTCCTATAAAATACAGAAAAAATCCAACTCCATAGCTAGCCGCATTAGCTAAAAATACGGTAATACCTAAGGGACCGGCAAACTCTGCTCCCTGCGGTAAACTTTTTTGAAAAACCAAATTAGAAAAAACAGTATATAGGCCGGCAACAGCACCAGCCGTCACTTGCCATGTATATTTTACTCCCTGTACGGGGGCTAAGTACCACGGATACTTTTGTATAAGAGTTGCCATTCTTTCTAGCCCAATTCCCACAGATCCTTCGCCGACGGGAGGGTTAATACGTGGCGTTAAAAAAACATCGAGACTTTCTCCATTCCTGTTAACTGTTATAGACATCTCCTTTCCCTTATTGTCGCCTGTAATTTTTTGGAAATCAGCAATTTTGTTAATTTCAATATTTACATTTTCAGCTCTAACATTAGTTATGGTGTCTCCTATCTTTAATCCGGCTTGACGTGCCGGCGAAGCTGAAGAAACAGAAATTATTTTCACCTGCGGATTAACCAGACCCTGCACATCGGAATCTGAAACCGGCAAATCGGCCCCCATAGCAAAAACAATAGAAAAAATAACCATGGCGGCAAGCCAAAATGCGGCAACTCCACCAATAATAATCAAAACTCGCTTCCAAATTTTAAGACTGGTAAAACTTCTTAGGTCGTCCACTCCGCCCTCCTCACCGTAGATTCTCACAAAAGCTCCAAGTGGCAGAAGATTTACAGAATAAATTGTTTCTCCAATTTTTTTTCCAAAAATTCTTGGAGGATATCCGATTCCAAATTCGTCGACTCTAATACCAAATTTTTTAGCTATTATAAAATGTCCAAATTCGTGTATAACCATTAGGGCGATTAAACTAAAAAGGGCAACCGCTAAAATTAAAATTGTAGATATCATTAAAATATTTTTATATTAATTCGTTCTTTTTTTTCTCCACTAGGGCTTTTATTTTTTCCTGGTAATCATCAACTACTTTTTGCAACTCGTCTTTCCCGCGGAACTTATCGTCTTCTGAAATCTCTTTTGCTTTTTGAGAAGCCTGTATTTTATTCCACGCATTTTCCCTTTCTCTCCTTATTACTTGCTTTGTCTGTTCTGCTTTTTCGTTTAAAATTTTGCCCAGAGACAGCCTATATTCTTCTGTTAACATTGGCAGATTTAGCCTGATGATATTTTTGTCGACAGCGCAAGACATTCCCAACCCCGATTGCTGTATCGCTTTTTCTATAGGCTCTATATATGAAACATCCCATGGCTGTATGGCTATCTGATTTGTCTGCGGAGTAGAAATTGCGCCCAACTGCTTTAACGGAAATTTTTGCCCAAAGGCACTCACCTCTATATCTTCAACTAAAGATGGAGTAGCTCGAGATGTGCGTATTTTAGCCAGCTCAGCTTCTAAAAATTTAAAAGCTTTATCAAACTCCGGTTTCGCTTTGTCTATAAATTCTTTGTAATTCATAAAAAGATAAAAATATAAAAATAATCGATTTGTTTTTATAAATTTTTTTTAATTTTTTACAGTTCCATTAATAATATTTCTAAGGCTAATTTTGGATTAACATTTGTAAAAAGAAACCTATTATTTATGTCCTCTGCCAAGTTTATAATTTCTTTAATTTTTTTGACTGAATATTTTTCTAAAAGATATACATCCTCGGGAAAAGATTCTTGATCTTTTGGCTCTTTAATCCCTGTTTTTATAAATAATAACCGGCGTAGATATCTTTGCAACGCCTCAATGATTTCCGAGATTTCTTGACTCGGATAATCTCCGCCGGGGGCGGACTCGCCTTTGGCGGAAATGAATTTTGCATATTTAAACTTTTCCGAAAAATCGGCGTTCATTACTTCAAGTAATCCTTTTGTGATTTCCCGATCTTTTTTAACTTTTTCTGGAGTTAACGATAACTCTTTGGATCGGAAAAATTTTAACGACTGGCACCTGGAAGCTATTGTTCCTAACAGCATATCGGGCTTGGAGGAAACTAAAATTAAAAGCGTTTTTCCTTTTGGTTCTTCTAAGGTTTTTAAAAAACAACTCTGAGCCTCCTGGTTCATTTTCTCGGCATCACTTACTACTACTGTTTTAAAAGATCCGTAATACGACTTATAGCTTAAAAAATTCTGGACTTCCCTAATTTGTGAAATATCTATTTCGCTTTTATCGGGTTTTTTGTTTATTATTTTAAAATCGGGAAAACTATTTTTATCTATCATCTGGCAATTTATGCACTTCTGACAAGGTCTCTCGTTCTCTGACAAACAATTTAGTAGTTTTACAAATTCTGTAGCAAAAGTTTTTTTTCCTATTTCTTTGGCGCCTATAAATAAATATGCGTGAGAAAGCTGATTTAACTCAAGCTTTTTTTTCAGGAGTTCCCATTGTTTTTTATGCCCAATCAACATTTAGTCGGTAATTGGTAGTTGATGGTTAGTAGAAATATTTCAAAAAATCTACAAACTACTCACTACAAACTAATCACTATTTCTTACTCATCACAACTTTTTTGTATTCTTCCAAATTTTCAAGAACCGTACCCGTTCCTTTTACTACGCAAAAAAGTGGCTCTTCTGCCACAAAACATGGCACCCCTGTACTCTGGGCGACCAATTCGTTAATTTTCGGCAATAGCGATCCGCCTCCGGCCATGATAATTCCTTTATTCATTATATCGGCGGAGAGTTCCGGTGGAGTTTCCGCTAATACGTGCTTTACCGCCTGCATAATTTCGGCTAAAACATCCGATATGGCTTCACAAACTTCATTACTGGATATTTTAATATTTCTTGGAAGTCCTAAAATCAAATCCCTGCCCTGTATTTCTAAAAACTTTGGCTCTTTCTGCGGAAGGGCTGTACCAATTTTAATCTTTATCTCTTCGGCTGATTGGGTTCCTATGGCTAAATTATATTTCTTTTTTATATATTCTGTTATCGCCGCATCTATTTTATCTCCAGCAACTCTTACAGAATGCCAAGTTACAATTCCTCCAAGAGAAATTACAGCCACCTCCGAAGTGCCTCCACCAATATTAATAATCATATGTCCTGAACAAGAGTTAATAGGAATACCAGCCCCTATGGCAGCCAAAATCGGCTCTTTAGCGACATAAGCAGATTTCGCCCCGGCCGAAAGCGCCGCCTCAATAACAGCCCTTCTCTCTGTGCTGGTAATCCCGGCAGGAACCGAAATGACTAATTCCGGTTTTAAAAATTTTAACCCGGTGGAGGTTTTATTTATAAAGTAACGCATCATTGCTTGTGTAACCCTATAATCAGCAATAACGCCATCTTTCAACGGCCTATAAACTTTTATGTCTGCGGGAGTCCTGCCTATCATTTCTTTCGCATTTTCTCCTACCGCTAAAATTTTATTTTCTATCAAAGACACCGCGACAACAGACGGCTCATATAAAACAACTCCCTTGCCCTGAACATAAACAAGAGAATTGCAAGTTCCTAAATCAATCGCAATTTTGTTATTAAACATATTTCTTATTTTACTCTTTGTATATCTGCTCCCAGTTTTTGCAAACGTTCTTCTATTTTTTCGTATCCCCTATCAATTTGAAAAACATTTTTAATAGTTGTTTTTCCTTTTGCTGACAACGCCGCTATTACCAAACAGGCTCCTGCTCTTATGTCCCACGAATCAATATTAGCTCCTGAAAGCTTAGTGGGCCCAAAAACAAAAGTCCTGTGTGGATCTACCATTTCGATATCAGCCCCCATTTTCCTTAACTCCTGGACGTAATTAAATCTATTCTCATAAAGAGGATCGTGTACCAAACTTTTACCTTCTGCTGATATTAAAAGAGGAATTATTATGGGCAATAAGTCAGTTGGAAATCCCGGATACGGAAGTGCCTGAACTTTAACTGCCTTAAGACTGTCACAACAAGAGACTGTTACATGGTCTGCCCCCCTTTCTATAACAACCCCCATTTCCTCAAGCTTTGCCAGAAACAAATCCAAGTGCGATAAGTCGATACCAGTCACCTTAATTTTTCCGGGAACCAGAGCTCCAATAACGATGAAAGTTCCCGCTTCTATGGGATCTGGAATCACGTTATGACTACATCCGTGCAATTTTTCAACGCCGTCTATTTTAATGGTATGTGTGCCAAGTCCCTCAACTTTCGCTCCCATTTTTAAAAGCATTTCTCCTAAGTCCTGGACGTGGGGTTCTGCTGCGGCTCCCTTTATAACAGTTTGGCCTTCGGCCAAAACAGCCGATAGCATCGCGGCTTCCGTAGCTGTTACGGAAAATTCTTCCAAAACGATTTCTTTTCCTTTAAGTTTTCCGCAATTAACTTCGTAAGCATCGTCCTGTTTTTCAATTTTTGCGCCAAGTTTTTCTAAAGCATTTAACTGCACGCTTATGGGCCTTAACCCTATTCTATCTCCGCCCGGAGGTGGCATTCTAAATTTTTTAGAGCACCCGTGAAACTGAGTTCTGCCAACAAGTGCGCCAAAAAGTAATACAGAGATTCTTGTCTTAGAAACTTTTTCAAAATCCATTTTTTCCGGTTCAACGTTTTCGGCTTTTATTTTTACGGTTTTTTCGTCAATTTTTTCCACGCTAACGCCCATACTTTTCAATATCTCTAAAATATTTAAAATATCCTCTATAAAAGGAACGTTGCCCACGATACACTCTTCTTTTGTAAGCAAAACTGCCGACAGCGCCGGACCCGCTGCGTTTTTTGAACCTCTTACCTCTATTTCGCCCGCCAGCGATTTTCCACCGTTTATAATAAATTTATCTAACATAATTATCTTTCATATTATTCTATAAAACTAATCTTGTAAAGCTTGCCCTGAGCCTGCCTAAGGGTGCTCTAAAAATGTGGAAAAAATAACTGCTTTGTGATAATATACTTTAATCATGAATAAAAAAACTCGACTGATAATATTGTTGATTTGCATAGGGTGCTTTTTTATTGTAGCCCCAATTTTGGTGCTTTACTCTATGGGAGACCGATTTGATTTTGCCAATATGAGAATCACGGCCACCGGAGGTATTTATGTTAGGACATCTCCAGCTGCAAGACAGGTTCTTATAGACTCTAAAATCTCAGGAAAACCCAATATCTTTTCGAGTTCTGTTTTTATACAAAGCTTACTGCCCGGACCACATACCGTTTTAGCAGAAAAAGACGGTTATTATGATTATTTTAAAACTATTCCTGTTCAAAAAAACCAGGTTACAAAATTAGAAAACGTGCTTCTATTTAAGAAACTGATAACCTTCGGAGAACTTGCTGACAAGGTTGATTATTTTTCAGTAACTCCAAATAATCAAAATTTTATCACCGCAACCGTTGGGGCAAAAAATATAACTATCAATTATTTTTCCTTTGGCGCAATCGAACAGAATAAAACTCTTCCCATACCACAAACAGGAAAAATATCAGATATAAAGTGGTCTGAAGACTCAAACAGAGCCGTAATAATAGTAGAGAATAAAAATATTATTTCTTACTACCTTTTTGATAACACTCTTTCAGAACCCGTAGCCACCCCATTATCTTATTTAGATAAAAACGCTCAGCAAGTCTCTTTCAATCCTCAAAATTCACAGGAATTATTTTTTATAAAAAACAACACCCTTTATTCCGCAAAAAGCGGCAAAGTTCTGCCCGTTTTAAACGATACGTTGGCATATAATATTTCCGGAGGGAATATTTTGTGGCTATCAACCGATGAATTGCTATATAATTCTGACCTTTCCGGAAAACTCATAGAACAGATAACCGATGAAAAAACTACTGTCAATTCCATAAAAGACTACTCTATACTGTCGCTCTCCGGGAAAACTTTTTTGCGGGCCGATGATTCCTTCTTCTTACTAAACCAAAGCGCAAAAACACTGGATAAAATTACCCCACCCATAAGTAGTTATAAAATTTCTGTATCTCCAGATAATAAAAATCTTATTTTCTATAATGAGAGTAAAATATATTTACGCTCTTTTTTACAAACAGAGAAATTACCAGAATATAATGAAATATTTCTGGGCACAAGTATAAACGACTGCCAATGGCTGAACAGTGATTATATAATTTTCACCGTAGGAGATAAAATTATAATTTCCGAAATTGATTACCGCGGAAATATTAATGCTGTGACCTTGCCGACAACAATTACTGTTTCTTCTGATAAAAAAATCGACATCAAAAACCCTGATATATATTTTAACCGGCAAGACGGCAAGCTTTACATCATGACAGATAACACCTTTCTGGTATCAGAAAAAATCACCCAATAATTAGCCAAACAATAAAAACACCTCAGACCGGTCTGAGGTGTTTTTATTTATGCGACTTCTATTTTCTTTTTAAAATCTTCCCAGTTTAGTTCATCTCCGTTCGCCATTTTACAAATGTCCTTAAACGCGCAATAATTGCATTGCCAGTTGCGCGGATAATCCGCTAAGCGCGCAGGCACAATATTTTTTTCTACCTGGTCTTTTAAAGCATAAAATTTATCCAAAAGAGATTTGCAAAGTGCTTCATCGTAATCTACAAAAAATTCTTTCATCTCCTGGCGATCTTTGTCGATATAGAGTAGAATGCCCTTTTTGATATTGAAATAATGAAGATAGAGCTGTATCTGGTAAACGTTTTCCTCCTTGGGGGCCGTTAAGTTTCTAAAAATCATGCTGTTCATGCTTTTGATGTCCAAAACATAATTTTCGTTCCCTATACATAAAATTGCGTCAGCTCTTCCGGAAATTATTTCCTGCGAAGGAATTGGAATTTCTGTTACAACGCCCAATCTTAATCTGTATAAAATATTAAAAATACTTCTGTGTATATTCTCTCCATGCTCAAAAATACGCATAATTCTTGCGTCCAATGGCTCGCGCGGTGCGTTTTTGAGTTTAAAAAAAACAGACCGCTCGCACTTTCCGGCGTCTGTAATATAAAACCTTGTCTGCTCCCTATTCTTCTGATTCTCCAGGTAAAATTGATCAATTAACTCTTTTAACATATCCTACATTTTA
>Ga0268276_1000993_pt1 | contig 30088 bp, 31 predicted proteins | sample saktaG_4_FD_190145 | JGI IMG/M metagenome (GOLD analysis project Ga0268276, IMG submission 190145) | Saline water microbial communities from Sakinaw Lake, British Columbia, Canada - sak_2010_1_5_45m | ecosystem: Environmental > Aquatic > Non-marine Saline and Alkaline > Saline ...
TGTTTTTATTTATTTTATAAAAATTTATATTATATATTATATATATTATATATTATATATATAATATATTGTAAATTATAAATATATACAATGGAATTCTGTTTTTAAACAAGGAAAACATAAGATAATTCCTATTTTAAGCAGAATATCTACAGATTATCTTGAAACTTTTCATTTCAGAAAAGAAATGAAAAGATTTTTAATAAATTTCTTTTTATTAAAAATGAGGTTTCCATAAGAAATAAAGGTGTATCTCTTTATGAGTGGTTATAATCTTTTATATAATAACCTCTTTTTTTTCATCGATAACTCGTCCAAAATTAATAGTTCCATAGGAAATGGACGTGTGGGGTAAAACATAATGAAATTAGAAATAGATAAAATTTTTGATACTTTCGATAAGAATGGTATATTTAAGAATAAATCCCTTTTACAACATAATTATACTCCTAGCGAAATTCCTCATAGAGAAGAACAGATAAAACAAATAGCTTCAATTCTTGCTCCAGTTTTAAGAGGAGAAAAAACTAGTAATTTGTTTCTTTATGGAAAAACAGGAACAGGAAAAACTCTCGCTATGAAATATGTTCAAGAAGAATTATATAAGCGTGTTAAGAAAGATTCAAATTTTAAGCTAAAAATAGAATATTTAAATTGTAAATTAAAAAAGGTGTCAGATACAGAATATAGAATTTTAGCTGAATTAATAAAAAAAATGGGGGGAGAAGTGCCTTTAACCGGCCTACCCACCCAAGCAGTTTATAGTAAATTTATAGAAACAATTGATTCTGAAAAAAATCTTGTTGTTTTAATTCTTGATGAAATAGACCAAACTGTTAAAAAAATTTCAAATGATTTTTTATATAATTTGGTAAGATTAAATTCTGAACTTTCAAAATCTCAAATATGTATTGTTGGGATAAGCAATAATCTTACATTTTTAGATGAATTGGATCCAAGAGTAAGAAGTTCTCTTTCAGAAGAAGAAATCCTTTTTCATCCATATAATGCCCTTCAAATCCAGGATATTTTAAATCAAAGGGCACATATGGCTTTTAAGGAGGGGGTTTTACAGGAAGGTGTGGTCTCTAAGTGTGCTGCATTTGCTGCAAAGGAGCATGGAGATGCTAGAAGGGCATTAGACTTGCTTAGGGTTGCAGGTGAACTTGCCGAAAGAGATAATTCAAAGAAGATATTTTTAAAATATATAGATGAAGCAAATGAAAAAATAGAAAAAGACAAAATTTTAGATATAATAATTTCAGAACCAAAACAATTTCAAGTTGTTTTGGGGGCAATAATATACTTGTTGGAGAGCCAAAAGAATAATATTCCGATTTTTACAGGAGAGGTATATGATTTTTACCAGGAACTTTGCCTTAAAAATAGACTTGAAGTTTTAACTCAGAGAAGGGTGGGGGACATAATTCAAGAATTAGATATGCTTGGAATAATTAATGTTAGAATAATTTCAAAAGGGCGAGGCGGAAGGATGAGGGAGATTAAAATGGCAATTTCAAAAGAAATTATAAAAAAAGCCAAAGAAATAATAGAAAATTCTCTAAATTATATTTAAAATGGATATAAAACAAATTTTGAAGTTTTGCTTAGAAAAAGGTTTGTTAGTTGACAAAGATGTTTTGAGTTTATTTAGTGAAACTAATGATGTGGAATCTGTAAAATTAATAATAGAAAAAATAAAGAATTATACAAAACAAAATGTAATAACAAAAAATATTTTCTGTGAGAATAAAGAAAAAGTAAATGAATTTTTATATGAGTTGCCCCAGAAAAATCAAAAAGAGCTTGAAAGTTTAAAAATTAAGCTTGGACTTAGCATAGAAATTTCAAAAGAAAAACGTGTTTTAGAAGAGGAATCTTATAAGAGTAATTTGAAAGAACATAAAAAGATTTATGAAAAAAATGAAGAAAGTGGTGTAAAAGTTCTTTATTCTGTTCCCCCCCCATACAAGAAAATTGAAGTTCAGGACTTTGTAACTTATTTTAGGAATAGGTTTGTAGATATGAAAGTTTTTTTGCAGAACCGCTCTGAACTTGAAAACCTAGTTTCCATAAACAAAATATATGGGGGCCGCCAGAGGATTTCTATAATTGGGTTGGTATATGATAAATCTGTCACAAAAAATAAAAATATTATCTTTGAAGTAGAAGACACCACTGGAAAAATTAAGGTATTAGTAAATAAAAATAAAAAAGAAATATATGAAAAAGCGGAAAACATTGCATTGGATTCTGTAATTGGGTTTAAGGGTTCTGGAAATGGTGAAATCTTTTTCGCTGACGATATAATTTATCCGGATTTAAGCCTTCCTGAAAGGAAAAATTCTTGCGAGGAAGAATGTGCACTTTTTGCAGGAGATTTGCATTTTGGGAGCAAGCGTTTCATGAAGAAAAATTTTCTTAAATTTATTGATTATCTGAATGGAAAATTTCAAGATAATTCAGAATATAAAAAAATAAAATATCTTTTCCTTGTGGGAGATGTTGTTACAGGAGTGGGAAATTATCCCAATCAAGAAAAGGATTTGGAAATAAGTGATTTGGAGGAGCAGTTTTTGTGCTTGGCAGAACTTCTTGGAAAAATAAGAAAAGACATTAAAATAATAATTTCTCCAGGAAATCACGATGGAATAAGGTTGATGGAGCCCCAACCTTTCTTAGATGAAAAATATGCGTGGCCCCTTTATGAAATGGAAAATGTTTTTATTACTCCAAATCCCTGTTATGTAAATATTGGGGAAAAAACAAATTTTTCTGGTTTTACTGTTTTAACTTATCATGGCTTTTCCTATCCTTATTATGCAAATAATATTCCCTCCCTTATTCAGAAGAAAGCAATGAATTGTCCTGAAGAAATAATGAAATATCTTATGAAGAATAGGCATTTGGCTCCAAGCCATTCTTCAACCCAATATTTTCCTCTTGAAAAAGATGGGCTTTTAATAAGAGAAATTCCGGATATATTTGTTTCAGCCCATACCCACAAATGTGGGGTAACTTATTATAATAATATTCTTGTTGTTTCTATTTCTTGTTGGGAAGAGATGACCCCTTATCAGGAGAAATTTGGAAATATTCCAGATCATTGTAAGGTTCCAATGTTTAATCTTAAAACAAGAAAAATTAAGATTTTGGATTTTGAGGATTTGGAAGAAGAAACTAAAGTTTTGGAAGAACAGGAAATTCAGACAAAATCTTTAATTTTGGAGGGGAAGAATGAAAATTGAAGACAGAGTTTATGGAACTGTAATCATAAATAATAAAATCCTTGTGGATTTAATTAAATCAGATTCCCTTCAAAGATTGAAAGATATTTCCCAATTAGGTGTACCTGATGAATATTATCATATTAAAGGATTTTCAAGATATGAACATTCAACAGGAGTAATGATTTTTTTAAAAAAATTTGGAGCTGGATTAGAGGAACAAGTTGCTGGATTATTACATGATGTTTCTCACACACCTTTTTCTCATGTAATTGATTGGGCAATAGGAGATCCAACAAAAGAAGATTATCAGGATAATATCCATGAGAAGTTTTTAAAAAATTCAGAGATTCCTGAAATCTTAAAAAAATATAATTTTAATTTGGGCATCATTTCTAATTATAAAAATTTCAAACTTTTAGAGAGAAAAGCCCCAAGTTTATGTGCAGATAGGTTGGATTATAGTTTGAGGCAATTAGTAATGAGAAAGGGGAAGAATTTAGTTGAAAAAATTTTAAGCAATCTTTCTGTCAAAGAAAATCAAATTGTTTTTATGGATGAGAAGATGGCAACAATTTTTGGAAAAGAGTATATGGCTTTTCAAAGAGAAGAGTGGGGAGGAGAGGAAGCGAGAAGCAGGTATTATATTTTATCAGAAATTTTGAAAAAAGCGTTCAAAGAGAATTTAATTAATCTTAATGACCTTAAAAAAACCGAAAAGCCTATTCTTAAAATTTTGAACGAATCTAAAAATGAATTTATATTAGAAAATTTAAATTTATTAAAAAAAGGATTTAGAGTAATTTCTGATGAAAATGGAATGGAATTGAAGAAAAAATTTAGATATGTTGACCCAGAAGTATTAGTAAATGGAAAATATTTTCCTTTAAGCGAACTCTCTAAAGATTATTTTAATTTAATAGAATTAGAAAAAGAAAAATCTCGTTTAATTAAAAAAATTTTAATAATTCCAAACTAAAATGAATCCCCAAACATATTTTGAAAATTTAAAGAAAGAAGTTGATAAAGTGTATTCTGTTGCAAATGAAGCCCGTTCAAAAGGTTATGACCCAATAAATAAAGTTGAAATACCTTTAGCAATGAATATGGCTGAAAAAGTTGTAGGTATTATTTCTACTCTTTATCCTCAAATGGAAGGAACTAAAATTGCGGAAAGAATTTTAGAATTAGAAAAAGAATATGGGAAATTAGATTCTACAATTCCTTTTAAAATTGGAGAAGAAGTTGCAAGACAGAAATTTTGTACATTTGAAAATAATTTGCAAGCAATTGAAGCAGGAATAAGAGTGGGTTTTGGATATCAAACAATAGGTGTTGTTTCTTCTCCTTTGGAAGGGTTTACTGGTTTAAAAGTTAGAAAAACAAGAGAGGGTAAAGATTATCTTGAAGCGAGTTTTTCTGGTCCAATTCGTTCAGCAGGGACAACTGCAAGTGTAATTTGTTTAATGTTAATTGATTATCTTAGAGAAATATTTGGTTATGAAAAATATGATCCTACAGAAGACGAAATAAAAAGAGTATGGGCAGAGTTAGAACATTTTCATGATAGAATTACTAATTTGCAAGGAATGCCTACAGAAGAGGAAACATTATACTTGGCTAGGAGAATGCCCATTCAAGTTGCGGGGGATGCTTCTGAAAAAATTGAAGTTCCAAATTATAAAAATTTAGAAAGAGTAGATACAAATTATTTGCGAAGTGGATTTTGTTTAATTATGGCAGAAGCTTTAGCACAAAAAGCAAAAAAAGGTTTTAGATTATATGCCCATGCAAAGGAAAATGGGATTAAAATGGCTGGTTTTGATTGGTTAGATGGATATGTCCTTCTTCAGGAAAAAAGGGAGAAAGGGAAAACAGATGAATCTCCAGCTTATATAAAAGATTTAGTTGCAGGAAGACCTATATTTGGGCATCCTTCAAAATCTGGAGGGTTTAGATTTAGATATGGAAGAGGAAGAGTATCTGGTTTTAGTGCAGCTTCAATCCATCCTGCAACAATGGCTGTAACTGATGATTTTTTAGCAATAGGAACTCAATTAAAAATAGAAAAACCCACAAAGGGTTGTGTAGTAACTGTTTGTGATTCTATAGATGGACCAATAGTCAAACTTTTTAATGGAAGTGTTAAAAAATTAAATTCAAAAGAAGAAGCAAAACTTCTTTATCAAGATATAGACGAAATAATCTATCTGGGGGACATCCTCTTCCCATTTAGTGATTTAATTAACAGGAATGCTAATTTGGTAAAACCAGGATATGTTGAAGAGTGGTGGGCTCTTGATTTAAGGGAGAAAGAAGAGAATCTTATAAATATAAATCCTTTTTCTATTTCTCTTGAAAAAGCACTTGAACTTAGCGAAAAATATAAAATCCCCTTACATCCAAAATACATTTTCTATTGGACTCAAATTTTAAAAGAAGATTTTGTGGATTTGATAAATTGGCTTAAGAATTCAAAGGCAGATAAAAAGATAATTTTTCCTTTTAATAAATTAGATAGAGAAAAATTTAAACTTGGAAAAAGGGCCCTTGAATTATTGGGAATAGGACATGAAGTTACTTTTGAAAATGTTGTTCTTAGCGAAGAGAATAGTAAATCTCTTCTTATAAATCTTGGAATTAATACAGACATATTAAATGAGAGAAGAAATTTGAAGGAAATTTTTGATGAATTTATATTGGACAAAGAAAAATCTGTTTTAGAGAATATTAATTCTTTTTCTAAATATGAAATAAAAGACAAAGCTGGAGAATTTATAGGGGCTCGTATGGGAAGACCGGAAAAAGCAAAGCTTAGGAAATTAGTTGGAAGCCCTAATGTTTTATTTCCTGTTGGAAGCGAAGGAGGGAGATTGAGAAGTCTTCAGACAGCTTGTGCTGAAGGAAAAGTTTGGAGTAGTTTTCCTCTTTATTATTGTGAAACTTGCAAAAAAGAAACAATTTACCCCCTTTGCGAAATTTGCAATAAAAAGTCAAAAAAGAAATATTATTTTCATGAAACAAAAGAAAAATCATTTAGTAAGAATAATGAAAATTCAAGTAAGGAAGGGGTTCAGTATTTTAATCAAGCCCTTGATATAAAGCATTATTATGAAGAAGCAATAAAAAAACTTGGTTTCACAAAAGAAGAATTACCTCTGCTTATAAAAGGGGTAAGAGGAACTTCTTCTGCAAATCACGCAGTAGAAAATCTTTCGAAGGGAATATTGAGAGCAAAACATGATTTGCAGGTTAATAAGGATGGAACAATAAGATTTGATGCAACAGAATTGCCTCTAATTTATTTTAAACCAAAGGAGGTATATGCGGGGATTGAAAAATTAAGAAAATTAGGTTATACAAAAGATGCTTTTGGTGAGGAATTAAAAAGCGAAAATCAAATTTTAGAACTTATGCCTCACGATATATTACTTCCAAGTTCTTTTGATTCTCTTGATGAGAAAGCAGATGATGTTTTTTTCAAGGTTTCAAAATTTATTGATGAAGAATTGGAAAAATTTTATGGAATGGAAAAATTTTATAATTTAGAAAAGAAAGAAGATTTGATTGGGCAGCTTGGGGTGTGTATGGCCCCCCATAATTGTGCGGGGGTAATATGTAGATTTATAGGTTTTTCAAATACACAGGGTTTATTCGCGAGCCCTTATATGCATGCGGCTGTTCGAAGAGATTGTGATGGTGATGAAGCAGCCATAATGTTTTTAGGAGATGTTCTTTTAAATTTTTCAAGAGAATTTTTGCCAAGCCACAGGGGAGGAACTCAAGATGCTCCTTTGGTTTTAAATGCAAAAATAGATGCAGGAGAAGTAGATGATCAAATTCTTGATTTTGAATTTTTAAATGAATATCCCATTGAACTTTATAGGGCAGCGGAAAAAGGAAAACATTCTTCTGAAGTAAAAGTTAATACTGTGAGAGATATTCTAAGAAGAGGGGAAAATCCTTTTATCAATGCAGGATTTACACATGGTACTGATAATTTTAATGAGGGAGTTTTGTGTTCTTCTTATAAGAAATTATTAACTATGAAAGATAAAGTCAAACACCAGATGGAACTTGTTGAAAAATTACGTTCTGTGGATACTTCAGATACTGCGAGACTTATTATTGACAGGCATTTTATAAGAGATATGAGGGGTAATCTTAGAAAATTTTCAATGCAGGAGTTTAGATGTGTTGCATGCAATGAGATAGTAAGACGAACTCCTTTGAACGGAGTGTGCCCAAAATGTAGAGGAAAACTTATATTTACAATTCATGAAGGGGGAATAAAAAAATATTTGGAACCTGCATTAGAATTAGCAAAAAAATACAATTTATCCAAATATATGCAACAAAATCTTGAATTAGTTAAAAGATACATTGAAAGTATTTTTGGAAGAGAATTGGAAAAGCAGGAGACAATAAATAAGTGGTTTTAATTATAATAAATATAAAATAATTGTGGGTATTAATAAACACCCCATCATTTGAGTTTTTCTTACATTAAGGGAAATACAATATATTCCAGTTGCAGTTGATATAACAAAAATAAGAAATCCCAATATTCCTGAAATTAAAAGTATCAAAAATGAAAGAAAGGCAATAATACTCATTGATAACTTTTTGTAATTTATTTTTTCAATAATTTTTAAAAATTTTATGGAAAGAAATTTCACAAGGAAAAAGGAAATAATTCCTGAAATTAAACAAATACAAAGAATGAAAATTAATATTTTTATATCCATTGTTCCAATGAGGGACTGGATGGCTACTGCGGCCCCTGTTCGTGTTTTTGAAATACTGTACAAAGATACAAAAGATAATCCCATGACAAGAATATTTACTGCCCCAAGAAGAATTAAAAAATCTTTTTCATTTACTCGTGAAATTTGATTTCCCATAACTGCTGCTTGCCCTCCTCCGAGTCCTGGGAGAAATCCACAAAAAGGGGAGGTAATTAATGCTCCTGAAATTGGTTTTATAAATTCCTTAAATTTTAATCTTTTAAATTTCAGGTTTTGTGTTGGAATTTTTGTATTTTGATTAATGCTTATAATAAGCATGGAACTTCCAAATAATCCGCTTAAAAGAGGTAAAAGAGGCTCTTTTAGATTTAAATTAAGCACACATACCCCAAGAATTCCTGTTAAAGCCAACACTACAAATGCTTGGTATTTTTTTCTTTCTGAAAAAACCATGATTATACATATTAAAATTAAAATAAATGGAATTGTTTTTTGTATTAAAGGATATATCTTTGAAACAATTGCTGAAAGGGGAAAAGCTAATATAATAAGGAGGAAGATAGAGATTAATCCACCATAGGCTGTTCTCATTATTGCTTGATGCCCCTCTCCTTTTTTTAACATTTCATGTCCAGGTAGAACTGAAAGCGCTGTGTCTGTATCCGGGCATCCAAGAAAAACACTTGGGATGAAATCTACAAAAGTGTGGGTTATTGCCATAGAAGAAATAAAAGTGACAAAATAAATTATTTTTATTTCATACAACAAAGAAGCAGAAAGAGAAATGAGAAAGGCACCTACAAGGTTTATATGTATTCCTGGGAATAAACCTGTAAATGTTCCAAAGAGAATACCCAATGTTAAAGCAATTATTATTTCAATAAGCATTTAACTAGAAGAATTAGATAAGGCTTTTAATAATTATATCAATAAAAAATGAATATTCTACTATTATATTAATCCTTAATTTTAATCTGCCTCTTTTATAAGGAAGTCCAGGGTCTTTTCCACCACCTTTTCCCTTTCTTCTTCAAAAAAATCCAAGGAAGGCTGGGCATTTACTTCCAAGAGCAACCATTTTCCATCTTTTTTTAGCATATCAAGCCCACATATCTTTATATTCAAAAATTTCATAGTCTTTTTTATTATTCTTTCCAATTTTTTATCCACATCAAAATGCTCAAATTTCTTTGCATATACTCCTGTTGCTTTCCACCCAGCATTATTTCTCTTTAAAGCTGTTTGAATAATTTTATTTCCTATTAAAGTAACTCTATAACTTGGAGATTTTATGAATTCTTGCGCAATGATTGGGAGTTTTTCACTTCCCTTTTTCCAAAATTTTTTTATTAATGTTTCTGCTTCTCCCATTCCCTTGGCCTTTCCAACATATTCTCCCCTTGTTCCACTAATTCTCTTTAAAATAACTGGCCACCTTCCAAATTCTTTAAGTTCTCTTTTAGCATTGGTTATATTTTCAGATAAAAGAATTGTATCTGGGGTTGGAATTTTGTGTTTTTTACATTTTACATAAAACATCCATTTATCTTCAGTATAATAATAAGAATTGGAAGATTCATAGACTTTTATTCTCCATTCTTCTATTGTCTTTGTAAGCTCAACCGCGAAGTCATCCCAAACGCTACAATAAATTATATCACATTTCTTTACTTTCCTTTTGAAAGATTTTATATCAAACTTTTCAGATATATTTATAAGAATTAATTTAACATCCTTCTTTTTTGCAAGTTCAATAAATGTTTTTCCCTCTTCTTTTACTTCACTTACACAAGAAATTATCCCAATGGTCTTTTTTTTCACATTATTTTTAATACAATTTTATATTTAAATCTGACGTTTTTTTCTTAAAAAAGAATTATTCAAAATTTTTTTTCAAATGTATGTTAAAAAATAGGAAAAAGATAAAACAACTATCTTGTTTTAAATTCCACGACGTCCAAATCTTTTAACTTGTGATTTAGCCCAACTATTTGTCCTGGAAATTTGCTTGATGGGCCCCAGATTTTTGTTTCTCTTACCTTTTGTGAAAAGCCTTTCAAAATTTTTTCAGCAACATCTCTTATTATATCTCCTGGTTCAAGAATTACTGGGGTTTTGCTTTTTTCTTTACCAGGTTCTTTTGTATAAATTCTCAATTTTTCAAAACTTTTAAATAATTTTTCTTTTAATTCTTCCAACCCTTCTCCTGTTAGGGAAGATATTATTACAAAATTATATTTTTTTGATTGCAAGGTGGATTGTAGTTTTCTTTTTTCATTTTCACTCAATAAATCACCTTTGCTAAAGACTATTATTCTTTTTTTGCTATTATTTTTTATCAAATCTTCTATCTCTTTTATCTCCTCAAGAGAACAAATTAATATTAAAAGAACATCTGTTGTATGGGTAATTCCTTTATCATAATATTCAGACTCTATTGCGGGGTTTTCTATAATCTGGATGTTTGTTCCCTTATAATTCATCATACCTATTTTTGGAGAGTTTGTCGAGAAGGAAGCAGGCGAAATATTTAATTCTGTATTTGTTAAACTATTTAATAACGATGATTTTCCTGAATTTGTTTTGCCTACGATGACTGCTTGCATATCATCTTTTTTTATTCCAATGCGAGAAGATTTTCCTATTTTTTTTGATTTCTCTTTTTGTTTAAGGAGCTTTTTAAGACGTGTTTTAAGTTGTGCCCTCAGATTTTCTCCACCTTTATGGGCAGGAGCATAAGAAATCATTTTCCTCAATTTTTCAATTTTTTCTTCAGGAGATTTTGCCTTGAGATATTCTCCTTCAGCTGCAGTGAATTCTGGATGGGCATTTATGGGCATATAAATTTTTAAGTTGTATCAACTTAAATAATTTATGAATAGGGTGGAGATAAGAAAAAGGATTAGGAATAAGAGGGAATTTTCAAAAATTCCTGAAAAGGATATTTTTTTGGCTTATAAAAAATTTGAAAAAAGACAGTGTTCTGAAGAAGAAAAAATAAGATTAACAAGAGATTTACTTAGAAAAGTTTATTCTGCATTTACAAGTGGAAAATTATTGAGCATTAAGGACAAAAGTGAAGAATGGTTTTTGAGAAAACATTTGTCCACACGTGAAAGATTAGATTATTATCCTGAACTTTATAAAAAACTATTTGGCTCTTTGAAGGAATTTTCCTTGATAGACCTTGGTTCTGGAATAAATGGGTTTAGTTATAAATTTTTTCCAAAAAATACAAAAGTAAATTATCTTGCTGTTGAAGCTATTGGGCAATTTGTTGAATTGATGAATTTTTATTTTAAAAAGAACAATCTCAATGCAAAAGCAATTCATGAAAGCTTATTTAATCTCAAGAAAATAAAAGCGTTGGTTCAAGATTGTGAGAAACCAAGAATAGTTTTTCTTTTTAAAGTTATTGACTCTTTAGAGATGATTGAAAGGGATTATTCCAAGAGGCTTTTAGAAGAGATTACCCCTCTTTGCAAGGAGGTTGTGATAAGCTTTGCCACTAAAAGCATGATTCGGCAAGATAAATTTAGGGCAAATAGGAAATGGATAATTGACTTTCTTAAAGAAAATTTTGAATTACTTGGGGATTTTAATCTTGGAAATGAAAGATATGTTATATTTAAAAATAAAGTTTAAATTTAAATAGTTTATTTTTATTTTATTCTTATGAAACCTTCATTTTATAGAAAGGTCTTGAAAAATGGTATGACCCTTATTTTAGAAAAGAGGAATTTGCCTGTTGTAAGTGTTGCTTTTGCAGTTCGCAATGGAGGAGTAAATGAAAAGGAAGAAGAAAAGGGGATTTCTCATTTCATAGAGCACATGTTATATAAAGGAACTTCTAAAAGAAGTGCTAAAAAAATTGCAGAAGATATAGAAAAAAGAGGGGGAGACTTAAATGGATTTACTTCAGAGGAGATTACTGCTTATTGGTGCAAGATGCCAAGCAAGTATTTGGATGTTGCTTTAGATGTTTTGGGAGATATGATAAAAAATCCTAAATTTGATAAAAAAGAATTGGAAAAAGAAAGAAAAGTTATTTTTGAAGAGATTAAAATGTATCACGATAATCCCCGCATGCACTCTTTAGACGAAATACAAAAATTATTGTACAATGGGCCTATGAAAATAAATCTTGCTGGAACTTTTAAGACTATGGATTCTATTACAAGAGACAAAATTTTGAATAAATTCAAGCAAGTTTATACTCCAAACAACATGATTTTGTGTGTTGTGGGGGATGCTGATTTTGATTATTTAATTAAATTTGCGGAAAAGAATTTTGGCAATGAAAAAGGAAAAATATTTCTTGAAAAATTTGGACTTGAAAATGAAACAAAAATTGAAAAAAGGGAGGGAATAGATCAAGCAAACCTCATATTTGCATATCATGTTCCTCTTGCAGGAGATGAAAGAAGCTATGCAGCAGTTGTTTTAAATTCATTAATGGCAGGGGGGATGTCTTCAAGATTATTTGCTGAGATAAGAGAGAAAAGAAATCTAGCTTATTCTGTAAAAGGAGAATCAAATATAAACAAGAATTTTGCATACAATCTAATTTATGTTGGGACAATGAAAGAAAATATTGAAAAGATAAAAGGATTGATTTTGGAGGAGTTTGAAAAAGTTGTAAATTCTTTTGAAGAGAAAGAATTAAATCAAATTAAAGAGCAGCTTGTAGGAAATTATCAAATTTCAATGGAAGATTCTCAACAACAAATGATTAATTTGTTGAGCTATGAATTACATGGAAACGCAAAAGAATTTTACAATTTTGAGAAGGATGTACTTAAAGTAAAATTGGAAGAGGTTAAGAAGTTAGCCTTGGATGCAAAAAAGAATTATAGCTTTTTTGCATTGGTTCCCAAAGAATAATCTTAAAAACTCTTTATCTTGTCTAAAATTATGTTTATTGTAAAAGTTCCTGGAATAAACGGTTTAGGAAAAACTCTTGGATGTGAGAAAGCAGGAAATGAAATTCTAAAAAATTTTAAAGAAGAGATTTATTCAAATGAATTAGGAAAGGAAGTTGATATAGATAAAATGGAATTAGAAGAGATTCATTTGGACAATTCAAATCTTGAACTAACTAATAAGCTTATTTATAAAAATGCTTTTGAACTATTTGAATCAAAAGAAAAAACTATTTTTTTGGGGGGAGACCATTCTATAAGCTATTCTATTGGGGAAGCTTTTTTGAATTATTGTGAGAATCAAGGTAAGGAACCTTGCTTGATTGTTTTTGATGCGCATCCGGATTGTATGCCAATTACAAAAGGAAGTGAAAAATACCCCAATCATGAAGAATGGTTAAGGGGTTTAATTGAAAAAGGATTTCCTACAAGGAATATCCTCTTGGTTGGGATTAGAAATTCAGATGTGGAAGAAATTGAATTTTTGAAAGAGAATAATGTTAGGATAATTAATATGAACCCACTTTTAGAAAATTTGGAAGAAATGTGCGAAATTATAATGGAATTTTCAAATAAAAAAGAATTATACCTTTCTTTAGATATAGATGTGGTCGATCCTGCTTTTGCAATGGGAACGGGATATAAAGAGCCAGGGGGATTAACAAGCAGGGAATTTATTTATCTTGTTCAAAGATTAAATAAAATAAAAAATTTGAGGGCAGTAGACTTAGTTGAAATAAATCCTGATAAAGATACAAATAATCTGACTGTTAAATTAGGTGCAAAAATATTGGCTGAGCTTTTTTGAATTAATATTTTCTTTCTATTATTTCTTTTATGTTGCTTGCTTGTATACCCAAAATTTCTTTTAAATCATCTGTGGAGGAGAGAATTATATTTTGTATGTTTCCAAATTTTTTAAGAAGCTTTTTGGCTTTTTTAGGTCCGACTCCAGGAAAACTTTCAATTATGAATTGAAGCTGCTCTCTTTTGTTCAGAGTTTTCTTTTTTGCATTTAGATTGATTTCCTTTTCTTTCTTTTTTGAAAGAACATTTATGAATTTTGCAGTATCTTCTGAATTCTTTGAAAAGACGATTGGAATTTTATGCTTAAGGAGAATTGAAAGAAGAAATCCCCTTACAGCATTTGAATTTATGTTTTTATTATCTTCGCTGTAAAGTTCTTGTTCTGAAATACCTTCTATTATTAATAATTTATTTTCATATTGTTTTAATTCTTCAATTTGATTTAACAATCTGTGGTTAATCATCGAGATTAGAAAGTCTTGAATTGTTTTTCTTTCTATGATTATATCTTTAACAATATAATCCCCTATTTTTAATTCTCTGAATTCAATTGGGAAACCCTGTTTTACAAGGTGAGAAGCGACAAGAGAATTTTTCTCCCTATAATCTATAATTATATTTTCTTTAGGTTCCTCTTTTACTATACTTGACTTTTTCTTTGAAAAGATATCTAACAATATCGGAGATTTTGTGGTTTTCATTCTAATTTTTTTTGAGTTTCAATTTTGTTTTCTTTTGCCATGTCCTCTTTTATACTTTCTATTGCAATTTTCATTTTTTTTTCACGAGATTTTGAAACATAAAAAAATGCTTCGTCACGGGTTTTTTTTGTTATAAGCATTATCAGTTTACCTTTCATCAATCTCGCTGTTCTTCCTGCACGTTGTATTGCACGTATAGCAGAAGGAACAGGTTCATAAAAAACAACTATATTTACTTCCGGAATATCAAGCCCTTCTTCAGCTATGCAAGTTGCACATAAAATATCAATTTTTCCCTCTGAAAATTCTTCTATTATCTTCTTTTGTTCTTTTTGATTTAATCCTCCCCCCTCTTTTTTTGCCTGTCCTATAAATATTTTAGATTTTATTCCTTTAATTTCATTTATTTTTTTTGAGATGTTTAATGCAGTTTCTCTAAATTGGGTAAAGACAATCATCTTCATTTTTTTGTTTTTTTGTTTTTCATCAACTATAATTTCAATCAATTTTTGTATTTTGGGATGTTCTTTTTTTTTGGACAAAAGTTCGTTGGATTGCATAAAGACAAAATTAAATTCTGGTTTTGAAACCAATTTGACAACTCCTTTGCTTTGTTTTTTTGATGCTTGTTCAAATAAACTTTTCATATATTTATTGAACCCTTCAAGAGTTTGGGTTTCAAGAAGCTCAAGTGCATGTTGCAATTTTATTGCCTGTGCACAAGCACTTGCTCCCAACATATAATTAAAATTTTTATAATTTCTCGTTATTGTAGCAGATATTTTCTTTTGAAGATTAATTAATTCTGTTTTTGATGCAGAACCAAATAAGACCCTCCTCGTTCTTAATTCAACTACGTATTGTTCGAACAAATTGAGCAAAACCTTTCTCATCTCTTCAAATTCTGGGGGAAAATCTAGCATTATTTTTTCAAATTCCAGTTCATGCAGATATTCTTTAACTCCAGAACTATCCCTCCCTCTTAGTTCAACTTCTTCTATAAAAAGATTTTTACATATGTCTTTTATTTTTGATTTTTCGCTTCCAGGAGAGGCAGTTAATCCAATTATTCTTGGATGAATAGCTTGTTTTTTATATTCTTGTGCGATATAATTGTAATCATAATTCTTTATACACCTATGAGCTTCATCTTCTATAAGGAGACAAACCTCTTTTAAATTGTACATTCTTTTTCTTAAATCATTTGCGATACATTGGGGGGTTGAAAATATTATATCTGCTGTTTGCCATATCTTCTTTCTGTTGCCCGAATTAACAATTCCTGTAAAGAGTTGCATTTCACCAAAGAGTTCTGGAAGGTGTTTTTTAAAATATTTTAAATGTTGTTCTGCTAGTGGTTTTGTTGGAGCAAGAAAAAGAGTTTTTTCCCCTGGGAAAGCCTTCATTCTTTCTATTGTTAGCATAAGCGCAACAAGGGTTTTTCCAAGTCCAGTTGGAAGAACGATAAGACAATTTTTTTCAATGCATGTTTTAAGAATTTCATTTTGATATCCTCTTGGTTCAATATTATTTAAAAACTCCATTGTTGTAAAAAATAAAAGGAGTTTATATTGATTTTTGTTAGATTGGAATGAAATTTTATTAGTTATTGCAACAGCAGATTTATAGTATAATTGTAGTCAGAACAAATATCAGTTGAGAATTAGGGTTATCTTCGAGATAATTAAGATTATGTTAGTGACAAATTATGCAAGGATTATACCAAAAGAAAGGTTCCTAATAAACCAATCAAAGTTACAACTGCTAGAAAACTCCATAAAACAAGATTTCCAAAGAAAATTTTGTTTCCATCTAAATCAGAGATAGGAAGCATATTAAAAAATACAAACCATATATTCAATTTTGCAAAAAGAGTTCCAAAATCTCCTCCTATAAAATAAAATAAAACCGCAAGGAGCAGATTTGCAAATATTCCTGCTGCGGCAATCTTTCCTATATGTTCTTCAGTCATTTCAGAAAAAGAATAAATTCCGTGCCTTTTTGCAGCACGATAAGCCTTTGCCTTAACATCAAAAACGAGAGAAGCCATCCATACGAATCCGTTTAGAGGGAAAAAGAATATCTTTGAGATTAATGGGGCAAAAGCCCCCATAGGAAAAGCCCTTTTCCAATACTGGCCTGTCCTAAATCCAAACCTTTTAATTTCCCATATTTTTATTTCTATTTCTGATTCAAGAAGATAAGCTGCAATTTTCTTTATAAAAACATTCACCAAAATCAAAATGAAAACTCCGAGAAGAACGAGCAAAAATAAATTTAAATCTTTTGCAAGAGTTATGGAGAATGCAGTTATTATTGAAACAATAACCAAAAAAGCTATTTCTTTTTTATTTATCATGATTTGTAAAGGATATATTTTTTTATAAATCTTATGATATCCTGTCTTATACAAAATATTCTATAGATTATGGAAAAGTATTTAAATAAACTATTGTAATTTCTATTATGAAAATCAAAAAGATTTCAGAGGTTTTAGGCAAAAGAGTATTTACTGATTCAGGAGAGTTCTTTGGGGAAGTTGAGGAAGCTAACCTGTTTGAAAATAAAATTGATGGCTGGAGAATAAGGGTTGGTGGAAATGTTCTCTCTTTGATGGGGGGTGCAAGAGGGGTTATAATCCCTCACCAATTTGTTAAATCTATCAGTGATGTTTTCATAATAAGTAAATCAGCTTTACCAAGCCAGGAAGCAGGGTTTGAGGAAGTTTCTGACTAATAGAAGGGAGTAAAAAGAGGTAATGGCAGGATTAACTTTTTTACAGAGTCCAGTTTTAACTAAATTTGTATATCCTTTTCTTTTGATTTTTTTTATAGTATTTGCTATTCTTGAAAAAACAAAGATTTTTGGAGAGGAAAGGAAGCAGATTAATGCTTTAATTTCCTTTGTAATTGGATTTATTTTTGTGAGTGCAGTTTTCCCAAAAGAGATGGTTGGTAATCTCATATTATTCCTTACAATTGCAATAGTAATTGTTTTTGTAATTTTGCTTCTCTGGGGATTTGTAATGGGAGAAGAAGGATTAAAAATATCCGGTGCTCCTAAAGGATTAAAAATAGCAATAGGAATTGTAATTGTTTTGGCTGTTGTAGTTGCAGTGCTTTGGGCTGCTGGAATTGATGCCGGGAGTTTTTTAGGCACATTATTTAATTCTTCATGGAGTGATTCTTTGTGGACAAATGTCTTGTTTATATTGGTTGTTGCTATTGCATTAGCAGTTGTTTTGAGAACTGGAAAACCTAAATAATTCGAAACATATTTAAACAATATTAAATAATTTATATAATGATGAACAGTGGAATAATTTTGGCTTCTTATGGTTCTTTTGGTGGAGGGGCTCTTGGAGATTTGTTTGCGCAATGGGAAGCAGCTGGAATTTTTATGTATGCTTTGCCTTTTCTTTTAATATTTGCATTAGTTTTTGGATTGCTTATGAAGTTGAATATATTTGCATCGAAGGATAGTCCTAACAAAGGAATTAATGTTATGATTGCATTGGCAGTTGCATTTATGTCTTTGCAATTTGATATGGTTTCAATGTTTTTTTCTGAAATATTTCCAAGATTTGGTATTGCACTTTCTATAATTTTAGTAATTCTTATACTGGGTGGATTATTTATGCCTACAAATAGAGAGAATAATTGGTTTATGGTTGCATTAGCGATTGTAGTTTTCATAATAATAGGAACAGTAATATACAATTCTCTTGATGTATTTGGATGGGGAATCGGGGGTCCGGGATTGTCTTATTTCTGGAATAGATACGGAGCCCTGATAATTTTTGCAGTAATAATTATTGCAATTATTGCCATGACTACTGCAAAGAAGGATAAGGGTAGACCAAGAATGAGCAATATTCTTTCAAGAGCATTGGGTGAAGAAGATTAAATATTTTTTAGTGTGACATATTAATTATATTTTTTGAGGAAGGAAATAATAGTTATCTCTAATAGATTATATTTACATTATACTTATAGTGATTTAGAATAATTATATTAAGATTAAATCAAGCCAATTAATTTTTTTAATAATTACACTCTCTTTTATTTAGAAGCCTTTTTTTTTGTATGGTGTGGATGTGCTTCATGACTTTTTTCATGATGCGGGTGTTGGCTGTGTTCATGAACTTGTGGAACCATTTTTTCAAAAGATTCCTGCATCATTCCCATTTCATTTTTTATAGAATCAATATTTTTCCCATAAGAGCCAATCTTTTCTAATATAGCAGCCTGAAGTTTGTCAATTATTCCCTCTATTTTTTTTATTCTTTCATGATCATTGCTTATTCTTGTTTCAGCAAGTGTTGCAAATTCATTGAGGGATCCTATTTGTTTTTGTTCTTTTTTTATTTTTTCTAAAAAAACCTGTTCGGCTATTTCAATAAGTGTGTTTGTATCATAATTTCCTCCTCCTGATTCTTCATATCCTTCTTGAGGAGAATATTCTTCTTGGCTGTAATCTCCGTACCTAGGAGCTTCAAGTTCTTCATTAGGTTGTGGCGCATAAAATTCTCCAGAATCATGTTCTATTTCCTGGGTTTTCGGGGTGTATAAAGATCCCCTTTGTGTTTTTTCATATTTTGAACTGCTATTCATTATGGAAGGTTCCATTCCTTCCTGGCCTAAAGATTCAGCAGATACGGCCTGTTTTATTTTCATCTGATTAAATGCCTCTTCAATTGATTTTGGTGTAACTCCTCTTTCCTGCAATCTATTTATAATTTCTTTTTCTTCTATTCCCTGATTTCTCATATTATTTATTTCATCTAAAATTCCCATTTTTATTATAGTTTTTAATTGTTTTTTAATTTTTCTAAATCTCTTTTTGTGACAAATTCCAAAGGTTGAAACATCTTTGCTTGTTTTGAGAGTATTTCTAAATCTTCTTTTCTTGCAAATTTTGAAAATTCTCCAGAAGCTGTTTCAAAAAAAGATTTAAGCCTTTCTATATCTCTTTTGATAAGTTCAATATCTTTTTTTATATCTAAAAAAGTAACATGCATATCTCCTTTCATTTCAATTAAGTTTTGTCCAATAAGAAGTATTCTGTCTTTTATTATCCTCTGTTTTTCTTCCAAATCCCTAACTTTTGTACTTGTTTCTGTAAAATATTGGTTTTCATAATCCATTTCCGTCATAGAGCATAAATGCAAAGCTAGTTTAAATTTGTTTGGATTATACAAAATATTTTAAACTATAAACCATTTTTTTTTACATGCAATTTGAAAAAGAAGAGGTTTTGTATTCTTATGAATTGAAAAGAGAAGGGGGAGAAGATGTTATTTATATAAATTATATGGGGGCTCCTTATGTTCCAAGCTTGTCTGAATATTCAGAGGTTATGGAAAGGACAATTGATGCTTTAATTGAAAATCCTAATGTTTCAAGAATAGTTTTCGTACAGCAAAAAAATTATAATTATGATTTTAAGGAAACAAATTATCTTCTTGAAATAGCCCAAATTTATGTTTACCTCCTCAAGCAGGAAAGAATTCTTAGCCAGGAAAAACTTATAACATCAAATGCAGAATTCTTTTCAAAACGATATAATGAAGTTTTTTCGTTTTTATACCTTCTTAAAAAAGACCCTTTTGCTGCATATTTTCAACTCAGAAAAATTATTCTTGAAGGAAAAGTTAGTTTAGACAGGCTGGGAGCAGTTTTTAAATCAGACCAGAAAAATTATTTATCCCTTCTTGAAAGAGTTTTAGATATCTTTTCAAAGACAAAACTTATTCAGGATTTTCAGCAATATTTGCCTGAATATAAAAGAGGGAATAGGGAGATTTATAACAGATTTTTTAGACCAGATGTAATAGCTAATTTTACTTTTACCCGTCTTATTTCAGATTTGCCTGCAGATGCAGAAATAATTTCCCAATATAAGATTTCAAATGGGGAACATGACGAATCTTGGGTTACAATAATGAAAAGAAAAGATGAGTCAAAATTAATTTATCATCTCGTTCCTCCTGAAAACACTTTAAGTGAAGACCAAGGTGCTCTTTTAAATATGGCGAGAGGAGTTTTAATAGAGCATCAGCCAAAAGCAGAAGAATTTACAGACACGGAAAGAATAAGGCAAGTTTTTATGAATATCTCAAGAGATTTAATAAGGGATTTGGCTCAAAGCAAGGGAGTGAAACTGGATTATTCTTCCCTCAATAAACTCGCTGCAATTTTAGTGAGGCACACTATAGGTTTTGGGCTTATAGAGGTTCTTCTTCAGGATAAGAATCTTCAGGATATTTCTTTGAATGCTCCTATTCCTCAAATTCCTATTTTTGTAAGGCACCAGGAATATGATGAATGCTCAACAAATATACTTCCAAGCCAGGAAGATGCTGATTCATGGGCTGCAAAATTCAGGATGATTTCAGGAAGGCCTTTGGATGAGGCAAACCCTATTTTAGATACTCAATTGGAAATAGGAAACTTAAGAGCAAGAATTTCAATTATTCAGCAACCTTTATCTTGTGATGGACTTGCTTATTCTATAAGAAGACACAGAGAAAGTCCCTGGACTCTTCCTCTTTTTGTTAATAATAAAATGCTTAATCCTTTTGCAGCAGGATTGTTAAGTTTTTTAATTGATGGAGCAAGAACTCTTTTAGTTGCCGGGACAAGAAGTTCAGGTAAAACTTCTCTTCTTGGAAGCCTTATGCTTGAAATTGTTCCTAAACATAGAATTATTGTGATTGAAGATTCTTTGGAATTACCTGTTGAATCTTTGAGAAAATTAAATTATGATATATTAAGAATGAAAGTTCGTTCTGCTCTTTTAAAAACAACTACAGAAGTATCTGCTGATGATGGAATAAGAACAAGTTTAAGATTGGGAGATAGTTGTCTTATTATTGGTGAGGTGAGAAGTGTGGAAGCTAAAGCACTTTATGAAGCTATGAGAGTGGGAGCTTTAGCAAATGTTGTTGCTGGAACAATTCATGGAGCTTCTCCTTATGGAGTTTTTGATAGAGTAGTCAATGACTTGGGGGTTCCTGTTACAAGTTTTAAAGCTACAGATACAATTGCTATTTGCAATCCAATAAAATCCCCAGATGGATTACATTCCTGGAAAAGATTAGTTCAGCTTTCAGAAGTAAGAAAGCATTGGACTAAAGATCCTATGACTGAAAAAGGTTTTGTTGATTTAATGAAATATAATATTGAGAAAGATGAAATAGAACCTTCAGAGGATTTGATAAATGGTGAGAGTGAAATAATAAAAGATGTTGCTTCAAATGTTAGGGGGTGGGCTGGAAATTGGGATGCTGTTTATGATAATATTCTTCTAAGAGCAAAAATGAAGAAGGAGATAGTTGATGTTTCCAAAAAAACTGGAGATGCAGATTTGCTTGAATGCAAGTTTAATACCCTGTCAAATCATACATTTCACAGAATATCAGATGAAGTTATTCAGGAAATTGGATTACCTCTTGGAGAGAGAGTTTTCCCACTTTGGCAGGAATGGCTGAATAAAGAAGTGAGGAAAAGAGTTTTATGATTTTTTTATAAATCATATAAAAAAATATTTATTCTAAAGATTTATTAATTCTTTTTATTTTAATCAAATAAATATAAAGGTGTGAAAATGCAACCATACAAAAAACCAGATGTTAATGATATTCTGAAAAAATACGGGGGTAAACTTGAAGGGCAGATAAAAACAACTGAACTTGGAGTTATTAAAGACAGCAAGTCTTATTTAAAATTCAAGGAAGAAAGAGAAAGAGAATTAACTAATTATGAAAGATGGTGCAAAACTCTTGGAAGTGCCATAAAATTAAAAGTTTCACAGAAAGATTCTGAAAAAATACAAAAGCATATTGAAGCAGCACATTTGGATATAGAGCCCTGGCAGGCTATAACTTTGAGTGTTATGACTTTTATTTCAGTTTTTTTTATTGGAATAATTTTTTCAATAGCTTATACTCTTATAAAAGGAAGTCTTGCTTTTTTTCCAACCTTGTTTTTTTTCCTTATAGTTATTGTTTCAGTTTTTTTATTTTATTATTTTAATGGTTATCCTGCAAGATTAGCTAACAAATGGAGATTAAAAGCTTCGTCACAGATGGTTCCTGCTATTTTGTATGTTGTGGTTTATATGAGGCATACTCCAAATCTTGAAAAGGCAATTGCTTTTGCTTCTGAGCATTTGCAATATCCTCTTGCATTAGATTTTAAGAAAATCTTTTATAATGTTGCTATAGGAAAATTTTCAACAATAAAAGAAAGCCTTGATAATTATCTTGAAGGGTGGAGAGATTATTCAACAGAATTTATAGAAGCATTTCATTTAATTGAAAGCAGTTTATATGAACCAGATAAGGCGAGAAGAATTGCCACACTTGAAAAATCAATGCAGGTTGTTCTTGATGGAGTTTATGACAGAATGCTTAAATTTACCCATGATGTAAAAGCTCCTTTAACAAATGTCTATATGCTTGCAATAATGCTTCCTATACTTGGAATTGCCCTTATTCCTCTTGCATCAGCAATGGTTCAGGGAATGTTAAAGTGGACACATGTGTTTATACTTTACACTCTTATAATTCCTTTTTTAGCATTTTTTATGATGGATAAAATATTATTATTAAGGCCTGGCGGATATGGAGAAACTTCTTATCTTGAAAAAAATCCCCTCTATTCCCAATATAAATCTAATGGGCCGTATGTTGCTGCGTTTTTGATTTGCCTTCCTTTTCTTATTCTTGGATTGCTTCCTTTAATTTTTCAATACACTCCAATACCTGGAATGATAGGATTGCAGACAGATTATACTTTTGGAGAGTTAGGACTTGGTGGCCTTTCAGAGAGTTTATCTGGAACTTATATTTTTGATTTTAAGGAAGGAGCTAATGGGGTGGTTGGGCCTTTTGGAGCCGGAGCATTGATATTAAGTTTATTTTTTCCACTAGGGCTTGCTTTATTCTTTTCAATTGCTTACAAAGACAAAACAAGAAATATAATTGATGAAAGAAACAAGACAAAACAGCTTGAAGGTGAATTTAATAATTCTTTGTTTCAGCTTGGAAATAGATTGGGAAACGGGGTTCCCCCTGAACTTGTGTTCGGCAAAGTTGCAGAATCTTCAAAAGGACTTATTGCAGGGGAATTTTTCAGAAGAGTAAATTATAATATTCAGCAAATGGGAATGAGTGTAGACAAAGCTATATTTGACTCACGAAGAGGTGTTCTTTTATTTTACCCTTCAGATTTGATTGCCACGAGCATGAGGGTTCTTGTTGAATCTTCTAAAAAAGGGCTTAACATTGCTGCAATAAGTTTAATGAGTATATCTGAGTATGTTAAAAATATACAAAAGATAACAGAACGTTTGAAAGATATTCTTGCAGAGATTGTTTCTGAAATGAAGAGTAATATGACTTTTTTAGCACCCTTACTTTCAGGAATAGTAATAGGTTTGGCTTTAATGATAACATCTATTCTTAATACTCTTAATGTTGCTACGCTTTCTGGAGTAGATACATCTGCTTTGGGAAATATAAAAAACATTCTTGGAATATTTAATATAGAAACTATGATTCCCCCTTATTATCTTCAGATTGCAATAGGAATTTATCTTATTCAGGTTATTTTTATATTGACTGGAACTTTAGTCACAATAGATTCGGGTGAAGATAAATTGGAAAGAACAAGTAGGATAGGAGAAAATTTAAAAAAAGGAATGGTGTTTTATTTTTTCACAGCATTGGTTTCAGCATTGGCTTTATTTGTATTAACTACGATTGTTCTGGGGAATTTGTTTTAAGTAAATTTTATTAAGTCTTCTTTTTTGTATTATTAATGAGAAAGAGGGGTAAGAGTATAAAAAAGGATTTTTATACTAAGTCTTTTTTAACAAAAAGTCGTAAGGGGATTGTTACAGAGTATCTTCCCTGGCTTTTAATAGCTCTTGTTGTTTTGGTTATTGTTCTTATATCAATATTTTTCCTTAAAGAAAAAGGAGTTTCTTTCATAGATCAAATTAAAAATTTATTCAGGAGAAGTTAATGGAAATTACAGTAGGAAGTTTAATAAAAATAATTTTAGGTGTTTTGGTTGTGGCAGCAGTTGCATATGGGTTGTATATTTTCTTTACTAATCATGTTATTGATTCGTTCAAAAATATAGGCATCAACACTACAGTTAAATTTTTAATGACTTTATATTAAGATGAATAATTTTAAGGGAGATAAAAGGGGTTTCATGCTTGGAGAGGAAACTTTGAAGATACTCGTTGCAGTTATCTGCATAATCTTCTTGGTTTATATTTTGGTAGCTATTTATAATTCCAACACGTCTGCTAAAAAAATTGAAGAGGCAAAAAATATTTTGTCAAGAATTGAGACAATTATAGTTTCTTTGGAGGAAGGGGCAATTGAAAATCAAGATGTGCCTAATCCCCAAGGTTGGCATTTATACAGTTTTATGGAAGAGGAAAAACCTAATTCTTGTTTGAATGATAATTGTCTTTGCATATGTGCTAATTCTTTAATAGAAAGTATTAAATCTCAGGCAAAAAAATGTGATGAGAAAGGTGCTTGTTTGGTTATATCAAATCTTGCAACATCCAATCTCAATTTAAAAATAAAAGATGTTGATGAACTCTTGTTTATAGGAATTAAAAAACAAGGCGGGAAAATTTTGATTGGAGAATTAAAATGAGTTTTGATGATTTGATAAAATATTTAATATGGATAATCTTCTTTGGAATTGTTTTAACAGGTTTATTTTTTATGCTTAAAAAGTTGGGGGTTTTATAGTCACAAATGAAAAATAGGAAATTTTTTAGCTTCGGCATGGAGAACTCGTAGATGAAAAATAGGAAATTTTTTAGCTTCGGCAGGTGGAATTCGTAGATGAAAAAAATAAAAGGGGAAATAACAACACAGCAGATAGTCTTATTAATAATCCTTTTAGCGAGTTTTTTAATAATTTTATTTTTGCTTTTCAGATTGGATATTGGAAAACAATCAGATAGTGAGATATGTCATAATTCTATTGTTATGCGTGGGAATCCAGTTCTTCCTGCAGATGCTATTTCCTTGAAATGTTCTAGAACTTATGTTTGCATAACTAAAGATGGAAGTTGTGAGAAAATGACAAAACCAGAAATAAAGAAAGTAAAAACTAAAGAGGAAGTTTATAATGTTTTGGCAGAAGAAATGGCAAATTGCTGGTGGATGTTTGGAGAAGGAAAAGTGAATTATGTTACAGATACTATGAAAAAAAATAATTATTGTTCCATATGTGCACAGGTCCTTTTTGATAATAGTTTAAACGAAATTGAGGGAATGGAAGAGAATATTAATAAAGATGAATTTTATAATTATCTTTCTATGACTCCTCTTCCAGAAGGGGAAATGAATTATGCAGAATATTTTCTTGGGACAAATGATATTAATAAATTAAAAGAAGAATTATCAAATAAAGCAGATAAAGAAGTTGGGTTTGGGACAATTAAAATAGGAGAGCAATATTTTATTGTTATGGGTATTACAAGTGAAGTTAATACTATTGGTTGGGTGATAAGGGGCGCTGCATTGGGGGGTGTTGTGGTTGTTGGGCTTGCAACGTTTGGTGTTGGAACTGCAAGTTTTGCTGCAGTTTTAGTGGGAGATATTGCAGCAGGAGTTATAGGAGCAGGAGGAGCAGGAATTGCGGACATGATTTCTCCAAAAATTGGGGCAATTATGGTTGATGGAGATGGAATAAAAAACAAATTTATGACTCCCACAATTCAAGGAGCAAATTCTGAGGAATTTAAAGCACTTAATTGTGAAGAGATTCTCACTTCTTCTTAGATAATTTTATTAACAACATTTTCATATTTTTTATATGAATAAGAGCAAATGTGAAATTTGTACTTTATCATTTAATAAATAAAATGACAAAAAAGGGGACAATTCTTGTTGAGAATGTTATTTTTATAATACTCAATTTGATTTTTCTTGCAGTGCTCATTTTATTTTTAATAAAACAGGGAAGTGGAGCAATTGTTCTTGAGCAGGTTTATTCAAAGCAGACGGCAATGCTTGTAGATTCTGCAAAACCTGTTATGCTGCTTAAGATTGACATGGAAAAAGGGATAAAGATTGCAGAGAAAAATGGAATTGATTTTAATGATGTAGTTAAGATAGAGGGAAATATAGTTAGAGTAAAATTAAGCAAAAATGGGGGATATACTTATGCTTTTTTTAATGATGTTGATGCAGTGTCTTATGCTGAAAGAGATGATAAAAATGAATATACAGGGATGTATGTTCTTACAATAAATAAAAAGGAAACAGAAAATGAATAAGTTAGGTACAGATAAAATTCTTTCAATGTATTGGTTTATTATTTTAACTCTTGTGGCTGGCGGAATATTTGCCATGGTTTATAATTTTTATGGGGCTCCTTATGATGTCCGAAATATAGAATCAGAAATTCTTGCAGAAAAAATTGCAGATTGCATATCAAGGGGGGCAATTATTGATTCAGAATTTTTTGTAGAAGGAGCCTTTAATACTGAAATTAGTGAAGTCTTTATGGAAAAGTGCAATTTCAATTTTAAAGTTGAAGGGGGTTATGGAGATAATAAAGAGATTCAATATTTTTATGAGGTAGAATTTTACACTCCTGAAGATGTAGCAAATCCGAAATTTGGTTTTTATGGCGGGAATAATAACTGGAAAAGTGACTGTTTTATAAAAAAGGAGAATAATAAAGAGTATGCCAAACTTGCAAAATGCACAGAAAAAAGATTTTACGCTTTAAGTGAGGAAGGGAATCAATATTTAATTAAAATTTTATCTGCAATTGGAAAATCCGAAAAAAATGTTAGATAATAAGAAAGCGCCAATAAAATTGTCTCATTACAATTTTTTTGCAAAAAACCGTAAAGCGCAGGTTGGAGAATCTATTACCTGGGTAGTTGCCACTATAATTTTGATAATTGTTTTGATTATTTTTATTTATGCTTCAATTGCCTTGGCAAAAACCAAATCTCTTAAATTAAATGTAAAAGAGGATTCAGAGGATTCTGCTGATTGGATAAATTCAAAGACACAAATAGCATATTCAATTAACAGCAATAATAAAAATAAAATTGAGGAATGGATTTCCCAGAATAATGAAAATGAATAAGAGGGGGGATTTGCCTGTTACTATTTTGATTATAGGAGTATTTGCAGTATGTACTTTGGCTCTACTCAGTTTTTTTTATTCTTCCTATCAAATTCATAAGTCTTTTGTTGGGGTTGAAATGATTGAAAAAGCAAATGTCCAGATAGAATCTCATAATTTGGAACATTTTTATATATACAAGAATGTAACAAAGATTTCTCCAGAATGGGGATCTGGTTGGTTAAAGGAGAAAATTATCTTTTCTGTAGAATATAATCCTTAGGCTTATTATCTGGTAAAAGAAAACATTTTTAAACAAAATAATCTATTATTTCATAATGGAAAATAAAAAAGAGCCAATGAAATTGTCTCATTACAATCTTTCTATAAAAAATAGTAGGGGGCAAGGAATGAGCACAAGTACAATAATTTTGCTTATTTTAGGGCTTGTTATATTGGTTATTCTTGTTTTAGGTTTTAGTTTAGGATGGAATAAAATTGCTCCTTGGATAAATACAAATAATCTGGAGACAATAAAAACTTCATGTGGGGCTGCTTGTTCTACGAATAGTGTTTATGATTTTTGTTATGTGAGCAGAGATATTAAAGATGGAGTCAATAAGAAATTTGGAGCAACTTGCCAGGAACTTGCAACAAATTCTACATTAATATTCAGAGGATATGGCATAGAACAATGCTCTGATTTGTGTCCGATTGTTCCTGTTGGATAATCTCAAAATGTCTAATTACGCTTGTTCTGAAAGAAGAAATAAGAGAAAGAATAAAATGAAAGAGAAAAAAAAGCATCCCTATAAGAAAGGTGGAAAATTAAGAAATTTGGAGATTAAGGCTTGATTAGTTTTAGATTAATTTTATAAAATCATATTTCTTGTTAATTATATGTTGGAAGTAATTTTTTTAATAGTTTTGGGATTGATATGGATTATATTTGCAGTTATACAAGATTTAAAGAAAAGAGAGATAGCAAACTGGCTTAATTTTTCACTCATTCTTTTTGCCTTAATTTTCAGGTTCTTTTATTCTTTATTTAATAATCAAGGATATAGTTTTTTTTATCAGGGCGTACTTGGTTTTGGGGTTTTCTTTATAATAGGAAATTTACTTTATTACGGAAGAGTTTTTGCTGGAGGAGATGCAAAGCTCATAATGGCTTTGGGAGCAGTTATCCCTTTTTCAGAAAGTCTATTTGCAAATCTTAATTTAGTTATGATCTTTTTTGCTTTTTTCCTTGTTGCAGGGGCATTTTATGGAATAATATATAGTTTAGTTTTAGGAATAAAAAATTATGGGAATTTTAAAAAGGAATTTTCTAAAAAATTTAAAAAAAATAAGAAGTTTTTTTATATGGCATTAGTCTTAAGTTTGATTTTGGTTGTTGCTTCAATTTTTATTAGCACACTGGTTTTTCTTGCTATTCTTATTATTATATCCCCTTATATTTATTTTTCAGCAAAAGCAATTGATGAATCTTGCATGATTAAAAAGATTAATACAAAAAATTTAACTGAAGGAGATTGGCTCTATAAAGATGTGAAAATTGGGAAAAAACTGATAAAAGCAAAATGGGATGGGCTGAGCAAAGAAGAGATAATCCTTTTGAGGAAGAAAAAAAAGGATATTCTAATAAGGCAGGGAATTCCTTTCAGTCCTGTCTTCTTAATTAGCTACTTAGCATTAATCTATATGCTAATAAACCAAAAGGTATATTTATTTTAGATATTTTAATGATATTTTTAAGGAATTCTTTTAGGCAACCAAAGTTTTGATTCTTTGATTTTCTTTATTTTTGCCTTTTTAATAGTTTTTATTTTTTGTTTTTTTTCAAGCATTTCTTTCAAACTTTCAAGTTCCTCTTTTGATATTTGATTTCTTTTGGAATTAAGAGTTTCATTACTATAAACCGGGAGAATATTAATTATCGTCTCCCCAAGAGAGTAGGCAGATGAAATTAAAACTTCTTTGGGTTTAAATTTTGTTTTTATTTTTTTTGCTATTTTTTTTGCTAGAGAAAAAATTGATTGGGGGATTTTTCCGGATTCTGATACTGCTTTCTTTGGGATTATTATTGTATGCCCCTTTGATATTGGTTTTATCTCAAGGACAGCTATAGAATCTTTATTTTTATCTATAATGTAAGAGGGGATTTTTCCTTCTGCAATCAGCCTAAATGGATTTTCATTTTGGCTTGGTTCTTGAAATTCTTTGTCTGATTCTGGATTTGATTCCGAAGCTATGAGTTTATTCTTCCTGAGAAATTCAAGAAATTCATTTTCATTCATTGAATTTATACTTCCTATAGCTGAATTTTTTTTATCTTCGGGAAAAGTTGATTCTATCTGTTGTATAATTTGTTTTTTAAATTCTTCAATTTGTTCATCTGAAATTTTCATATTATTTTAAGAAAGATAGTGTTAATAAGTTTTATGCAATTTTACGTATGTCAACCAGTTGAACAGAAGCGACATTTTCTATTTTTGAAAATTTATCTTCAAGACTTTCTACATTTTTATCATCAGGATAAAAAAAGAATACAAT
>Ga0268276_1000995_pt1 | contig 30066 bp, 20 predicted proteins | sample saktaG_4_FD_190145 | JGI IMG/M metagenome (GOLD analysis project Ga0268276, IMG submission 190145) | Saline water microbial communities from Sakinaw Lake, British Columbia, Canada - sak_2010_1_5_45m | ecosystem: Environmental > Aquatic > Non-marine Saline and Alkaline > Saline ...
CGCAGACGTCCAGGCCCTCGACGAAAGCGCCCTTGCCCGTGCCGCCGTCGTTGACGGACCTCCACATGCCTTCGATGACGCTTTCGAAGGTCGACGGCTTGAAAGGCGACTCCGCGGCGGTGCCGTTGTCATCCGAGGAAACTCCCTTACCGCCGGCCGGGGCGCGCAGGAAGAGATGGGGCCGTTTCCGCCGCTGGCCCCGTTCCGCGATCATGGCGGTGAGGACCGCGATCTGGAGCGGGGTCACCTGAAGCTGGCCCTGGCCGATGGCGACCGAGATCGTCTCCCCAAGATACCAAGGCGTCTTCAGGGTCCTCGTCTTCCATTCCGAACTCGGTACGAGCCCCTCTTTCTCACCGGCCAGGTCCACGCCGGTTTTTTTCCCGAGGCCCAGCCGCCCCGCGGCCTTGGCGATCATGTCGATACCCATCCGTTGGCCGAGCGTGTAGAAGTAGATGTTACACGAATTCTTGATGGCGTCGGTCAGGTTCATCGAACCGTGCCCCGGCGCGAACCAGCAGTGGCGGACGGCGCCGTAGATCAGGGTGGATCCCCTGCAGTAGACGGTCGTCTCGGGCGTGACATAGCCGAAGTCGAGTCCGCCGAGGCTCATGGCCAGCTTGAAGATCGAGCCCGGAGCGTACAGGCCGCGGATGGCCCTGTTCTCCAGGGGCGAAAGCGGGTCGTTCGTGAGCTGGTTCCATTCGGTCGGGGTGAACCGGGTGATGAACCTGTTCGGGTCGAAGGTGGGGAAGCTGGCCAGGGCCAGGATCTCGCCCGTCTGGGGTTCGAGGGCGACGACCACGCCCTCGCGGCCTTCGAGGGCTTCCTCGGCTTTGGCCTGGAGCCGGCGGTCGAGCGTCAGGAAGACATCGCCGCCCTGGACGGCGTTCACACGCGCTTTTTCATCGCGGACACGGCCAAGGCTATCGACGACTTCGATGATCTTACCGTCCTCGCCCGTCAGGATGCCGTCGTATTCCCTTTCGACCCCGGTCTTACCGACCATCTCTCCCGCCCGCGCCGCCCGGCCCGGCTCGGCCCGTATCTCCTCGGGGGTTCGTTCCTGGAGATAGCCGAGGACGTGTGCGGCCAGGGTCCCCTTGGGGTAGAATCTCCGGGGCTCCGCGTCCACCACGAGCTCCGGGAACTCGAGCCGGCGGCTCTCGATAGGGGCGATGTCTTCGGAACTTAGGCCGTCCTTGATGACGATGGGCTCGAACGCCTGGAGATCCTTGTATTGCTCGAGCCGGTTGCGGAGAGTTTTTCCGTCGATTGCGAGGAGCCGGCCGACCGCCGCCAGGGATGCTTCCAAGTCCTTGACGTTCTCGCGGATGAACGAGACCTTGAAGGAGGCCCCGTTGTCAGCCAGGATCTCGCCATTCCTGTCGCGGATGAGCCCCCGCGGCGCGGCCAGCGTCCGCTGCCGGGTTCGGTTGGCCTCGGCCAGGCTCGAGAACTTCTTATGATCCAGGATCTGGACCTTCCAGTAGAAGGACAGGGCCAGGAAAGTCAGGGCGGCGATGACCCAGAAAACCGTGTTCGCCCGGCGGCGCACGAGCGACAGGTCTTCATAGATGTTCACTTCGGGCATCAGTCGCCTCGGGAGCCACGGGCCCGGAGCCTCCGCTCGACCGCAAAGAGGGAGCTCGCCACGGCGGCCGTGACCAGGGGTTGGAGCAGGATCAGCCCGCCGTGGAAGTTCAGGGATTCCCGGCGGACGACCGCCGTGACGAGGACCCAAAGGACCATCTCCAGGACCGACATGATCAGCATGAATAATCCGTTCCGGAAAAGCGGCGCGACGTCGATCCTCCTGGAGATGAATCCGGCCCAGAACCCGAGCAGGGTCTTGGTCAGGCCCCCGACGCCGAAGACGCCCAGGGAGAAGGCGTCCTGGACCAGGCCGCACGCCGTCCCTAGGAAGGCCCCAAAGACCTCTCCCCTGCGGACCGAGAAATAGAGGACGACCACGGAAAAAGCGTTGAAAACGACGATGAGCTCCGGCCCGGCGCCCCCGGCCAACGAGTAAACGGAGACGGCGAGGAGTGTCGCCAGGAAGGCGCGGAGGACCTCCTTCATGACGGTTCCCCTCATTCTTCGTTGCCCCCCGCCTTGGCAATGACGGCGACGATGTCGATCGTGTTGAACCGGAAATACGGCTCGACGATGATCCTGAGGAAGATCGGCGAGGACTCGTCCTTCTCGATGCTCCGGATGCTGCCCACGCGCAGGCCGGCCGGGTAGATCTTGTCGTAGCCGGTCGTCAGGAGCTCCTCGCCGGACTGCCCGCCGCTGGCGCTGGCCAGGACATAGCGAAGCTCACAGCTGGCGCCCGACCGGCCGGTCAGCGAACCCGTCAGCCGGCCGACGGCGGAGACGACGCTGACGCTGCTGTCCTTGTCGGTGATGAGCTGGACCATCGTCTCTCTCAAGCTCACCGGCTCGATCGTCCGCCCGACGAGGTTGCCGACACGGTCGCACACGGCCATGTCCTTGCCGACTCCGTCGAGGCTCCCCTTGTCGAGGACGATCGTTTGGAAGGGGTTGGCGCTGTCGACCCCGATGACCCGCGCCGGAACGATCTTCCCCTGGAAGTCGGCCAGTCTCTCCCGGACCTGGGCCTCTGATCGGAAGAATTGGAGTTGGTCCTCGAGGAACCGGACGTCCTGGTTGAGGAAGAAGTTCTCCTTCTTGAGTTTCTGGTTCTCGCCCCGAACGCGGCGCAGGTCGATGTAGTTCGTCCACAGGGACCCGACCCCGCGGACGGCGCTTGTGACGGCTCTCTCGACGGGTGAGAAGAGGAAAAAGATCGACTTTTCGAACAGCGACTTCTCCGCCCCGCGCGGGATCTGGATGGAGATGAGCAGAATGTGAAAGGCCACGAGCCCGGCCAGGATGAGGGCGCTTCGTCGCTTTTCCCAGATGGGCATGGAACCTCTCGAGCCGCCGCGGCTCTGACCTCAGATGAGCGAGATCTTCTTCAGCAGGTCCAGGTCGTCAAGCATCTTGCCGGCCCCGAGGACGACCGTCGTCAGCGGGTCATCGGTGATGAACACGGGCAGCTGGGTCTCCTCGCGGATCCTCTTGTCCAAGTTCTTGAGGAGCGCCCCGCCGCCGGTCAGGATGATGCCCCGGTCGATGATGTCCGCCGAAAGCTCGGGCGGCGTCCGTTCCAGGGCGATGCGGACGGCGTTGACGATGGCGGCCACGGTCTCCTCGATGGCCTCGCGGATCTCCTGGTCGTCGACGACGATGGTCCTCGGGATACCTTCCCGCAGGTCCCGGCCCTTGATCTCCATGGTCATCGGCTCGTCGAGCGGATAGGCGGAGCCGATCTGCATCTTGACGATCTCGGCCGTCCGCTCGCCGATGAGCAGGTTGTACTTTTTCTTCAAGTAGTGGATGACGGCGTCGTCCATCTCGTTGCCGGCGATGCGGATACTGTGGTTGAAAACGATCCCGTCGAGGGAGATGACGGCAATGTCGGTCGTGCCGCCGCCGATGTCGACGATCATGTTCCCGGTCGGTTCGGAGATGGGCAGGCCCGCTCCGATCGCGGCCGACATGGGCTGTTCGATGAGGTAGACCTCCGAGGCCTTGGCCCGCAGGGCGACGTCCTTGACGGCCCGGCGCTCGACCTGGGTGATCCCGGTCGGGATGCCGATGACGATCCTCGGCCGGAGCAGGAAACCGTGGTTGTCCATGGCCTTCTTGAGGAAGTAGTCCAGCATCTTCTCGGCGATCTCGAAGTCGGCGATGACGCCGTCACGCATGGGCTTGATGGCCATGACGCTCGCCGGAGTCTTGCCGAGCATCTGTTTCGCCCGCGAGCCGACGGCTTCGACTTTGCCCGTCAACTTGTTGACGACGACGATCGAGGGCTCCTGGACGATAATGCCCTTGCCCTTGAGGAAGACCAGGGTGTTGGCCGTCCCCAGGTCGATGGCCAGGTCGCAAAAAAACCTTTCTTTCAACCATCTGATAACGCTCATTTTGCCTCTTTCTTCAACGACGTCCTTTTTAACATATTTCGCCGCCCGAAGCAAATCCATGGACCCGCGGCCGCCGAAGAAAGGCCTGAGGTGAGGCTTGACTTTGATTCCTGACTTAAGATATACATTAGGAAACTTCGGAAAGGAGCTCGCGATGAGTTACCAACCCTACGTCCCTGAAAAAACAGACCAGAGAGAGTTTACCCTCCGGGCCGTCCTCATCGGCCTCGTCCTGACGGTCATTCTCGGCGCGGCCAACGCCTACCTCGGCCTGAGGGCCGGCATGACCATCGCGGCCACCTATCCGGCCGCCGTCATCGGCATGGCCGTTTTGCGCATCATGAGGGGCTCGATCCTCGAGGAGAATATCGCCCGGACCATCGGCTCGATCGGCGAGTCGATCGCCGCCGGGGCCATCTTCACCATCCCGGCTTTCATCATCTCCGGCGCCTGGATGAACTTCAACACCTTCGATGCCTACATCAAGTCGGTGGCCCTGATGTTCGTCGGCGGCCTCCTGGGGATCCTGTTCGTGACATTCCTCCGCCGGGTCATGGTCACCGACCCCGACCTCGTCTTCCCCGAATCGGTCGCCGCGGCCGAGATCCACAAGGCCGGGCAGAAGGGCAGCCAGGGTTCGAAGTTCCTGTTCCAGGCCATGGGCTTCGGGGCGCTCATCTATTCTCTCGGCGTCGTCCAGGTCTTCGCCGCCAGCAAGGACTTCATCATCAAGGTCGGCAAGATCGGAATGAGCTTCGTCCGTTTGGGAGCCGCCAAGGACGCCCCCACGGTCGCCGCGGGCGGCACCGTGGCCGTCTCCGGCCCGGGCGTCTTCCCCGCCTACATCGGCGTCGGCTACATCATCGGGCCGCGCCTGGCCGCTCTCAACTTCGCCGGCGGCGTCCTGGCCTGGGGGCTGTTCGCGCCCCTTCTGATGTTCTTCCTCGGACCGCAGCTCATCGGCACGTTCTACGGTCCGGGCGTCGCCGCGGCCGACGTCAACTGGGCCGACATGGTCACCAACGTCTGGAAGTTCATCATCCGGCCGATCGCCGTCGGCGGCATGCTCGTCGGGGCCGGTTACACCCTCTATCGGATGCGGAAGAACCTGGGCGCCGGCCTCAAGCGCTCGATCCGCGACGTCAAGAAGGCGGCCGGACAGGGCGAGGTCGTCTCGAGGCTCGAAAAGGACCTGAACCCGAAGCTCGTCCTCGTCCTCATGGGCTTAACTTTCGTCCTGATGGTCTTCGTTTACAACACCTTCTCCAAATCCCTCGGCTCGGCCCTTGTGGCCGCCGCGGTCATGGCCATCGCCGGCTTCTTCTTCGCCGCGGTCTCGGGCAACCTCGTCGGGACGATCGGCTCGTCCAATAACCCGATCTCCGGCCTGACCCTGTCGACACTGATCATCGCCGCCCTGCTCATGGTCGTCGTCGGGGCGACCGGGACGAGCGGCGTCGCGGCCGTTCTCGGCGTTGCCGCCGTCGTCTGCGTCTCCTCGGCCGTCGCCGGCGAGATGCTCCAGGACCTCAAGGTCGGGCACATCCTGGGCGGCACGCCCTGGAAGATGCAGGCCGGCAACATCCTCGGCATCCTCGTCGCCTCCCTGGTCATGTATTTTCCGCTCATGCTCCTCCACGGCGCCTTCACCTTCGGCAGCAAGGAACTGCCCGCGCCCCAGGCCGGCCTCATGGCCGCCCTGTCTCAGGGCATCGTCGGCGGCGAGATGGCCTGGCCGCTCGTCATCGTCGGCATGCTCATGGGTTTCGCCTTCATCCTCGTCCAGGTCAAGTCGCCGATGCTCGTCGCCGTCGGCATGTACCTGCCGCTCGAGACGACCTTCGCCATCTTCATCGGCGGCATGATCAAGGGTCTCGTCGACAAGTCCATGGCCAAGAGAAAATTCAACGCCGCCCAGACCGCCCGGGCGACCAACGTCGGCATCCTGCTCGCCGCCGGTCTGATCGCCGGAGAAGCATTGATGGGCCTCATCAAGGCGGCCTGGAAATTCTTCTTCCTCCAGAACGTCATCCATTCCGATATCCCGTTGCTCTTCAAGAGCGGCAAGTACTTCGGCGTGGTCGACCTCTACATCGGCGGCCTGGCCGTCCTCGTCCTCATCGGACTCTACCTCATCAAGGTGCCGCTCAAGAACGCCGGCGCCGCCGACGAACCGGCGCCGCCTTCGGCCGTCATCTGATCATAAAGAGGGACTGTCCTCATTCGGGGGCCTTTTTTGATATGCCCCCGAATGAGGGCTGTCCCTCTTTCTCTTTTTCGGGTAAAATGAACGCGGAAGGGAAACCATGGCTTTGCGCGAGATCCTCATCATCGGGCACCCGATGCTCGTCGAGAAGGCGGAGCCCGTCGCCCTCGTCGACGAGGACATCGTCCGCCTGGCCGGGGACATGGCCGAAACCGTCCACGCCGCCCCGGGCATCGGCTTGGCCGCGCCCCAGGTCGGCGTCGGCAAGCGATTGATCGTCGTCGACCTCTCGGTCGGCGAGAGGAAGGACGACCTGATCGTCCTCGTCAACCCGGAGATCGTCAAGAAAGAAGGCTCGGTCACGTGCGAGGAAGGCTGTCTCTCGGTCCCGGACATCCGCGAGAAAGTGACCCGGCCTTACCGGGTAACCGTTCGAGGCCTCGACATCGAGGGACAGCCGGTCGAGATCGACGCCGAAGACCTCCTGGCCCGCGTCCTCTGTCACGAGATCGACCATCTCGACGGCATCCTCTTCATCGAGAGGCTCTCTCCCTTGAAACGGAAGCTCATCCGGAAAAAGCTGAAAAAGAACGCGGCGGCCGGCGTGATCCTATGAGAATCGTCTTTTTCGGGAGCCCGGCGGCGGCCCTCCCCTCTCTCCGGGGACTCATCGAAGCGGGACACACCGTCGAGCTCGTCGTCACCCAGCCCGATAAGCCCGCCGGGCGCGGCCGGAAGGTCCTGCCCTCCGCAGTCAAGTCCCTCGCCCGCGAACGGGGGTTCCCCGTGATCGAGCCGGCCAAGATCCGTACGGACGAAACGGCCCTCGAACGAGTTCGGACGGCCGCCCCCGACGTCAATGTCGTCGTCGCCTACGGGCAGATCATCCCGAACGCCGTCCATTCCCTCCCCCGGCACCGCTCTCTCAACGTTCATTTCTCCCTTCTTCCGAAATACCGCGGCGCGGCCCCCGTCCAATGGACCATCCTCAACGGCGACGCGGAATCCGGAGTGACCATCATCGAGCTCAACGACAGGATGGACGAAGGCGACATCCTGGCCGTGAAGCGTGTTCCCGTCGGGCCTCGTGAAACGGCACGGGAACTCGAAGATCGCCTGGCCGGGCTGGGAGCGGCGCTCCTCATCGATACGATCGAACATATCGACGGGGTCAGCCGCATCGCTCAAGACCATCGCCTGGCCTCCCCGGCCCCCAAGATCAAGAAGGAGGACGGCCGGATCTGCTGGGAGGACGCGGCCCCGGCCGTGGACCGGAGGGTCAGGGCCCTGGCCGACCGCCCCGGCGTCCACACCTATTTCAAGGGGCGGAGGACCGGCATCTTGGGCGGCAGGAACCTCGAAACGGCTGGCGGCGGGCAGGCGCCGGGCACGGTCCTCACGATCGGGAAAGAGGGCCTGACGGTCTCCTGCGGCGGCGGGACGACTTTTTTGATCGAAGAGATCCAGCCGGAGGGCAAAGGCCCGATGGCGGCCTATGCCTTTTCCCTTGGGACGAGGATCGGCCCCGGCGATTGCTTGGGATAAGGGGCAGCCGGCGGCCGGCTATTCTTCGAGGAGGTAGTTCCAGGGATTGACGCGTTTGCCGTCGCGCCAGACTTCGTAATGGACATGGGGACCGACGGCTTTGCCCGACTGGCCGATGTAGCCGATGACATCCCGCCTCTTGACCCTCTGTCCGGCTTTGACGGCGAACTTGCTCATGTGGCCGTAGACGGTCGTGAATCCGTTGCCGTGACTGATGGTGACGTTCCTGCCCAAGTACTTGTCTGTCTGGACCTTGATGACGATCCCGTCGGCCGTGGCCACGATGGGGTTACCGATGTTGGTCGAGATGTCGATCCCGTAGTGCATCGTCCACACCCCGGTGAAGGGATCGTTCCTCTTGCCGAAAGGCGAGGCCATCCAGCCCACAGCCGGCATGATCGAGGGCGTCGAGGCCAGCCGCAGGCTGTCGCTCTCGAAAAAATTGAGCAGGCTGTTGAGGTTGCTCTCGATGCTCATGGCCTTTTGATTCAGGTTCTGGATCGTGCCATTAGAGAGGATCTGGGGGCCCCTCGGGACGGGCGCCTGTTCGGACTCGGGTTCTTCGGTCTTCCCGGGATCGCCGCCGCCGATCCCGGCCGGCGCGGTCAGGACGTCGGGCGACTTCAGCCCGGCCATGATGTTGAGCTTCTTGGTGTAGCTTTCGAAGTGCGAAATGGTCGCCTTAAGCTCGCCGATGGACTTCTCGTAGTCGGCGATCACCATTTTCTGTTCGGCCGTTTCCGCCCGGAGGGCCTTGTATCTGCCCCGGATGACGCTCATGCGGACGTAATCGACGAGCACGGCGGCGAGGGCCAAGCCGAGGACCACCCCTCCCACGGCCAGGGATTTCAGGGCCCGCTGGGAAAAGGACAAGGTTTTAGTGCTGGTCTTCGTGTGCGGAACGATGATGACAGACAGATGTTTTTTAGCCATTGTCCTCGTCTCTAGTACCACATTCGCTTAAAAAGTGTCAAGCCTTATTAGGGGGAAATTCTCCTCCCCGCGTTTGGCTAGTCCCAATACCGTCAGGAAGGCCGTCCCTCCTCAGGGCAAACGGTTACCCGCCGCAAAGGACCGACCCGCCGTTGACATCCAGGATCTCTCCCGTGACGTGCCGGGCCAGGTCGGACGCCAGGAACAGGATCGGGCCGGCGATGTCTTCCGCCGGAGGGATCCGCCTCAGCGGGATCGTCTGGCGGACCTTCTCCTTGAATCCCGGCTCGCTGAAACTCGGCGCGCTCATGTCCGTATCCACCCAGCCCGGGGCCACGGCGTTGACCCGGATTCCGAACGGGGCCAACTCGACGGCCAGGGACTTGGTCAGGGAATGAAGGGCGCCCTTGCTCGCCGCGTAGTGGGAATGGAACGCCTCTCCCCTGACGCCGGCCGTGGAGGTGACATTGATGATGGATCCCCGCCCGTGCTCCTTCATGGCCGGGACGACGGCGTTCGTAGCGTAGAAGACCCCATCCACGTTGATCCCGATCGTTTCCCGGTAGACGGCGTCGTCCATCCGTCCCATCTCGAGGTAGGTCCAGACCCCGGCGTTGTTGATCAGGGTGTCGAGCTCCCCCCATTTGGCCAGGACGTCTCCGACCATCCGGTCGACGTCGGAATGGGAGGATATGTCGGCCTTATAGACGAGACACCGGCGGCCAAGCTTTTCCACGCTCTTTAATACTTCCTCGGCCGCCTTTTGGTTGCTGACGTAGTTCAGGGCGACATCGGCGCCCGCTTGGGCGAAAAGAAGGGCCGTCGCCCGTCCGATGCCCCGCGACCCGCCGGTGACCAGGACTTTTCGCCCGTCGAGCCGGATCATCGGACGTACCCCAGGCTGAAGTCGCCCATCTTATGGAATTCGAGGTAGCGGTAGATCTCCTCGGCCTTGGGCAGGACCTTTTCACGCATGACAGCCATGTATTCCTGGACCGTGGGGATCTTGCCTTTGAGAGCGGTCAGGGCGGCCAGCTCGGCCGAGCCCAGGTAAACGCGGCTATTGTCCCCCAGCCTGTGGTCGAAATTCCGGGTCGATGTGGAAAAGACCGTCGTCCCGGCGCCGACCCGGGCCTGGTTGCCCATGCAGAGGGAACATCCCGGCAGCTCGGTCCGGCCGCCGGCCGCGGCGTAGATCGCGTAATATCCTTCCCGCTTGAGCTGGGCGGCATCCATCTTGGTCGGCGGCGTGATCCAGACCCTGGCCGGCGGAATGCCCGCCTTGTCGAAAATGCGGCCGGCGGCCCTGAACTGGCCGATGTTGGTCATGCACGAGCCGATAAATACCTCCTGGACCGGGTCGCCGGCGATGGCCGAGAGAGGCCTGACGTCGTCGGGGTCGTTGGGGCAGGCGACCAGGGGCTCGGTGATCTCCGCTAGGTCGATCTCGAGGACGGCCTTGTATTCGGCATGAGAGTCCCGCTTGATGAGGACGGGATCCTTCAGCCATTGACGACAGGCCGCGATCCGCTTGCGGAGCGTGTCGGCGCTCTCGTAGCCCTCCTCGATCATCTTTTCCATGAGGGCGATATCGCTTTTAAGGTATTCGGCGACGCGCTCCTCTTTGAGGGCGATCACGGCGGCCGCGGCCGACCGCTCCGCCGAGGCGTCGGTCAGCTCGTAGGCCTGGTCCACGGGCACGTCTTCGAGTCCCTCCATTTCCAGGACGCAGCCGTTGAAGATGTTCTTCTTATTCTTCTTTTCGACCGTCAGCAGACCTTTCTTGACGGCGAAATAAGGGACGGCGTTGACGGCGTCGCGCAGGGTGATCGCCGGGTTGAACTTCCCCTTGAACTTGACGAGTACGGATTCCGGCATGTCGAGAGGCATGAAGCCGAGCGCCCCGGCGAAGGCGACCAGGCCGGAGCCGGCCGGAAAGCTGATGCCGATGGGAAAGCGCGTGTGGGAGTCGCCGCCCGTGCCCACGGTGTCGGGCAGGATGAGCCGGTTCAGCCAGGAATGGATGACCCCGTCGCCGGGCTTGAGGGAAACGCCCTTGCGGGCGACCATGAACGGAGGGAGTGTCTTGTGCATCATGGCGTCGGCCGGCTTGGGATAGGCGGCCGTGTGGCAGAACGACTGCATGAAGAGGTCGGCCTGGAATTCGAGGCAGGCCAGTTCCTTGAGCTCGTCGGCGGTCATGGGGCCGGTGGTGTCTTGTGAGCCGACCGTGGTCATGTGCGGTTCGCACGCCGTTCCGGGGAGGACCCCAGCGACGCCGCAGGCCCGGCCGACGATCTTTTGGGCCAGCGTGTAACCTTGTTTCGGCTTGGGCCTGGGATTCTCGACGTTGATGAAGAAGTCCGCTTCGCCCAGGCCGAGCGCCTTGCGGGCCTTGGCCGTGAGCTGGCGGCCGATGATGAGGGCCAGGCGGCCGCCGGCGCGGAACTCGTCCTTGAGGGTGGGGGGCCTCATCTCGAGCTTCGAGATCTCCTCGCCCCCCGCGCCGAGGATGACCCCGGCCTTGAAGTCGAGGGTAATGACCTCCCCCGTTTTCATCCGGGTCACGTCGGCCAAAAGGGGCAGGCCGCCGGAGTCCTCGGCCGTGTTGAAGAAGATCGGAGCGATCAGGCCGCCGATGACGACGCCGGCCCGCCTCTTGTTGGGAACGAATGGGATGTCCTCCCCGATGTGCCATATCAGGGAGTTGCAGGCGGATTTGCGGCTCGACCCCGTGCCGACGACGTCGCCGACGAAAGCCACCCGGTGGCCCTCCTCGCGGAACTTCTTGATGACGCCGTTCCCGCCGGGGAAGCGGGTCTGGCCCATCGACTGGGCGTGAAGGGGGATATCGGGCCGGGTGGACGCATGGCCGGCCGGGGAGAAATCATCGGTGTTGATCTCGCCGTCGATTTTAAAGACCTTGAGGACGAGCTTTTCCGGGAATTCCGGGCGGGACAGGAACCACTCCCCTTTGGTCCAGGATTCCAGAACGGCCTTGGCCCAGGGGTTCGTCCCGGCGAGCTTGACGATCGTCTCGAGATGGCCGTAGACGAGGACGATCTTCTTCAGGGCATCGGCGGCGGCCGAGGCGATGGCGTTATCGGCAAGCGCCTCGACCAGGGGTTCGACGTTGTAGCCGCCGAGCATCGTCCCCAGCATCCGGACGGCGTCGCCGCGCGAAACGGCCGGGGACTTGACCGTTCCCTTGGCCACCGAGGCCAGCCAGGCGGCCTTGACCTTGGCCGAGGGGTCGACGCCGGGCGAAACCCGGTTCTCGAGAAGACCATGGAGAAGGCCGCCCTGTCCCGGGTCGGGCTTCTCGAGGTTCCGGCAGACTTCTTCGACTTCGGCCGGCGTCAAGGGCAAGGGCGGCAGGCCGATCTTCGCACGTTCCTTTTCCTGCTCGAAATAGGAATCCAACATGGCTCGTCTCCTCGTATGCGATTTAGCGCAATCTACTTTATAGGTATTGCTCCGGCTTTGTCAAAATTTCAGTTGCTTTTCGAGGTGAAAACAGTTAGAATTTGGTTCCTGTTTCTTTCTATCCTAATCTACATCAAATGGAGGGATTCACAGAATGGATATCGCCGCCATCGACAGAGCCAAGGAGCATTTCGGCAAGCTCCTCGAAGCGCAGATGAAACGGATGGAGAAGGTCAAGGCCTCTCCCGATTGGATCGATTACACCAAGCTTTCGCCGCTCAAGATCGGCATCCTCGCCGGCGACGGCATCGGCGTCTATATCGCCGCCCAGTCGAAGCGCGTCCTCGAGTTCCTGCTCCGGGACGAAGTCAAGGCCGGCAAGGTCGTCATCGCCGACATCGAAGGCCTGACCATCGAAAACCGCGCCGCCCACGGCTGCGCCATCCCGTCCGACGTCCTGGCCGAGATCAAGAAGTACCCCGTCACCCTCAAAGGCCCCACGACGACGCCGCGCAAGGGCGACCCCTGGCCCAACATCGAGAGCTGCAACGTCGCCGTGCGCAAGGAGCTCGACCTCTTCGCCAACGTCCGGCCGGTCCGCATCCCGAAGCAGGGCATCGACTGGATATTCTTCCGCGAGAACACCGAGGACCTTTACGCCCTCGGCTCCAACGGCATCGACGTCGACGCCGACATCTCCATCGACTTCAAGCTCATCACCGGCCCCGGTTCCGACCGCATCTGCCGCCTGGCCTTCGAGCACGCCAAGAAGAACGGCCGGAAGCGGGTGACCTGCGTCACCAAGGCCAACGTCGTCAAGACGACCGACGGCCGCTTCCTCGAGAACTTCTACCGCATCGCCAAGGAGTACCCCGGCATCGAGACCGACGACTGGTACATCGACATCATGACGGCCAAGCTCGTCGACGAGAAGCGCCGCCGCGACTTCCAGGTCCTGGTCCTGCCCAACCTCTACGGCGACATCCTGACCGACGAGGCCGCCGAGTTCCAGGGCGGAGTCGGCACGGCCGGCAGCGCCAACATCGGCAAGCAGTATGCCATGTTCGAAGCCATCCACGGCTCGGCCCCGCGCATGGTCACCGAGGGCCGGGCCCAGTACGCCGACCCCTGCAGCATGATCCGGGCCGCGGCCATGCTCCTCAACCACATCGGCTACACCGGCGCAGGCAAGAACCTGGAAATGGCTCTCGACATCACCGGCCAATACGAGAAGAAGCTGCTCATCACCGGCCGGGCGACGGGAGTGACGGGAGCGGAGTTCACCGATTACGTCATGGACTGGGTCAAGAACCCCAAGCTCCGGCAGACCTGGGAAGGCTACGTCAAGGGCTGAGCCCACAATACTTGTAAAGGAGACTTTCATGCGCAAGAAAATCGCACTCATCGGCGGCGGACAGATCGGCCAGATCCTGGCCATGCTCGCGGCCCAAAAGGAGCTGGGGGACATCGTCATCCTCGACATCCCCGAGCTCGAGAATCCGGCCAAGGGCAAGGCCCTCGACCTCATGGAGATGGCTCCCCACGGCAATTACGACGCCGAGATCTCCGGCACGTCCAACTACAAGGACATCGCCGGCGCCGACGTCGTCATCGTCACGGCGGGCAGGCCGCGCCAGGCCGGCATGACCCGCGAAGACCTCCTGGCCGTCAACCTGGATATCATCAAGCATGTCGCGGCGGGCGTCAAAGAGCACGCGCCCAAGGCGTTCTGCATCATCGTCACCAACCCCCTCGACGCCATGGTCTACGCTTTCTCCAAGGTCACCGGATTCCCGCGGCACCAGGTCATCGGCATGGCCGGGACCCTCGATACGGCCCGCTGGCGCTCCTTTGTCGCCATGGAGCTCGGCGTGTCGGTCAGCGATGTCGCCGGGACCGTCCTCGGCGGACACGGCCCGAGCATGGTGCCCCTTCCCCGCCTGACCACGGTCGGCGGCGTGCCCCTCACGGAGATCGCCACCAAGGAACAGATCGACAAGCTGGCCACCCGGACCCGCGAAGCCGGGACCGAGATCGTCAAACTCTTCGGCAAGGGCTCCGCGTTCTTCAGCCCGGCCTGGAGCGCCATCGTCCTGGCCGAGTCCTACCTCAAGGACAAGCGCCGCATCCTCCCCTGCGCCGCCCTTTGCCAGGGTGAATACGGCGTCCAGGGCCTGTTCATCGGCGTGCCGGCCATGATCTCGGCCAAGGGCATGGAAAAGATCTATGAGATCAAGCTTAACGACGAAGAGAAGGCCATGCTCTCGAAGACGGTCGACGTCGTTAAGAAAACCGTCGAAGAGACAAAACTCTAAGACGGGACGATCCGAGAACAAAGAAGAAAGGGGACACGCACCCCGGTGCGTGTCCCCTTTTGTGTTCCCTTTTTAGCCCTTTCCGTCCCCTCCGTTGGTTCCAGCGCCATCCCGTCTTTATTTCCTCAGACCCGGAGCGTATAATACCTTCCATCGCAAGGTCCCCATCGGCAGCACACCCCCATGCCCACACGACTTCCGATACACAGGTCTGAATCATGATAAAAGACAACGGCACGGTCGGCGACAAGATCAAGCGGACCTTGATCGGCAAGCCCCGCAACATCAAGGACCCGTCCATCTTCCACAAGCTGGCCTTGATCCCCATCCTGGCCTGGATCGGGCTCGGCGCCGACGGCCTGTCCTCGGCCTCCTACGGTCCCGAGGAGGCCTTTAAAGTCCTAGGCAAGCACACCTACCTGGCCCTGGCCCTGGCCCTGGCCACCGCCCTGACTGTATTCATCATCTCCTACGCCTACTCGCGCATGATCGAGTACTTCCCGACCGGCGGCGGCGGCTACGTCGTCGCCACCCAAACCCTCGGCGAGAAGGCTGGCGTCCTCTCGGGCAGCGCCCTCCTCGTCGACTACATGCTGACGATCACCGTCTCGATCGTCGCCTGTGGCGACGCCCTCTTCAGCTTCTTTCCGGCCTCCGTCCAGCCGCTCAAAACCCCCTTCGAGATCATGGCCATCATCTTCCTCGTCGTCATCAACCTGCGCGGCATCAAGGAATCGGTGACCATGCTGGCCCCGATCTTTATCGTCTTCATCATAACCCACGCCCTCCTCATCGGCTACGGCATCCTCAAGCACATCCCCGAGATCGGGGCCGTGGCCGCTGATGTCCGGTCCGGGTTTCAGGGCGGACTGGTCACCCTCGGCTTGGGCGGCATGGCCCTCCTCTTCCTGCGGGCCTTCTCGCTCGGCGGCGGCACCTACACCGGGATCGAGGCCGTGTCGAACGGCCTGCAGATCCTGCGCGAGCCCCGCGTCCAGAACGGCAAGAAGACCATGGTCTACATGTCGGTATCCCTGGCCCTGACGGCCGGAGGCATCCTTGTCTGTTATCTCTTCCTCGGCGTCAGTCCGGTCGCGGGCAAAACGCTCAACGCCGTGCTCGCCGGCGATGTCTTCGGCGGCTGGAGCTTCGGCGGCTTCCTGGCCCTCGTCACCCTCTTCTCGGAGGCCGCCATCCTTCTCGTCGCCGCCCAGGCGGGTTTCGTCGACGGACCGCGGGTCATGGCCAACATGGCGACAGACTACTGGTTTCCCCACCGCTTCGCCTCCCTGTCCAGCCGCCTGACGATGCAGAACGGTGTCATGCTCATGGGCGGCGCGGCCGTTTTGCTCCTCCTCTATTCGCGCGGCCGGATCTCGACGCTCATCGTCATGTATTCGATCAACGTCTTCCTGACTTTTTCGCTGTCCCAGCTCGGGATGTCCCGGTTCTTCATAAAAAACAGGCGCCGGGACGCCCTCTGGAAAAAGCACCTCCCCGTCCATGTGATCGGCCTGGCCGTGTGCCTGTCCATTCTCGTCGTCACGGTCCTCGAGAAATTCACCCAGGGCGGTTGGCTGACCCTCGTCATCACCTTGGTCGTGGTCATTCTCTGCTACCTCATCAAGGGCCACTACAACAGGGTCCGCACGGGCGTGCGCGAGCTCGACGACATGCTCGTGGCCATCCCCCACAGGGGCCAATACAACATGGACCCGGCCAACCCGAAGGAGATGACGGCCATCCAGCTCGTCAGCAGCTACAGCGGTTTCGGCGTCCACACGTTCCTGTCGATCATCCGAGGATTCCCGGGACTCTATAAAAACTTCGTTTTCATCTCCGTCTCCGAGGTCGACGCCGGGGCCTTCAAGGGGTCCGACGCCGTCTCTAGCCTGGATGGATCGACCACCGACGCCCTCAAGAAATACATCGACCTGGCCCGCCGACTGGGTTTCCCGGCCGAGTCGCGCCATGACATTGGCATAGACGTCGTCCAAACGGCCTCGGCTCTCTGCCAATCCGTCTCCCGCGAATTCCCCAAGTCCACCGTCTTCGCCGGGCAGACGGTTTTCCGGCGGCCCGGCATCGTCAACCGCATCCTCCACAACGAAACGGCCTTCGCCATCCAGCAGGAACTGCGCTGGAAAGGCATCACGACGGTCATCCTCCCCATCCGCATCAATATTTAGGATTTACGGAGCGTTGACAAATCGCCGGTGGAAAAACCGGGACATAACCCTTTTCTCTTGAAAAGGGATTGTGTCCCAGGGATTTTTCCGGGCAGGGCGATTGACAAATCGCCGGCGTCCGGATATTAAGGTCCTACGAAACACGATTCGCGACGAGGAGGCCTCCCATGCCCCGGACAAGATCCAAGAATACTCCGCTCCCCGCCCTCGTCGCCGTCGCGAGTTGGATCGTGGCCCTCATCGTAGGGACGGCCTGCCGTTTCACCTCAACCTCCAGCGGCGCGCGGGTCGAGGAAAGAACCGAGGCCATCCGGACCTATCCGTTCTCCGATCCGGACCCGGTCCCGATCTTCGCCCGGTCGTCGATGTGGGGCCAAGGGTCGCGCCTCTATCCTTACTTTGTTTTCGACCGTTTCACGGCCGACCCCGTCGAGAAGTCCTGGACGGTCGTTCGATTGAAAAATCCCTATATCGAAGTCGCCGTCCTGCCCCAAGCCGGAGGAAAGGTCTGGGGGGCATCCGAAAAGGCGACCGGAAGGGAATTCATCTACTGGAACCACGTTCTGAAGTTCCGCCAGATCGCCCTGCGCGGGCCGTGGACCTCGGGCGGCATCGAGTTCAATTTCGGCGTCGTCGGCCACGCCCCGTGGACGGCGACCCCCGTCGACTACTTGCTCCGGCAGAACCCGGACGGCAGCGCCAGCTGTATCGTCGGAACGATGGACCTGCCCTCGCGGACCCGCTGGAGCGTCACCATCACCCTGCCCAAGGACGGCGCCGTCTTCGAGACCAACGCCCTCTGGGTCAATCCGACGCCGTTCAGCCAGTCCTACTACGCCTGGTCCTGCGCCGCCGTGAAGACCGCCGACGATCTGAGATATATCTTCCCCGGTCAGTGGTTTATAGGCCACGACTATTCCGTCCCGCTCGAGCCCTGGCCCGTCGACAGAAAGGGCCGGGACCTCTCGTATTACAGGAACAACGCCTTCCCCGGTTCCAAGAGCTACTTCACGGTCGGCGAGTACGAGGACTTCACCGGCGGCTGGTACGAAAAGACCGACGCCGGGTTCGGCCACTGGTCCCGCTACGAGGACATGCCCGGCCGCAAGGTCTGGATCTGGGACCTGTCACGCTCGGGCGAGATCTGGGTCGACCTGCTGACCGACAAGGACGGGCAGTACAGCGAGCCACAGGCCGGCCGGCTCCTCAACCAATCCGACCACGGCGACTTTCCGCCTGGCGCGGCCGATCGCTGGCAGGAAATGTGGTTCCCCTATCGGGGCATCGGACCTATGGCCAAGGCCTCGCCCCACGCCGTCCTGAACGTCGCCCGCTCGGGCGAAACTCTCACCCTGGGCCTCTTTCCGCTGCGCCCGGTATACGAAGAATTCACCGTCAAGGCCGCCGGCCGGGAGGTCTTCCGCGAGCGCCTCATCCTGAGGCCGGAGCAGGTCTGGAAGAAGGACATCCCGCTGGCCGGCGCCGCGACCGACGCGGCTCTTGAAGTCCGGCTCGGCGACAAGCTCGTCTACGAGAGCGCTCCGAAGGCCGACGACATCGACCGGCCTCTCCACTTCAGCTTGCCCTCCGGAAGTTCGGCCGAGTCCCTCTACCTCCGGGCGCGCGGCCTCGAGCGCGAACGGCGCCTGCCCGAAGCCCTGGAAAAATACCTTGCCGCGATCGACGCCGAACCGCTCCACGTCCGGGCCCTCTCCCGCGCCGCCGAACTCGCCACCCGCCGTGGCGAGCCGGCCCGGGCCCTGGAATACGCCAGCCGGGCGCTCTCCGTCTCGATGTACGACGCCGAGGCGAATTACGTCTATGGCGTCGCCGCCCGGCGGCTGGGACGGCTCGTCGATGCCAAGGAAACCCTGGGCTGGGCGGCCCGCTCGGCCCAATTCAAGTCCGTGGCACAAGTCCAGTCGGCCGAGATCGCCATCTTTGAAAAAGACTATGGGCGGGCCGCGGATTATGCCCTCAAGGCCCTCGAGGCCGACGCCCGGAGCGTCAACGCCCTCGAGGTCCTGGCCGCGGCCCATCGTTTGGCCGGCCGGAAGGCCGAGGCCGGCCGCGTCCTGGACCGGCTCCTCGATCTCGACCCTCTCGACCACCTGGCCCGGTTCGAACGCTACCTCCTCTATCGGAACCCCAAAGACCTCGAGGCCTGCCGGGCCCTCATTCGCAACGAACTGCCTCACGAGACCTGGCTCGAAATGGCCGCGTTCTATGTCCGTCTCGGACTCGTCGACGACGCCGTAACCGCCCTGCGAGCCGCGCCCGTCCATCCAACCGTCTTCTATTCGCTGGCCTTCCTTCTCCGCGCCGGCTCCCCTTCCGAAAGCGCCTCCTGGCTCGAGAAGGCCTCTGCGATGTCTCCCAACCTCGTCTTTCCCTTCCGCGAGGAGGAGATCGCCGTTTTCTCCTGGGCCGTGGCGGCCCGGCCGGCCGACTGGAAGCCCAAGTACTATCTTGCCCTCATCCTGTGGGGCAAGGGCCGCCTGGAGGAGACGCGGGACCTTTTCGAGATGTGCGAGAACGCCGACTTCGCTCCCTTCTACATCGCCCGGGGCTCTTTCTTCGAAAGAGACGATCCCGCCAGGGCCTTCGCCGACTATAAGAAGGCCATCGAACTCGACGCCGGGAGTTGGCGGGCCCGGCACATCCTCGCCGCCTATCAGTTGAGGCGAGGGCATAAAACGGAAGCCCTGGCCGTGGCCCGGCAGGCGGCGGCCGATTTTCCGGCGGAAGTCCCGCTCCGGATCGACCTCGCCGAAACCCTGTTAGCGGTTGGACAGCCGGCCGAAGCCGAGGCCGTCCTGAACACGGTCTCGGCCTTGCCCTACGAGGGCGCCAGCGACATCCACGGCCTCTACGTCCGAACACATCTGGCTCTCGGCATCGAAGCCATGAAAAAGGCGGCATGGCCGGCTGCCATCGAAGCCTTGGAGAAATCGAAACTCTACCCGGAGAACCTAGGCACGGGGGCGCCCTTCCATCCCGACAGCCGCATGCAAGACTTCCTCATCGCGCTTGCGTTAGACAGGATGGGCGAGAGAGACAAGGCCACGGCCCTGCGCCGAGCCATCAGGGAATTTACTTTGACCACCTGGGAAGAATCGCAGCCGCACGGCTACTTCGGCGGTCTCGTCCTCGAACAGTTGGGCAGGAAGGAGGACCGGCTCAAGGCCCGCGAGCTCCTCGGCCGGGCCGCCCGGCCGTCGGCCGAGATCCTGGAGCTTATCCGAAAATTCCAGTAAGACCGGCCCGGGTCAATCCGACGCTTTCTTCTCGCATTTGAGCGAGACGTCCTTGACCTGGCCGGCGCGCAGGACCTTGAACTTGACCTCCTCGCCGCACTTCATCCGGGCCAGAGTTATCCGGACCTCGTTGATGTCCGTGTACGCCTTGCCGTCGACGGAGAGGAGGATGTCGCCCTTCTCGAATTCGGCCCCGCCGGCCACCCCCCCCGTCGGCTTGGCGTCGATGACCAGGTTCTCCAGGTTCTCGACCTTTTTGAAGCTCAGGCCGATATTGGGGAAAGCCGGTTTCGCCTCCTCCGGCAGGCCGAAGACGTAGTCGCCGATCGCCCGCGAGACCGTCAGGCTCTTCTTCCCGGACGGCATGGCCACGGCGATGACGGTCTTGAACGGCAGCTTCGACCTCTCGAAGGCCCGGCGATTGAGCCCGAGGTTATAGAGGAGATGCCCGGAACCGACGCAGACGACGACGCGCCGTCCCTCGCTCTCCGCCGCCCGGACGGCATTGGCGCCCATGACCTCGTCCCAGGTCGATTGGGACCTGTAGAGCCCTTCGAAGACCGAGTCGAGCCCGGGCCCCTTCATCGCCTGCGGGATGTCGGCGGACTCGAAGACCGCCCGGATGAGCGTCCGGTGGTCCTGGTTGGTGACGTCCGGCGTCCCCGGGATGAGCGCCCTTTCCTCTTCGCTCAAGGCGTCCCAGCCCCGCATCCGGATCTTGGAGATGATCTCCCGCGGGATGTTCAAGGCGTAGATCGGGAGACGGTGTTCCCAGGCGAAGTCGAAGATCTTCTCGTAATAACCGAAGTTGAAGTTCCAGTTGACGTACCAGCGGATCTCGCGGATGAATTCGTCCTTGGTCAGGATGCCCGCGGTCCACTTGTTGAGCGCCTCCTGGACGGTCACCGGCAGCATCTCCAGGCCGACGGCCAGGTGCTTGTCCCGGGCGTAGAGAGCCCGGATGACCTGGAATTGGATCTCGTGCATAGGCAGCGAGTCGTGGGTCTCGCCGACGTGGACGATGCGGCTCGTCATCATGTCCCTGATCATGCGCTCGAAATCGATGGCCGCGCCCGTTTCGCCGGAAAGGATGGCGCCGGGGCCGACCTCCATGGTCTTGTCCTTGAGCTTGGGATTGCCGATCTTGAGCGTCAGCGTCGGGTCGGGCTTGTCGTCGGCCGGGGTCACGGCTTGGGCCTGGGCCGCCGGCGCCTGGGTTGGCGGTTGAGCTTGGACGAAAGCCGCGGTCAGAAGAGAAAAGGCGACGGCGACACACGGGATACCGCACTTGATCAGGGTCATGACATCCTCCGTCTGCGAGATTTCGTCCCTATCATATCAATCCTTTTTTCCCCGGTCAAAAAACGCTAGAATTAGGGGCCGACACCTTCGTCAGAGAAGATCATGGCGGAAGAAAGAATCGAGACCAAGAAAACCATCCGGACGTTCGCCGCCGCCTCGTTCCTCAACGACATGGGCTCGGACATCATCTATCCCCTCTGGCCGCTCTTCGTCACCCAGGTCCTCAAGGCCAACATGGCCGCGCTGGGCTTCCTCGACGGGCTGGGCGAAGCCCTCGTCTCCCTCTCGCAGGCGGCCTCGGGGTACATTTCCGACAGGACCCGTAAGCGCAAGGTCTTCATTTGGGTGGGCTATCTTTGCGGCGCTTTTTCGCGGCTCGGCTACGCCGCGTCCTCCGTCTGGCAGCACCTCATCCCCTTCCGCATCCTCGACCGGGCCGGCAAGATCCGGAGCGCCCCGCGCGACGCCCTGGTCGCCGATATCTCGACCGACGAGAACAGGGGCCGTCACTTCGGCCTGCTCCGGGCCATGGACAATTCCGGGGCCACGGTCGGCATCCTCATTGCCATCGCCCTCGTCAACGTCCTCGGCTACCGGCTCCTGTTCGCCCTGGCCGCCATCCCCTCGGTCATCGGCGCGCTGCTCATCCTCCGGGCCATCAAGGAACCCAAGGCCGCCGGCGGCCGCGTCTTCAAGGGGCTTTCCTTCAAGGACATCGACAGGAACCTCGTCCTCTACATCGTCCTCAACGCGGTCTTCGCCCTGGGCGCGTTCACCTATTCGTTCCTTCTCCTCTACGCCAAGTCGGCCGGATTCAAGGCCGGGTTCATCCCCGTCCTCTACCTTGTTTTCTCGGCCTCCGCGGCTTTCCTCTCCTACCCGTTCGGTCGCCTTTCGGACAGGATCGGCCGGAAACCCGTCCTGTTCATGGCCTTCGCCGCCTGGGCGGCAGTGTGCGCCGGGGTCGTTTTCGCCCGCGGCCTGGCCGCCGTCACCCTGCTCTTCGTCCTCTATGGCGTCCACAAGGCCGCGCTCGAACCGGTCCAGAAAACGATCGTCGCCGAGCTCGCTCCACAGCCATTCCGGGCCAGTGTCCTCGGCGGGTTCCAGATGGTGATCGGTTTGTGCGCCCTGCCGGCTTCAGTCCTCGCCGGCTGGCTCTGGGATCAGAGGGGGATAACGACGCCCTTCGCCGTGTCGGCGGGGCTAACCGCGGCCGCGGCGCTCCTGCTTCTCTTTGTCAAGGAAAAGAGGTCTATTCCTCTTCCTCGGGCTTGACCCGGCCTTCCCTGACGGCGTCGGCGATGATCTTCTGCTGGACGAGAGCGGGCGCTTCCTCGTAGTGGGAGAATTCCATCAGGTAGGAGCCGCGGCCGCCGGTGATCGACGTCAGCGTGGGCTCGAAGTCGAGCATTTCCGACATCGGCACCTGGGCCTTGAGGACTCGCGACTTCCCTTTCTGCTCCATCCCCTGGACCTTGCCGCGGCGGCCGTTGAGGTTGCCCATGATGTCGCCCATATAGGCCTCGGGCGTGTAGATCTCGACGCTCATGACGGGCTCGAGGATCGTGGGCTTGGCCTCTTTCATGGCCTTCTTGTAGGCCTTGGTGGCGGCGATCTTGAAGGCGATGTCCGAGGAATCGACGTCGTGGTAGGACCCGTCATAGAGGATGACCTTGAAGTCCACGGCCGGGTAGCCGGCCAGGACGCCCTTCTTCCGCGCCTCGAGGATGCCTTTTTCGACGGACGGGATGAAGTTGCGCGGGATGGCGCCGCCGAAAACCTTATCCTCGAACTCGAAGTCCTTGCCGCGGGGGAGCGGTTCCATCTTGATCCAGACGTCGCCGAACTGGCCGCGGCCGCCGGTCTGCTTCTTGTGCCGGCCCTGGACGTCGGCCTTGCCCTTGATCGTCTCCTTGTAGGAGATCTTCGGCGGCTTGAGGTCGACGTCGACGTTGTAGCGCTTCTTGAGCCGTTCGGCGATGATCCGGACGTGGAGCTCGCCGTTCCCGGAGATGAGAAGCTGGGCCGTGTCCGGGTCGCGATCGAACCGGACCGTCGGGTCTTCCTCGATGATCCGGTGCGTCGCTTGGGAGATCCGGTCTTCGTCGGCCCGGGTCTTAGGCTCGATGGCGAACGAGATGGACGGTTCGGGGAACTTGATCGGCGCGAAGGCGATCCCGGCGCCTTTGGCGCACAGGGAATCACCGGTCGCCGTGACTTTGAGCTTAGCCGTGGCGGCGATGTCCCCGGCCTTGGCCTGGCCCGCGGAGATCTGCTCCTTGCCCTGGAGGAAGAACAAACCGACGAACTTCTCGTCGGTGTCGCGGGTCATGTTGGTGACGCCCCCGTCGGGGTTCATCCGGCCCGAGAAGACCCTCATCAGGGAGATCCGGCCGGTGTAGGGGTCGGAAATGGTCTTGAAGACGAGGGCCGCGAACGGCTCGTCCGGGGACGGCTGGACCGTCTGTTCCTCTCCCTTGACCATGACCTTGACGGCTTCCCGTTCGACCGGCGACGGCAGATAGGCGATCATGCCGTCGAGGAGCGGCTGGGCGCCGATATTGGTGAGCCCCGAGGCCGCGAAGACGGGAAAAAGCTGCCGGCCGAGGATGGCCCGCTTCAGGCCGTCATGGAACTCTTCGGGCGAGAGCTCGCCCTGCTCGAGGTATTTCTCCATGAGCTTCTCGTCGCTCTCGGCGACCATCTCGATGAGCTCGCGACGCCGCTTCTCGACGTTGGCCTGCATTTCGGCGGGCACCGCGGCTTCCTGGAACTTGCCGCTTTCGTCCTTATCGAAAAGGAGGGCCTTGCCGGTGACGACGTCGACGACGCCGCTGAAGTTCTTCTCCTCGCCGATCGGCAGTTGAACGGGGATCGCCTTGCGGCCGAAGAACTGCTGGACGGCCTCCAACGCCCGGCCGAAGCTCGAATTCTCGCGGTCGAGCTTGTTGATGACGATGGCCCGGGGCAGGCGATGTTCATCGAGCATGCCCCAGACTTTTTCCGTGCCGACCTCGACCCCGGCCACCCCGCAGACGACCACCGTCGCCGCGTCCACGGCACGGAGGGCGGCCTTGGTGTCCCAGAGGAAATTGCTGTAGCCGGGAGTGTCGACGATATTGACCTTGTGGTCCTCCCGTTCACAGAAGCAGACGGAAACGTTGATCGAGATCTTCCTCTCGATCTCGTCGGGGTCGTAGTCCGTGACGGTATTTCCCTTGTCGACCTTGGTCAGACGGCTCGTCGCCCCCGTGTCGAACAGGAACGCGGCCACGAGCGACGTCTTCCCCGACGAGCCGTGGCCGACCAGGGCGATATTCCGGATCTTATCGACAGCGTAGTCTTTCATTCTCGAGCCTCCTGGGATTCTCGGAAAAACAGAAAGGCCATTTTACCCAATTTCCGGCTTTTCCTCAAGCCCTAATTGGGGACATGTACCTAAGGTACGTGTTACCTTTCTTATTCCGGGGGCCGCTGGGGGGGCTCAAGCATCGCCTTCGTTATTATTCTTCAGGCCTGTCCTATTTCCCGATCGATGACCGCCTCGAGGTCGGGCGGCAGGGGCGAGGCGAACGTCAGCCGCTCGCCGGTCCGCGGGTGGATGAAGGACAGCGTCTGGGCGTGGAGGAACGTGCGAGGGAACTCCCGGGGCTCCTTCTTTCGTCCGTACACGGCGTCGCCGACGATGGGGTGGCCTGCCGCGGCCATATGGACCCGGATCTGATGCGTCCGCCCGGTGATGGGCCGGATCTCGAGGAGGGTCGTTTCGGCGAACATCCGCTGGACCTCGAAAAAGGTCTCGGCCTTCTTGGGGCTCCGGGCCGTGATCGATATCTTTTGCCCGTCTTTCGGATTCCGGCCGAGGGGCCAGCTGAATTTGCCCTCGGGCGCCGAGAGCCGCCCCCAGACCAGGCCGAGGTAGGTCTTCCAGACGACACGCCTCTTGAATTGACCGACGAGATCCGTGTAGGCCAGCGGGCTCCGGGCCACGACCATGACGCCCGAGGTGTCCTTGTCCAGCCGGTGGACGATGCCCGGCCGCTCTTCGCTGCCGATCAGCGCCACCTCCGGAAAATGGTGGATCAGGGCGTTGGCCAGCGTCCCCGAAGGATGGGCCGCCCCCGGGTGGACGACGAGGCCCGGGGGCTTGTCGATGATGATGATATCGGCGTCCTGGTAGATGACCTTGAGCGGGATATCCTCGGGCCGAAGGCCCCCTTCCGGGGGCGGGGCCTCGTAATGGACGGTGACATGATCGCCCGCCTTGAGCTTGTAGCCCGCCTTCCTGGCGTAAGAGCCGACGCGCACCCCTCCCCAGGCGATGACCTTTTGGACCTGGGCCCGGCTCAGGCCGGGGAGCTTGTCGGCGAGGAAAACATCGAGCCTCCCCCCTCCGCCCGCGTCGGTTGTGACGACGAAGTCCGCTTCAGGCAATTTTGCGCCGCTTCAAAACGACGGCCAGCACGGCCCCGGCCAGAAGGCCGAAGAGGCAGAAAAGCTGCGGGTAGGACAGGCTGGAAAGGGGCGTCCCGCCGCGGATGAAATAGATCTTCTCGGAATGGTCGCCGCGGAAGTACTCCGTGAAGAACCGGATGACCGAGTAGTTGATGATGTAAAAGGAAAAGACCTGGCCGTCGAACTTTTTCTTTTTCAGGATGAGGAAGAGGATGCCGAAATTGAGGAAATTGAGGACGGATTCGTAGAGCTGGACGGGATGAAGAGGCGTATGGAGGGGGATGCCCGTGAGGCCGGTGGCGTACTCGCTCTTGAAGACCGCGGCCCAGGGCAGAGAGCACTCCCTGCCGTAGCAGCAGCCGGCGCTGAAACAGCCGATCCGGCCAAAACCGTGGCCCAAGGCCAGGGCCGGCGCGATGAGGTCGGCCGCCGGCCAGGTCGGGATCTTCTTGCGCCGGAAATACCACAGGGCGAAGATGACGCCGAAGGTCAGCCCGCCCTGGAAGACGCCGCCCGACCGGGCCAGCGAGAAGAGCTCCCGGGGGTAGGTGATGTAGTACGAGATGTTGCTGATGAACAGGATGAACTTGGCGCCGATGAGCGAGACGATGATGGTGTAGAACGCCGCGTCCATGATGCGGTTGGCGTCGAGGCCGGCTTTCCGGGCCTGGACATAAATGAACCAGAGGCCGAAGGCGACCCCGACGGCCATCATGAAGCCGTAGGTGTGGATGGTCAGGGGACCGATCTTCACGAGGATGGGGAACATGCGGGTTTCCTCCTGAACAGAATGAGCAGCATCAGGCATGCGCCGATGGTGATGCACGAATCGGCCGCGTTAAAGAACGGCCAGTGGGCCTTGCCGACGTAGAAGTCGAGGAAGTCGATGACGTGGCCGCGGACGAGGCGGTCGAACTGGTTGCCGAGGGCCCCGGCCATGATCAGGGTCAGCGCGACCTTCATCAGCTTGTCGCCGGACGGCGTCTTGAAGAAGTAATAGACGACGAGGGCCAACGCGGCGAGCGAGGCCGCCGTCAGAAGCGCGAAAACGAGCTTGTTGTTCGTTTGGGAGAACGTCCCGAAGATCGCCCCCTTGTTATGGATGCGGGTTATGTTGAAGAACCCGGGGATGACCGTGACCGACTCGTAGAGGTCGACGGACCGGGCGACGAGGTGCTTTGTCGCCTGGTCCAGGGCGACCAGACCTGTCATGAGGAGGACATACGGGGCGTTTTTTTTCATGACCGGGCCGCCTTGACCACTTTTTCGCAGCGCGCGCAGAAGGTCGGATGATCCGCGCTCCGGCCGACGGTGGTCGAGAAGTTCCAGCATCGCTCGCACTTCCCGCCGGGGGCCTTCGTGACCTCGATGGCCAGGTCGTCACCGGCGCCCTCTTCGACCGCGACCGCGGACACGATGAAGAGCGCGGCCAGGTCAGCCTGGCGCGTTTCGAGGAAGGCGGCGTCGGCGGCCGGCGCCTTAAGAGAGACCGAGGCCTCGAGCGAATTGCCGATAAGCTTGGCCTCGCGGGACTTCTCCAGCTCCTTGAGGACCTTCTCGCGGACGTCGAAGAGTCTCTGCATGTCGTCGACGAACGCGGCGCCCCGGGCCCCCAGCCAATCCTGGGCCTTGGGGAATTCGCCCAGGTGGACGGAATCGTCCTTGCCGGAGAAGGCCGGGACGTGGGCCCAGGCCTCGTCCGCGGTGAACGACAGGATGGGAGCCATGAGGAGCAGGCTGTCGCGGAGGATCGAGAACATGGCCGTTTGCGCCGAGCGCCTCTCGAGAGAGCCCCGGCCGGAGCAGTAAGCCCGGTCCTTGACCACGTCGAGGTAGAATGCGCTCAGGTCGACCGTGAAGAAGTCGAGGACGGCGTGGAGGATGGGGTGGAACTCGTAGTCCTCGTAGGACTTGATGACGCGGGCGCGGACCTCTTCGAAGCGGAGGAGGATGAAGCGGTCGAGGTCGAGGAGGTCCGCAGGGGCCACGGTGTCGCGGCCCGGCTCGAAGTCGGAGACGTTCCCGAGGAGAAAGCGCCAGGTGTTGCGGAACTTACGGTAGGCCTCGACGAGCCTCTGTTCGATCTCCGTCCCGAAGCGGGCGTCCTCCTTGTAGTTGAGCATGGCCGCCCAGAGCCGGACGATCTCGGCGCCGCTCCTCTTGATGACCTCGCCGGGGTCGATGACGTTGCCCAGGGACTTCGACATCGCCCTCCCCTGCTCGTCGAGGATGAAGCCGTGGGTGATGCAGGTTCGGAACGGACTGCCGCCCTTGGCCCCGACGCCGACGAGGAGGGAGCTGTTGAACCAGCCGCGGTGCTGGTCATGGCCTTCGATGTAGACGTCGGAGGGCCAGGAGTGGCCGATCTCCCGTTCGAGGACGTTCTGCGAGGCGCCGGATTCAAACCAGACGTCGAGGATGTTGAATTCCTTGTCGAACTCTTTTCCGCCGCAGGCGGGGCAGACGGTGCCCGGCGGGATGAGCGCGGCGGCGTCGCGGACGAACCAGGCGTTGGAGCCCTCGACGGCGAAGATGCCGGCGACGTGACGGCAGACGCCGGCGTCGGCGACCGGCGCGCCGCAGGACTTGCACTTGAAGGCCGGGATGGGAACGCCCCAGGACCGCTGGCGCGAGATGCACCAGTCGGGACGGCCGGCGACCATGCCGTCGATCCGCTCCCTGCCCCACTCGGGGATCCACCGGACGCGGCCGATGGCCTGGCGCGCTTTGGCCCGGAGACCGTTCTTGTCCATGGAAATGAACCACTGTTCGGTCGCCCGGAAGATGACCGGCTTCTTGCAGCGCCAGCAGTGCGGATACGAATGCGAGATCTCCGCCTCCTTGAGCAGGGTCCCGTCGTTCTTCATATCGGCGGTGATGCGGGGGTTGGCTTCGAAGACCCGGAGCCCGGCGTAGCGCGGCACTTCGGGCGTGAAGCGGCCGTCGTCGTCGACGGGCGTGTAGATGTCGATACCGTAGGCGACGCCCGTCAGATAGTCGTCGTGGCCGTGTCCGGGAGCGGTATGAACCGCGCCCGTCCCGTCGTCGAGCGTGACATACTCGGCCAGGACGAAGAGCGACTCGCGGTCGATGAACGGGTGGCGGGCCTTGAGGCCTTCGAGCTCGCGGCCCGTGAACGTGGCCAGCGGTTTGGCCGCCGTCCAGCCGAGTTCCTCGGCGACGATAGGCAGCAGTCTTTTGGCCAGGATATAGACCTCGCCGGCGACTTCGGCGGCGACATACTCGTGGTCGGGATGGAAAGCGATGGCCATGTTGGCCGGGAGCGTCCAAGGGGTCGTCGTCCAGATGAGGACGGAGGCGCGGCGGCCGGCCAGGGCCGGGAACTTGGCGCCCAGGTCGGAGACGACCGGAAAACGCACGTAGATCGAGGGCGAAGTCTTGTCCCGGTACTCGATCTCGGCCTCGGCCAGGGCCGTCCGGCAGTGGATGCACCAGTGGACGGGGCGCTTGCCTTTGTAGACTTCGCCGTTCTCGAAGAAGGCGCCCAGGTACTCGAGGATCTTGGCCTCGTAGGCCGGATGCATGGTCAGGTAGGGGGTGTCCCAGGCGCCCAGGACGCCGAGGCGCTTGAATTCGTCACGCTGGATGCCGATGAACTTTTCCGCGTATTTTCGGCATTCCTCGCGGATGGCCGTCACGGACATGGCCTTTTTCTTCTCGCCGAGCTGCTTGTCCACGTGGATCTCGATGGGCAGGCCGTGGCAGTCCCAGCCGGGGACGTACGGGGCGTAATGCCCGAGCATGGAGCGCGACTTGACGATGAAGTCCTTGAGGATCTTGTTGAGGGCCGTGCCCATGTGGATGTGGCCGTTGGCGTAGGGCGGGCCGTCGTGGAGGATGAACGGCGGCCGGCCGTCGGCGGCGCGCTTCTCGAGGACGCGCTCGTAGAGCTTCTCCGCGCCCCACTTCTTGATGGTTTCCGGCTCCTTCTGGGCCAGGGAGGCCTTCATGGCGAAAGCGGTCTGGGGCAGGTTCAGGGTGCTCTTCACGTCGGACTTGTCGGCCATCTGTGCTCCAATCCTCGGAATCTAATGCGCTATTATAAGCCAAGTTGGGGTGTCCCGCTAGTCTGGAGGCCGCAGGGACCTCGGGGCTCATCTCCGTTCGCTGCGGTGATTCTTTACGCCTTCCCGGTCCGGATGATGGGAGGAGTCCGCGTATCCGTCCCGGAAAGGGCTAAATCCCCGCTTTATGCTCCCTCCGATGACACCCCTCAATCCCTATTGCGGCCTCCTCCAGGCGCCTTCCATTTAGTATTCGCCCCATCGAACCAAATCTTTAATTGCCAATAGGTTACTTATTTTTTATGTAATTACTCAATAAGTTGTGGAGTCAGCGCAGGAGGGGGTGGGGTCGGTCATCTCGATTTAAGCAAAGCCTTATGGAAGTCGGACACTTTCTTGATCCGCTTTTTGAGCT
>Ga0268276_1000996_pt1 | contig 30053 bp, 16 predicted proteins | sample saktaG_4_FD_190145 | JGI IMG/M metagenome (GOLD analysis project Ga0268276, IMG submission 190145) | Saline water microbial communities from Sakinaw Lake, British Columbia, Canada - sak_2010_1_5_45m | ecosystem: Environmental > Aquatic > Non-marine Saline and Alkaline > Saline ...
ACCGTCACTTCCCTTGTCGTCCCGCCTTCTTTGGGCAGCGGCGGAAAATCCAGCAGGGCGGCCGCGGCCGCGTGCGCGCCACGGAGCCATTTGAGCTTCCGTCCGTAGCGGACGATCCGGTTCTGCTTCATTCCCGCGGTATCCCACGCCGCGCACGTCCCGACGACGTCGCCGTCCCGCTCCGCGACGTAGTAGCGGGAAAGGTCGCATCCGGGCCGGGCGCTCAAGTTGAGGAGGAACGAGTCCCTGTCGACGACCGGGGCGAAGAGCCGGGCCCGGAACTCGTCCCGAAGCAGGCCGACCATGGCGTCCACGTCGGAGAGTTCCGCGCGGCGGACCCGGTATCCGTCGCTTTCTCTCCGCCGTCCCATGACCAGGATGCTTTTGGCGCGAAGCGTCGCGACGACCTTGGAGTGGATAGGATCCGGCTGGCCGGGCCAGTCCCTGCCGATGAACCTGCCGGCGGCCCGGTTCCCCGTCATGACGACGGCGTAACCCAGGTCGCACACGCCGCTCATCTCCCTCGCGAGATAGCCAGCGGCCCTATTCGCGAATCCCCGTCCCCGGGCTTCCTTCTTGACGTGTGCGTTTCCGAAATAGGCCACGGTCCGGGGCTCCCCGTTGACGCACCGGCTCTGGAACATGAGCATGGCGAAGCCGGCAAGGCTGGCACCGCGGAAAAAACCGACGCACTCCACCCGATCCGAGAAAAGACGCGGGATGGCGAAAATATCGGGTTGCCTGTCGAAGACGACGCTCAGCCCCGGGGTTTCGATTGGGGTTTCGCCGAGGATCCGGAGCATCTCCCAATTCCACTCCCGGGAGATCTTCTTCAGATGATACTCCTCGGCCGCGCCCATCATCGAAGCTCCATGACCACGAGGTTATAGAAGGGGAACCGGTCGGACCCGGCGAGTTCCTCCCCGCGTTTGTCCCGCCGGACGATGCGTTCCTTCAGCGCTTCGGGCAGCGGATGGTCCAGATGGATAAAGCGGGAGATCGCCCGGCTCGACGGCGCGGCCTTCGCCGAGACTTGAGCCAGCAGCCCGGCGTATTCTTCGAGGCCCATCCAGTCGCCGATATTGGACAGATGGAACTTGTTGAACCTGCCCGGAGGGCTCTTATCTAAGGCCTCCTGATACGACTCCAGCCGCCAGGCGATCGCCGCGGGATTTTCACGGACCCGCCGCATCCCTTCCTCCGATAAATACTCGGGAAGCGCTTCGGGGAATAAAATGCTCCCGAAAAAGCAGAACTGGAGATAGGGGTTCCCCCGGGCCGGGGTCGCGGTGCAGAAATCCCGGAACCGGCCGTAGAAAAATTCCGCGATGTCGCGTTTTCCTCCGTGCCGGAGGCCTTCCTCGGCGATCCCCCGCTTGCGGTAAAGGTGGGGATGGAAGGCGATCTTGAAGAGGACCTTCAGAACGGTCGTGCTCAGGAACCGGTCGAAATACTCCCGCTGGGCCGCGACCGTATCCTGCTCGAAGAGGCGCCGCAGCTTTCTTTTTCCGAGGACCGCCAAAGCCGCGGGGCTAAACCGCTCCAGGTATCTCTCGAAGCGGCCGGCGTGGACGGGGCCCCTTTCGACGGCGGTCATGTTCGCCGCCCAGAAGCCCCTGTCGTCGTCGCCCAGGTAGGCCGCCGCCCGGTCGAAAAGGCGCCTGCGCTTTTCCGCCGACGCGTCCATGAAACCCAGGAGCGCCGCCGCCTCCTGCAGCTCCAGGACCCGGCAGGCCGCCATCTTCAACCGGCAGAGAAAAAGCTGGGTCCTGGAGATGTCGACCGCCTCGATCGCGACGGGCTCCATGGCCAGCAGGTTGAGCGGGACCTCTCCGGCGCTGGCGACGCAGAGCAGGCGGTCGCCCTCCCGGATGTCGAGAGCCCGCCGCTCGGTCCGAGCGTCCTCCTGGGAGATGCCATAGTTATAAAGAGGCTTCATGACGCGCGCACCGACCGAAAGCTTTCGATCGCCCCCAGTTTCTCGAATAGGCCGAACTTTTCCGCCGCCGCCGTCACGGCCTCGATGGCCCGCGCGGTGATCGCGCCCTTGAGGGGGACGTCGAGGGGCTCGAGCCCGCAGAGCATGGCCTCGCCGGCGCAGCAGAACGTCGCGCCCTTCGGAGTGTGCGAGCTGATGACGAAATCGGGGTCCTCAGGCAGTGTGACATACGAAGCGAAGGGGAGAGCCGTCACGTTGGGCATGTGGGCCACTCCGGGGGCCAGGGCCGAGGGAATGGAGACATCCGCGATCACCACCGGAGCCCCGCCCTTGATGTGATGGGGAAAGATGATCGGGTCGTTGGTGTTGGTGGCCACGGCGATGACGTCGCACGGCTTGAGCGAGCCGAGGTCCGTGGCCAGCTCGAGAGTTCCCGAAAAATTCCCCCGGTCCAGGCCGGCAGCGAAGGCCTCGAGCTTCGCTTTCTTCTTGTCCACCAGGACGGCCCGGCCGAAAAGGCCGTTGGTCCTGATGAGGCAGGCCGTGACGATGGCGCCGATATTCCCGGAGGCCCCGACTATCCCCAGGGTCAGCTTGGCCCGCCCCCCGCGCAGCTTCCGGATCTCCTCACCCAGGCGGCGGAGGCCGGAGGCGGCCGTCAGCGTGTTCCCGGTGACGATCCTCGTTCCCTCCGGTTCGACGAGCCCGAGGCCGTTGCGGCTGAGGATCGACGCGTATCCGCCCAGTCCGATCACGGCGGCGCCGCCGCGGGCGGCCATGTCGACGGCCTCCTGGATCTTGGTCACGACCCGCCGCCCTTTTCCCAGCCGGTGCTGGCGCTCGAGCTCGGCCGAGTCCACCGGCAGGATGATGCAGCTGAAATGGACCCGGCCGCCGAACAGGTTTTTCGAAAAGAGAACGAACGGCTTCATCTCCATCACGGCCTGCAGACGGTTGAACAGGATGCGGAGGCCGGTGTCCGAGGCCCGGGCGAAGTCCCTCTCTATGATCCGGAGCTCTTCGGCTGGCCGGCTGAAATGGGCGATGAAGGCCACCCGGACAGCCCCGTCGGCCGGTTCGTCGAGCCGCGGGTGGAGGAGCCCCGGGCGGGCCTCCTTTCCCTTGTTGTCGTCGAAGGGATCGCCGTCCATGAGCGGCCGGCAGAGGTCGTAGAGGCGCCTCTCCTCGATCCTTTGGGCCAGCTCCTCGAATGCCCCGGCGACGCGCCCGATCTCCTCGTCCGTGATGTAGGTGGAGGGCTCGACCCGCAGGGTGTTCGGCGCGGACAGCGTCGGCAGGGCCCGGACGCGGAACTGCCGGAGCAGGTAGGACGAGAACAGATATCCGGCGACCTTCCGCCCGGCCAGGGCCCGGAGCGTGATATTGTCGATCTTCGAGAGATCACGGAAGCGGACCCCGAGCATGAGCCCGCGTCCGGTAACCTCCTCGATCACGCCGGGGAAGGCCTCCCGGACGGCGTTCAGTTTCGCCAGAAGCTTGCCTCCCTGCGCAGCGGCCCGCTCGGGCACCCGGTCGTTTTTAATGACCGACAGGGCCTTGAGCGCAACGCGCGCCGCGAGACCGCCGTTCGAGAACGTCGAGACGTAGTATTTGCCAAAGTCCTCCCGGAAGCGCTTTTTGTCGATGACGACGGCCGCGATCTTCTCGATGCCCCCGCCGAGGGCCTTCCCGAACAAGTAGTAATCACCGGTGGCCCCTTGAGAGGCAAGGAAGGACCCCGTCCGCCCCAGGCCGCACTGGATCTCGTCGATGATCAAGGGGAAATCGAACGTCCCGAGGCGCTCGAGGACTTCCGGGTCGACCGCCCTCACGCCGCCTTCGCCTACGACCGGCTCGACGATGGCCGCGGCGACCGTGCTGACGGCGAATTCTTCCAGCCGCCATTCGCCCCCGTTCATGGCGGCGATCCTCCGGAGCTTGACTTGGGCGCCGGCCAGGCCGCGGTCGAGCCCGTCCTTCCAGTCGGGCGATCGGTCGTCGACCGGGATGCGTTCGAGGCCCGTGATGTTGGCGAACGTCCGGCGCTGTTCGTCGTTGCCGAGAAGCGAACGCGGGCCGGAGGAGTTGCCGTGGAAGGCGTTCTTCAAAGTGACCACGCTCAGGCGGACGTCGCGGAGGGCCTTCCTGTTCTCTTCCCAGACGCGGGCCAACCGGCTTCCGGCCTCTCCGCCGGACCTCTGGAGCTCGTCCTCCTCCATCTTCTCCAGCTTCTTCCGCCATTCCAGGGCCGCATGGTGGAGGGCCATCTCGACGGCCTCCGACCCGGAGGACGCGAACAGGACGCCGTAGTCCCGTCCCGTCGCTTCGCCGACCGTCGTCGCCAGCTCCTCCGCCAGTTTCGCGGCGTGCTCTTGAATGCTCGCCTGGTCCGAAAGCGGAATATCGTCGGCCGCGAGAAAAGCGGCCGCGGCCGCCTTGAGCTCTTCGTGGTTGTGTCCGAGGAGGTTCGTGCCGTAGCCGCCGACGAGGTCCAGGACTTCGACCTCCCGTCCCCCTTCGAACGTGAACAGGGAGTCCTTTTTGGCCCTATGGTAGGTGTGGTCCATCCGCAGCCCGGCCAGCATGTTTCCGACATAGGGATTGAGGACGCGCGTGAACCTCTCCGACGCGAAGCGCCCGTCCCCGCAGGATTCCACCCCGGGAGGCAGGGCCTGAGGGTCGGTCAGCCCGGCGATCGTTTCCCGGCAGCCGGCCTCGATCCCGGTTCGGGAGACGTTGCCCTTGCGCGTCCGGGGCACGGTTCCGGAGGCCAGGGCCAGGCGCCGGACGACGCGGTGCCGAAATTCGAACGGCTCCAGGTCCTTGAAAAGCCGGGCGTTCGTCCCGGCGACGAGCTTCGAAAACTCGCCCAGGACGCTCTTGTCGGTCACCGTCACGATCGTCCCGGCGCCGCCGGCGACGAAGACGAGGGCGGCTAGTCCGGGGCTGTCGCGCATCGGGAAATATTCGACGTGGACGGCTTTTCGGTGGAGGGCGGCATAGTGCTCCCTCATGGACGCGAGGGGGATCTTGACGCCGAATCCGTCCTTGATGAAATCCAGCCCGTCCCTCCCGACGTAGACGAGACGGTCTCCGTCGGCCAGCCGGACGATGTCGCCCGTGTCGAGGAATCCCCCGGCGGCATCGGCGCCCGCGGCCTCCCCGAGTATGGACTTGCAGCCGAAGGGCGATCTGACGTAGAGCCGGTATAGGCCGGGCTCTTCGGGCACCTTCCGAAGCCCGACGGCCACGCCCGGGAGGGGCCGGCCGAGCGACTTGCGGTCGTCCTCCGTGGCGTCGTCGAAGAGCACGGTGCTCAGGACCTGCTGGGTCTCGGTCATGCCGAAGGCGTTATGGAGGGAGAGGCCGAGGGCCGATCGGACGGCCTTGGCCGTTCGCCCCTCGTCGCGGGCGCCGCTCATGACGGCTGTTTTCAGACCGGACTTGAGCCGGTCTTTCATCTCGGGGAAGTTGCGCATGAGTTCCAACAGCAAGTGGTATACGGCTGGCCCTCCGGTGAGGTGTTCCGGCATCATCTGGAGGAGGAAATAGCGGACGGTTTCGGGTTTTTCTTCGAACCATTCCGTGTTGATGAGACACACGGGAGACCCCGACCACAGGGCGTTGAAATAGGCCCGGATCCCCATCGAGTGGGTGAACAGGGGCGTGAAGCCGCGGCCGCCCAGCTTGTCGGGTGCGTAGAAGCCCGCCTCCCGCCAGCTCAGGCAGTTCCGGATGAAGGCACCCTGTTCGTATACGACCAGCTTCGATCTTCCCGAGGAGCCCGAAGTCGTCAGCACCAGGGCTTCCGTCTCCGACGTCGTCGCGGCGATGGCCGCCGCGATCTCCGGGTCGGGAGGCGCGTCCGCCGGGGCGTCCGGCATGTCGCGGATGAGCCCGTCGCGCAACCCGAAATCCTCCAGGGGGTCGTAGCAGGGCAAACCCTTTCTAAGGGCGGCCACCTTGATGTCCCGGACGATCGACTTTTCCTTGCCGTGGCCGTCGAGGGAGGCGATGTCCCGTTCCGGGACGATGACGGCCGCGCAACCGGCGAGATCGAGCCATTCTTCGAGCGGTCCCGTCTCGACGAACATGGGGAGAAGGGTCCTCACGCCGTAGGCCGCCAGGGCGGTGAACGTCAGCGCGGTGAACAGCTCGTTGCCTCCGGAAACGGAGGCCAGCAGGACCGTCGTCCCGGGCCGGATGCCCTTTCTCCTGAACTCGCCGAACATCGCGGCGACGACGAAACGGAGCCGCCGAAGCGAGACGCGGACGAGCGCGGGGCCGTCATGGCTGATGATCACCTCGCTCCCCTCGTCCCGATGTTCGAGCGGCCGGAAGAGGAGGGCGGCCAGGTTCGGGACGGGCAGGCTTGGGAGATCGCGTCCCGAGGCCAGGATCCTGTCGAAAGGGCAGTCCGCTTCCTGGGGCCTAGACATTTTCGGACCTCCGAGTTCCCTTGGGATCCAGCATACGCACCAGGACCGGCAGAAGGATGCCGTCCCCGGCCAGCCCGGCGGCCAGGGTGGCCAGGCTCAGGATGCCGAAATAGCGGATCGGCGGAGACGAGGCGAAGAGGAAGACCGAGAATCCGACGGAGAGGATGGCCATCGTCAGGACCATGCCGGGAGCGGCCTCGTGGAGGGCCTCGCGGAGGCCGCCGGTTTTCTTGTACCAGAAAAGGAGGTGGAAGGAGTTGTCCACGAGGATGCCCAGCATGAGACAGCCGATGGGCACGGTGGCCATGTTGAGCGTCAATCCCGACCAGCCCATCAGGCCGATGACGCAGACGACGGGGATCAAATTGGGAAGGATGGACGCCGCGAGCAGCCGCGCGTTCCTGAGGAACGCGGCCACGACCAGGAAGATCAGGGCGAAGGCGAGGGCCAGACTGCCCACGAACGCTTTCTTGAGCTCTTCGGCGACGACAGCGTACAAAGTCACATAGCCGTTGACGCTCGGCCGGACTCCCGGCATCTTGGCCGTGGCCAGGCCGGCGATCCTGTCGGCGAGCGCCAGGCCCCGGCTTGTCGAGAGCGTCGGGATGAAGAACGTGACGCGTCCCGTGCGGCCGTCCGGCGACACGTAGCGGGACTTCGGCCGCTCCGAAGTCGGAAAGCTGAGATAGCTCACCGCCCCGTCGACTTCGTCGAGCTCCAGGACGGCCGATATCCAGCCGTTGAGTTCCCGGGGGTCGACATTTTCGATCTCGACCGTGTATTCGAGGGGGACGTAATGACTGACGTTGCGCTCGACGAAATAGTGGTCAAGGACGCGCGGGTTGGACGGGGAAATGATGTCGAGGCTGTAGATATCGGCCTTGAGCTTCAGGATGCCCGGGACCATGAGCGCCGCGACGCCCAGGAAAATAAAGAGGATCGACCGCCGCGAAAAGACCGGGAAACGCCGGAAGATGCGCTCGATGTCGGCGCGCGGCTCGAAGACGCAACGCCGGGGGAAAAAGAGGAGGAGGGCCCAGGCGAAACCGCCGGCGATCCCCGCGATCCCCAGAACGGCGAAATCCTTCAGGAGCGGGATGCGGCTCGGCCAGAAGGTCAGGAAGCCGATGGCCGTGGTCAGGACGGCCAAAAAGCACGGTGCCACCACCTTCCGGAAATCCCCCCGATGGAACAGGACGTGGAGCGAATTGGACGTGCCGTAGAACAGAACGAGGACCGGGAGGATCACGGTGACCATGCTGAGGGGGATGCGGAAGACCGCCGCCGCGAGCAGGAGCGTCGAAACGCCGCCGGCGGAGACGCCCATGGTCATCAGGAAGGCCTTGGGGCTCTTCAAGACGAGAAGGAGCAGAGCCATCAGGAAAAAGAGGCCCAGGCCGATGAAGGAGAGGGTATATTTTTGTGTCTCCTCGTTGATCGCTTGGTGGAGCACGCCCGTGCCCGCGAGGTGCGACTCGAGGGGGGAGCCCTTCAACACGCTCCGGACGGCTCTCAGGAGCTCGGGCCGGTTGGGGTCCAGGCGTGAAGGCGGGGTGAACGCGACGATGAAGACGGAGAGGTTTTTATCGAGGCGGCGTTTCAGGCGATAGACGGGGGGCGGATAGACCGAGACGCCGTCGACATCCGGGAGTTCCGTCAGCCGGTCCCAGACGTCCATCAGCGCGTCGCGGGCCGCGTCACTTTCGAATCCCCTGGGGTCGCGCAGGACGACCAGGAGCGCGGCGCCGCCGCCGAATCGCTCGAGGAAATCCCCGTAGCGGGCGATCTCCGGCGACGAGGGCGTCACCCATCTCTCGAGCGAGTTCTCGACCCGTATCTTCGGCAGATAGAGGACCAGGAGGACGACGAATACGGCCGGGACCGCGAGGCGAAGGGCTTTTACGAGCTTGTTCATGGCATCCTGCCGGGATAACGATAAGGTTCTCCCGGAACGGAGTTGTCAGGAAGTTGTCAAGATTCGGTAAAAAGGGCGTTAAAGCCCGTCAGGGGTCCCAGGTTCGCTTTGATGGGCCGGGACCTCGCGCCGCGGGTCGCCGCCCGGCTCGGCGCGGGCCATCCCCAGGGCGGCGTCGAGGCGGGCCTGGGCGGCTTTGCGGTCCGGCTCACTCAGGACGAGGCCGGCGAACAGGCCTTTGTGCCCGAATAGGAACCAACGGCCCGCTTGGTTCTTGCCCTCGAGCGTTTCGCTCTCGCGCCGGACATCCTTGAGGTACTCTTTGAATATGGTCAGGACATGGTCATAGAGGTCGGCAGCCTCGGGTATTTTCCCGAATTCGATGATGACGAGCTTTGATACGGCGGGAGCGATGCCGTACTTGGCCGAATAGGCTTCGGTCGTGCCCTCCCCATTTCCTGCGTCGAATCCCCAGAAACTTCCTTCGAGAAAAGGCGACTCGTTCTGGGCGGCGAGCGGGCCCTTGATGTATCGCCAGCTTCCGGTGACCATGTTGTCGCGAGGAAGCCACGCTATGCCCCTCGGCCTGACCGTTTCTTTCCCGGGGATTTTCGGCTCGAGGGCCGCCGCGAACTCGCCGATCTCCCGGCCCGTACACTCCGGGGCCAGGATATTGACCATGTACTCGTCCTTGACGAGCCCGCCCTGGCCGGGGCTGACCCAGTTGTCCGACTTGATCCCGGGCCAGCCCTCCTCCTCGCCCTCGAGCTTGGTCGAATAGATGCCGAAAGCCGCTTCGGCGGATTCCATTCGGTAGATCTCGAGAACGAGCTCTTTCTGCGCGGGCAGGGCCGCTGCCGGCTTGAACTTGAAGACCGCGAGCTCGCGGAAGCCGTACTGGAAGACGATCTCGGCCCCGCCGTCGATATAACCGTAAAGGCCGTCCTTCGTGTAGGTCTCGACATCGCCGTCCCGGATCCAGCCGGGGATTCCGTCTATGGCCCGCATGATGGCGGGCCTATCTTGAGCGAGGGGAGAGCTGGCGCTGTCGCCGGGCCGGGCGGCGTCTCCTCCCGAGCAGGCTGCAACGATTACGATCGAAGTTATGACGACCAATTTCCGTATTCTCATCCGTTCACGCGAAATGAAGTATATTTCGGCGCCACGGTTGTTGACAAGCACAATAAAAAGCATCACGCTTCGTCTTCCTGAAGAGGAGTATGTGGCGTTTACGACGGTCTGCAACGAAAAAGGCTACAGCAAAACCGGCAAGATCAGGGAGTTCATCAGGAATATGGTCAAAACGGAGATCGGCGAGGTCGAACTAAGTGCCGGTGAATGGAAAAAGGTCCGCGAGGGGATTGGCGAGATCGAACGAGGCCGCTACGCCACGCTCGAGGAGATGAAGCGTGACCTCGCCCGGAGAAAGCTGGCGCATAAGCAAGATCGCTAACGAGGATATTTTCCGGCAGAGGTCCGGCAGGTTCAGGGTCTATTTTCGGATTAATGCTGCTTCACGCTTGATCGAGATCTTACTATTCGATCAAAGAGGCGCGATTAAAGACAAAAACATCCAAAGGCTCTAGTCGGCCTTTTCGCCCCCTCTATTCTTGGAGCAACAGGCCCGATTCCGCCTTTACATCGGCGGGGCGAAGAGCTATATTCCGATCGAAGATCAGCTTTTGGCGGAGGGGCATATGAAAAAGACCGCGTTCGTTCTTCTGACTCTCATTTTGGCCGTTTCTGGATCCGCCCAGGAGCTTATCCGTAACTCCAATAAACCGCTGAATCCGCAGGCCGGAAGGACCCTGAAGCTCGAGCCCGTGTTCGAGATATCGGACGCGTCGGGGGAGTTCTTTTTCAAGTACCCCTACAAATTCGACATGGACGACCGGGGATGTCTCTTCATCCGGGACGAAGACCAATTGCTGCAATTCTCTCCGGACGGCAAATTCGTCAGGAACTTCTATAAGAAGGGCCCGGGCCCGGGGGAGATCGCGTCACGAGTCCAGATGGTCAGCTTTGTCAACTTTCGTGATGCGCTGTATGTTTACGATGGCGTTGGCAAGATCGTGCAGTTCGATAGAGAGGGAAAACTCATCGGCGAGGTCAAACAGACGGCGGGGAGGTTTTTCACATTGTTCGGAATGGGCGAGAGCGGATATTTCATGCAGGGGCAGACGAACGCCCTCCGGGGAGGTCCTGCCGGATTCCAAGAGGTTGAAACCACGGCCAATCTCATCTCCTTGGACGGGAAATCCGCTGAAAAGATCATGGGATTCACCAGTCGGGTCTACCAAGGGCCCAATTTCGGCATGGATTGGGATAGGTACCTGCAAGTCTTCGACCCAAGCGATGGCTCGCTCTATGCCAGCCATACTTGCGAATATGAGATAGTAAGAGCCGACATGCTCCAACGGAAAATTGTCGGAAGATTTACGCGTGAGTACCCGAGGGTAAAGTTCGTCGTGCCTGAGGAATTAAAATCGTTCTACGAGAAACATAATCTGCCCAAGAAGGACTTCGAGAACGACATCTCGGCGTTGTTTATGTGCGACAACAACCCGTGGGTGAAAACCTCCACCACGGTGAAGGGCAAGGGGATGTTATTCGACGTCTTCGACCCACAGGGCCGCTTCCTCGACAGCTTTTACCTTAACGTCGATGGAAGCCTGGCCCTCGCCCACGGCGATTTCATCTACGTCACCGAGAAAGACAAAGACGAGAACATCCTGATCAGGAAATACAAGGTCCTGAACGGGCCGAAATAATAATCACCGCCCCTATCATCTTTTCAAATTGACCGGCCCCCCGTACCGGTGATATCCTTCTCCCAACAACCTGGAGGGAGACGCGTGGTCAAAAAGTTCCCCTTATTCACCGAGACCCTGGAAACCCCGTCCGAAGAGCTCTCCACTGGCGCCACCTTCGCCGGCCGCTACCATATCGTCGAGGAGCTCGGGAAAGGGGGGATGGGCCGCGTCTACCGGGCCATCGACAGGAAGCTCAACGAGGAAGTCGCCCTCAAGCTCATCCGGCCCGAGATCGCCCTCGACGAGCGCACCCTGGAGCGGTTCCAGAACGAGCTCAAGATCGCCCGCAAGATCAGCCATCGGCACGTCGGCCGGATGTACGAGCTCATGGAGGAGAAAGGCGTCCATTTCATCACCATGGAATACGTGGCCGGCCAGGACCTGCGCGGCCTCATCCGCCAGACCGGCCAGCTGACCGCCCGCAAGGCCGTCTCCATCGCGACGCAGATCCTCGGCGGCCTCGCCGAAGCCCATCGCCTCGGGGTCGTCCATCGCGACCTCAAGCCTTCGAACATCATCATCGATCGGGAGGGAAGCGCCCGGATCATCGACTTCGGCATCGCCCGGACCGCCGCGACCAAGGGCAAGACAGGGGAGGGGGCGATCATCGGAACGCCCGAGTACATGGCCCCGGAGCAGGTCGAGGGCAAGCCGGTGGACCAGAGGGCCGACATTTACGCCCTGGGCGTCATCCTCTTCGAGATGGTCACCGGCCGCCCGCCGTTCGAAGGCGAGACGCCGCTCGCGGTCGCCGTCAAACACAAAACGGATCCGCCGCCCGACCCGCGCGAGATCGCGCCCCAGATCCCGGACGAACTCGGCCGTGTCATCCTGCGGTCGCTCGAAAAGGATCGGGACAAGCGCTACCAGACGAGCGAGGAGTTTCTGGCCGCGCTCGCCGCGATCGACGAGGCCCTGCCGAAGACCGAGCGGACCGCCCCAACGCGCAAGCCGGCGACCTCGAAGAGGATCACCGTCGAGTTCACGCCGAAGAAGCTCGTCGTTCCGGCGGTCGCGCTCGCGGTCCTCGTCCTCGCCGCGATCTTCCTTTGGCGCCCTTGGATCTCCAAGATATCCGGTGTTGCGGCACCTCAGGTCGAGCACTCCATCGCCGTGATCTCGTTCGAGAACCTGACCGGCGACCCGAAGCACGACAGCCTGATCCGAGCCGTCCCCAACCTGATGATCACAAAGTTCGAGGGCATGGGCATCCCTTATGTGGCTTCCTGGGAGCGCCTCCAGGACCTCCTCAAACAAATGGGCAGGGATCCGGACGCCCCCATCGACAAGGAAACCGCTTTCGAGATCTGTCGCCGCGAAGGGATCGCCGTCCTCGTCACCGGCGAGGTGACCAAGGCGGGCAACGTCTTCGTCACCAACATCAAGGCGCTCGACGCCACAACGAAGCGCTCACTTGCCAGCGCTTCGTCCCAGGGCCAGGGCGAGGAGAGCATCTTCGCTCAGATCGACGACCTCGCCGGCCGCGTCTATCCGAAACTCGACTGGACCCTGGCCGGAGCCGGGGCCGCGACGTCGGTTGCAGAGTTTACGACGGCGTCATTGGAGGCCTATAACGATTTTCTCAAAGGCCGGGACCTCTACGATAAAAGCTATTACGCCGATGCCCGCCAGGACCTCCAGAAGGCGATAGAGAAGGACCCCGGGTTCGCCTCCGCCCATCTCTACCTGGCCTATGTCTACGGCGGCTTGAGAAACGTGACGCAGCAGGAAGAGACGTACAAGAAGGCCAAAGCCCTGTCCGATAAGGCCACAGAAAAAGAGCGGCTTTATATCGAGGCCGCCTACGCCAACGCCGTCGAAAAAGACCCTGAAAAAAGATATCGTATCCTGCAGGAACTGACGGCGAAATACCCAAGGGAAAAGCTCGCGCACCTGTCGCTGGCCACCTATTACAGGGGCAAAAAGGCGTTTCCCGATGCGATCGGCGAACTTGAAAAAGCCCTGGACCTTGACCCAAACTATGGCCGGGCCTTTGAGCTCTTCGCTTATCTATATATGGATATGGGGGACATGGCGAAGGCGACCGAATACCTGAAAAAGTATTCTGCGGTCAATCCTGGGGACGCGGACCCCTATGTCGCCATGGGAGACCTCTATTTTCGCCTGGGCAGGCTCGACGGGGCTATCGCGAGTTACGGTGAAGCGCTGAAGATCAAGCCGGATTACGGGGCGGGAGAGTGGATCGCCTACATCCTTGCGATCAAGGGGGAATATCCCGAGGCCCTTCGTTCGATAGACGATTACATTGAAAATGCCCCTTCCGGCGGGCTCAAGGCTCGAGGGCGCATGTGGAAGGCTTACTACCGCCATTTGACAGGCAATCGAGACGTGGCGATGAAAGAGGCGGACCAGTCCTTTGAAGGCTGGGGGTCCATCAATCCCTACGGGGCCAGTGTCATCAAGATGCTCGAGGCCTGGTTCTGCTACGACCGGGGGGAATATGACAAGGGCCGCCGGCTCATCCAGGAATATATCGATTTCAATATAGACTACGATCCTCCCTCGGCCCGGATAAACGAGAGCCTTCTTGAAAACTATCTGGCCCTGTTGGACGTGAAACAAGGACGGTTCGCATCGGCGGCACAAAGGCACGATCAGGCGGCCCTGCTCGCGACCCAAGAGCAGAGTAACCGACCGGTCTGGAGCGCCCGGCAATTTCCCAACATCGTACAGGCTGAGATCTTCCTCGCCGAAGGGAAGGTCGGGGAAGCCATCGCCGTCATGGAAAAAGAATTCGTGTTGACCGCCCCGGGCATGAATCCCCGCGAACTCATGGTGGGCAATATACCGTTCGAACAGGACGTCCTGGCCCGCGCCTATCAGAAAGCCGGGAACCCGGACAAGGCCATCGAAGTCTATCGGAAGCTCCTCACGTTCGATCCGGCGAGCCAGGACCGGCGCATGCGCATCCCGATCTATCACTACCGGCTGGCGCGACTCTACGAGGAGAAGGGCGAGCGGGAGAAAGCCGCCGAACAATACCGCATCTTCCTCGTCCTGTGGAAAGACGCCGACGCGAACCTGCCCGAGCCCGCCGACGCGAAGAAGCGCCTCGCCGGCTTTAATTAATTCTTTTTAAGAACCGGTTCACCAGCGGTTGATGTTTTCAAAGGCCTGTTCCGGATCCGTCCTGGCCCGCATGGCCAGATCCTCAACCCCCGGCTATTCGAAGTCCCGACCCCAGTATATGTATCCTCCGCATTGTTTGTGTTCAAGTGCGCGCAGAATCCCGATTCCCAACCTTACCGATTCTGTTTCGTCGGCCGGCCGGCACTGTCAAATGCGGCAAAAGACGATGGACTCCCGATCGAAACGACCCTCATACTCAGTCAGGAACTTGTCGCATGGTGGCTGATCTACCATAGGCCGGGCTGCGCGGCACATCCATGACTGTAAAAAAGTGTCACCGATCGTCACCGGCGGCGGGATCAGGACAAGGCGCAAGGCAGGCGCCGCGAATCGACGCCTGCCTCGCTTTCTGTCCCCGTTTCTACCGGCTACTTGACGACTTTCAGTGGCGGCAGGAAGTTCTCCATCACCCACAGCTCGCTCTTGGACTCCTCAGTGACGCTGAACGCAAAGCGGCGGTTGTCCGGGTTAAGCGTGAAGGAGTTCATTTTTGGAACGGAGAGGTCCAGCTTCAGCGGCGTCCCGCCCTGCGCTGGAACCCGCCAGATTTCACTGCTCGCGGTACCGCGTGCCTGGGCGATGATGTAACGGCCGTCCCTCGTCCACCTCAGCCCGTAAGACTGCGCCAAACCGCGAAATAGCTCCCGCGGCTCCCCTCCGTTGAGGGACACGGTCTTTACGGCGCCGTCCACGTCCCCCTGGAACACCACTTCCCGGCCGTCCGGCGAGAGGTCGTAGTCCATTCCCCTTATTTTGACAACTTCCGACTCTTCACCGGTGTCGAGGTTGCGTTTCCTGATGATTGACCCCGGCCCCCCCGTCTCCCCCTTCACGAACACCAGGGTCTTCTCATCCGGGCAGAGATGGGGGAACACGCCTTCTTCATCTGCCAACTTAGTGATCTCGCTTGTTTCAGTGTCAATTCGGAAGATTCCAGGTCCCGTGTCCGCAGCCCCGAGCGCGATGACGGAACGGCCGTCCGGCGCCCAGGAGATCAGGTTAACGAAACGAAGACGAGGCGACAGAAAGCGCTCTTCCCCGGTTGCGGCGGACCGGATCGTGAGGATGTTGTTTCCGGGAACGGCGGAACCCCGACGTGAAATGTAGGCCAAGTTCCTGCCGTCGGGTGACCATGTTGGCTGTGACGGTGGGCCGGTATACCGCGTCGTAACCGGCGCGGGTGGCACGAGTACCTTACCGGATTCAAGGTCGACCGCACCGTTGTAGAGACGACCTGAAGAGGTGTCAATCTTATAATAACAGGAGCCGTCGGGTGCAAAGCCCAGAACCTCTGCATCATAGCCGAAGTCCTTTTTCAGCAGTTCTGGTTCTCCTTGCTGCTTCCCCCCGGCGATGTGGATGGTCCAGATGTCCCACGTCCCCGAGCGGTCGCTGAGGAAGACAAGGCTTCTCCCGTCCGGCGTCCATCGAAGCAGTTGATCCTCCGCGGGGTGCCCGGCAACAACGACCTCATTCCGGCCATCGGCGGTCATCAGGGAGACGTCGTCATGGGGTGGGCTGCCCTCACGCACCAAACTGAATGCGACAGATCGCCCATCGGGCGAGAAACTGGCCCTTTGAAACGAGACCCAGCCCGAAGTAATACTCCTCAGGACGCGCACCGAGCCGTCCGCTGTCGAGATCAGTGTTAGTTCAACCGCCTTGTTACGATCGCGAAGTGCGAGGATGGACCCTGCGTCAGGCGACCAGTCCAAGGGTTGGACGTAAGAGACTTTCTCACTGTAAAGTGTGCGAAGGCCCGAACCATCCAGGTTTCTAATACGCAGTTGAGGGACCCAGTCCTTCGTATACGAGTTGTATACGATTTGTTTTCCGTCTCGTGAAAACGCTTGGTACTCGTAGGACTTCTCAGTCTCGCTCCAGGGCCCCTTATTTGTGATTCGGCTCCTCTGTCCGCTGGCAACTTCGAACTGGACCACGTCACCCGTGTCCCAGTCCAAACCTCTGATGTACTTGCCATCCGGGGTCAACATCTCACCAATACCGGAGGCGTCTGTGAGAACCCGGCGTGTGATGAGTCCCCCGGCGCCACCGGGACCGCCAAGTGCCGCCAGCCTCACCCGCGCCTGCTTGACCTGCTCGGCCTGGTCGGCGTAGTCGCTCACCAGGCGCTCGTAGGCTGTGCGGGCTTCCGCATGGCCCAGTTTCTCGTGGCACTGGCCCATCCGCAGCAGTGCGGTCGCGACCGTGGCGCGGCCGGCGCCGGGCAGCGCGGCAATCTGCTTGTACTGCTCGATGGCGCCCCTCAGGTTTCCGTCGACCGTTTCTGTTTTAATGGCGGCCTGGAGCGCTACCTCAGCTTTATTGTCCTTCATCTGGCTCGCCAGGTACCCGGTGGACAGGGCCGCGCAGAGCAGCCCGGTCAAAAGAAATAGCTTTGTTGGTTTCATTGATATTTCCTCCTGCCCATCATGTTACGGCTTCCTTGTCAGGAGAGTATCCGCACTATTGTCAGGATTGGATCTTATTCAGCCATCGAAACGGTACCCCAGGCCGCGGATGCTCACGATGTAACGCGGCTTTGAAGGTTCCGGCTCGACCTTTTTTCGCAGGGTGACGACGTGGTTGTCGACCACACGATCGGTGACGAATGCACCGTGCCCCCAGGCGAGATCCAGAAGCTGATCCCGGCTCAGCACTTTGCCGCCGTTGCGGATGAAAGCGGCGAGCAGCTTGAACTCGAGGGCCGTCAGCTCCACCGGCTTGCCGGCGCGCCGCAGCTCACAACGCCCAAAATCCACTTCCGCGTCGCCGAACCGGTATATCGGCAAATCGTCTTCCGCGGTGCGGCGGAGTGCCGCCTTGACCCGGGCCCGCAGTTCGCGCGGGCTGAAGGGCTTGGTCACGTAGTCGTCCGCGCCGATCTCCAGCCCCAGCACTTTCTCCGCCTCCTGGGCCTTGGCGGTCAGCATGATGACGGGCGTTTTCGATCCGCTCCGGCGCAGTTCGCGGCAGACCTCGAAGCCGTCCTTGCGCGGCAGCATGATATCGAGAAGGATCAGGTCGAAGGCTTCTTTCCACGCCCGCCGCAGGGCGCTTTCTCCGTCCGCTTCTATCACCACGTCGTATCCCTCGCTCTTCAGGTCCAGTTGCAGACCAAACGCGATTGCGGTTTCGTCTTCCACCACCAGAATGCGTTTCATGTCCTCTTCTCCAACGGCAGCAGGATCGTAAACGTGCTGCCCCTGCCGGGTTCGCTCTTCAGGAGGATCTCGCCGTTATGAGCTTCGACGATGTGGCGCGCCATGGCCAGGCCGATGCCGGTCCCTTGGATATAGGCTGCCCGGGAGCCGGCCCCACGGACGAATCTCTTGAAGATCTCTTTTTGCTCCGAAGCCGGAATTCCCATGCCTTGGTCCCGGACACGGATGGCCAGGCGGTCTCGTTCGCGCGCCATCTCGACCCAGACGGTGCGGCAGTCCGGCGAATACTTGACCGCGTTGTCGAGAAGGTTCCTCAGCGCCAGGCCGAGCGCTTCGCGATCGGCCTGGATGAGGGGATACTCCCCGGCGAGTTCCAGTTCGACATGGTAGCCCTGGGCAGCGGCCTTCTCCTGGAATTCAGCCACCAGGTCACCCACCAACGTTACGGGATCGAGATGTTCATAGTGATAGCGGAACGCGCGCGCCTCGATGCGGCCGAAATCCAGCAGCGATTCGACGAGCCTCTGCAGCCGCTCGCTTTCGCGGGACAGAAGGTCATAGGATTTCTGCCGCAGGTCTTCCGTGGGAACCCTCCCTTTGGACAGCATTTCCGAAAGCTGGCGCAGCGATGTGAGGGGGGTTCGGAATTCATGCGACACCGCTGACACGAACTCGGACTGAAGCCTGGCTACGGCCTGCTCGCGGTTGATGGCGCGCATGATGAAATAGGAGCCGGCAAGAAGCACCAGCGCCAGCACCGCGAAACCTGAAAGCAGCAGGCGGCGACGCCCGGTAAAAACTGCTTCGTCGGCGCCGGGATCGGTACTGGTTATGTGCAGAGTCCCGGGGAGGCTGGTGGCAGGCGCCGTTCGTACGGCCTGCGGGCCGCTCTTGTTGAACGAGCCGATCATCACCTGCCCGTCCGCGTCGATCAAGGCGCCCTGGACACGCCGGCCTTGCAAAGCTTCTGTCCACTTCGAATCAAGGTAAGCGGGCCCCGCCAACACAGCGGCCAGCCGATCCAAAGTCCCCGCCAACGAGATCAGCACCGGCCGGCCTTCGATTTTCAGAATCCGGCGCCCTTTCGATTCCGGCTCGGCAATCCACTGGCCGTATATCGATTCCGTGGCGATCGAAAGCGCCAGTGCGTTCTGTTCGTGTTCTTTCAATGGACTGGCCCTCGACCAGCGCTGAGCTTCTTCCACATGAAACTCCCAGGCGGGCCGGAGCAAGCTCCAGCGGCCGTTCCAAAGGGCCGAATGCATGAGCGACGCTTCCTTCCGCAGTTCTTCGCGCTTTCCGATCGCTTCCAGCACAGTGCCGCGCGCTTCGCGCGCCATCAGTTCCGCTGGCAGTCCCAGCAGGGAGGTTGAGCCAAGTTGCGCGAGTTCATCGTAGGCTTGGAGAGCCTCCTCATGGTGGCCGGTTTTGCGGAGGTTCCGCCCCAAGCGCAGCAAAGCGCCGGCGCGCACACCGGGATCCGGGGATCGCGCAAGTTTCCGGAAGACTTCGGCGGTTTTAGCTGGATCGTCGCGCTGGTACTCCAGGACCTCACCGGCGATAAAAGTCGCGGCCGGCGGTTCTTCGCCGCCCGGAATCACGGGATAGTAAAGCAGGCAGCCGGGCGGGTATGCGTTGACGATGCGTTTCGTCACCTGCAGGACCAACACGCCGTCCGGTGGTTCTTTCGCGCCGGGGCTTGGGATGAAGCTCAGATAGCTTTCAAACTCCGTGAGGCTTTGTTGAAGCTCGGCGGCCATGTGGTCCGCCGCTAGTTCCAGGCGTTCCTGCGTGCGCTGCCCTTCGAGCGCGCGATCCTGTTTCAGCAATTGCCAACCGAGCCAGCCCAGGGTGCCGCCAAGGACAAGCATGAGACAGAGAAAGACCGCCAGGGTGCGACGGGGCGGCCGGAGCCAATGTGCTAATCCCATGGATTGCCTTGCAAACGGCATCGATTCCTTAGATTATATCCGGCCGGGTCAGGATTGAATGGAGCTTGGGTCAGGATTCTGTTTTTCCAGGGAGCCGTTGCCCTATGAAGGATAGAAATTTCCTTGAATCTTCCCGCCTAGCCATGCCGGAAGTGTATGGCCGGCCGCATGGCGGTGTCAATGGTTACGAAAAGCCATGAAGTGCTCCTCGACCTCCGGCGTGACACCGACGTGAAGAAGCGCCTGTCGGCACTCGGCCGAAACTGAGGGCTTGTTCGCCGGCCTATTTTTCCCACCACTTTTCGATGTCTACGATTTTCTGCGGCTCGGAGATCCCGTCTTTCGTCATGATAACCTTAAAACCTTCTTCAACGAGAATCCGCTTTTCGCCCTTCAAGTCGCTAGCTTCGATCGCGCCTTCCAAAACCATGAGTTCCGTCGTCTCGCCGTTCTTGAGCTCGACGCTGAATCTCGTTTGCCTCGTGGCCATGGCACAACTGGGTGTGCGGACTTCGAGCTTTTTCTGGGCCCGAGCTCTCAAAGACCTGATGACCGCCTCGTATTCCTTCTCGCTGACGTTGGCGACGGTCTGAAAATCGCTGCCAAACTGCTTCGTCTTTTCCTCGAGCATGTTCGCGAAAGCATCCATCTTCTCGACGGCGGAATAGACCTTCCCCCGCATGAGCTCCAGGACCTGCTTCTCCGGAGTGTCCTCTTGGAGTCGGAGCTCGGAATATTCGCCCAATTGGACTGTTCCGCGCCCGTCGAGGGTTTGGATCTCGGCGCTGCTCGAGCCATAGGTCGATATCGCGTCGCCCGCCTCGAGCAATCCGGGGTCATCGGCCCGCAGTTCGAAGGTCTCGCCGTTTTTCTTGGATACTTGCACTCTTCCGGAGTAAGCCGACACCATCCCCTTGACCGGAGGATTCGCCCCGCCTCCCAGGCTCGCGGCGAGCCTGTTCTTTAGCGCTCCATAGGAGGCCGCGGCCCTTTTCCTGACCAGCTCCAAGCGGGCCTTGGTATCCTCGTTCTTCTTCCTGGCTTCCCGGGCTTTGAGCTGCGCGTCCCGGGCGACCGACTCCGCCTGTTTGTTGTTCCTTTGCCCGGCGAGGACGATGATCTCCTCGGCCTTCTTGATGACCCGATCGTTCTCCTGGATCTCCTGGTCGATCTTCTGGAGATCCGCCGCTGTCCTGTCGATCAGGTCCCGCGTCCTGAAGAGAGCGCCGAGCAGGAAACCGTCGTTTTGGCTCGCTTGTTGGGCGGTGTAAATCCAACCGCCGGGAAAAAGAATCACAAGCGCCAGTCCGACGAGACAAGAACGCTTAAGAATGCTCATTTACTTCTTCCCCTCTTTCTCCAAGGCTAACTCCCATTTGTAGATCTCGTCTTGCGCCGCCCGGGCGTTCGGGGAGTCGGGACTCAGCTGGAGAAAGATCGTCATGGACTTGATGGCCTCCCGGTAATTCTTGAGCTGTCCGTGGATCAGGGCGGTGTCGGAATGGAGCTTGGCGTTGAACGGCGCGAGCTTGAGGGCCATCCGGTATTCCGCGAGCGAGTCCGCGAATCCGCCCTCCTTGATGAGGACGTTACCGCGAAGGGCGTACTTACGGGCCTCCTCGGGCAGTTCGGCCAGATACGGATTGTCCTTGAGGAGGGCGGCGACTCTCTGCCTGATGGACCCGGCCGTGGCTTCGTCGGCGATCTTTATCGCCTCGGCATACTCGGCCACGGCTTCCAGGAAGCGCCCGGCCGACTCCGAGGCCCGGGCCTGGTCCAACCTTGCCTGAACATGGCCTTGGAGAGTCTGCTCGAGCTCTTTCTTAGCGTTCCGCCTCAGGACCGTCGCCGACAGCTCATCCTCGGGGATAGCCAAGTAGACGGCGATGGCCCGGTTGAGATCATTCTGCTTGGCGAAGGCCGTCGCTTCGAGGATGCGGGCGAAGGGATTATCTTTCAGGGGCGAGAGAAGCTTGATCGCCTCTTCGTATTTCCCGCCGTCGAGGCTGACGGCGGCCAGGGCTTCGCGGGCGTGAACATTATCGGGATCAAGCGAATAGGCCAGCTCGGCGTCCTTGACAGCGCCTTCTCGATTCCCTTTTTCCCTGGCACAAAGGCTCCTATACCCGTAATAAAGGGCGGCAGACTTCGGAATGATCAATTTTCTGGTGATCGTTTTTTCAAACGGCTTGGCCTCTCCCTGTCTTTGGATCTTCAAGACGACCTGCGTGTTCTCTTTGCCACGCAGGCCTTGAGTGATCTTGCCGGCATCCCAGCTTTTCGTCGACTGACCGCCAATCTTGACCAGCCTGTCCCCGGCCTTGAAACCGGCCTCTTTGGCGGGCCCCTCGACCTGCCCCTGCAAGACGGGCTGACCGTTTTCGATCCTAATTTGAACGCCGATGCCGACGTAGGTCACCATGCCGATGGCCTTGTCGAGGGCCACGACCGCTTCGTCGAATTTTCCCGCTCGGGAATGGATTATCCCGAGCCAATAGAGGAGACCGGGGTCGTTTGGGGCCAATTCCGCTGCCCTTGTGTACGCTCCGGCGGCACTGTCGTAATCATTTTTGGCCAAGAACGCCTGACCCAATTTCGCGTGAAGGTCCCACCTCTCGGGGTTGTTCTCGATGGCCCTGCGGTAGGCAGCGACGGCCTCGTCGAACTGCTTCCTCGCCGCGTGGAGCTCGCCCAACGCTATGTCGGCAAACCAACCCGGCTCGAGCTCGGCCCCCCTCTTGGCGGCGGCCAGCGCATCGTCATGTTGATCGACATGAATGAGAGCCCGGGCCAGCCATGAGTAAGACTGTCCATTTTTCGGGTTGAGTTCTATCGCTTTCTTGTATGTGGTTACGGCTTCCGGGTAGGACCCGTTCTGATAGTAGGCGGCCCCGAGCCATTCATAGCACTTGGGCAATATATAATTAACGTTTTCGCTGGTCGCCAGCGCTGCGTGCTTCAAGGACTCCTTGAAAGCGGCAATGGCTTCGGCATACTGGTCATTCAGGTAATGGGAACGCCCCAATTCATAATAATTATAGAGCCGGTCCTTTGCCTTCCCGTTGAGGGCCAATTCCTTAAAGATGGCGATAGCTTGTTCATAATCGCCACTTTCGATCAGGGCGCGTCCTTTTAGCTGTTGTTTCCACTGCGCGCCCAGGTCCGCGCTCACCCATATAACGCCCAATAAAACGAACGCCGCCAGCAACCTTGATCTGCTCATTTCTTGTCCTTGCTTTCCTTGAGCTTGGAACTCAGCTCCTGCACCTGGCTTTTCGCCTTCTCTGCGTACGCCTTGGATGCTTCTTCATTTTGCGTGGCGATCTTCAGCAGGTCCTCCGACTGGCCCTTCAAGGCTAGGGCATCCCTGAGCAGGTCTTCGCATTCCTTCTTTTCTTCCGGCTTTGTGGCCGCCGCGGCCCGGCTCTTGATATCCATGATCTCGGCTTCTTTCCGTTTGATTTCATCTTCCGCGTCGAGCTTTTGTTTCCGGATGGCGCCCAGGTCCTGGGAGATCTTAAGAAGCTCCTGGATCTTCGCCTTATATTGGCTGAGAATTTCGTCGACCCCCATGGCCACAACTTGGGGACCGGCCTTTTGCGGGTCAGCGCCCGGATCCGCTCCCGCCCCGGCTGCCGATGCCTGGCAGGGAGCGTCGAGAAGCTCTCCGGCCATGGCCTTCTGGGCCTGGAGGCTCATGAATTCGGCTTCCTCGTTCTTCCCCAGCCCGGAAAGCTCGCGGGCTCTTTCGGAGAAGTAGGCGGCGCAGCGCGCCTGCTCGATGGTCGTCTTCGGCGCGGGGTATTTGCCCGGCGGCAGGGGATTGGCCTCCGGTTTCCGCTCCGCCCAATCGTTGAATTCGAGCTTTTCCCCGGATATGGACTGGTAGCCCAATCCTTGTTCGCCCGCCCCGCCCATCTTTTCGAGAAGATTTTTGCCGGTCATTCGATTGGCTTCTTGCTCATGCTGGACCCTTGCCTTTTCTTTTTCCTGGAAAAGGTTCCAGTCGTTGCGGGCCTGCGCTGTTTCTTCTTGCTGCTTTTTGAGCATAGCCTGTCGCTGCATGAGAGCGTCTTCGGCCGCGCCGGCAGGCTTGTCCGCGCCAAAAATGCTATTGAAGAGTCCCTGGATCAGGGACTGGGTCGCCTGCAAGGCCAGCCGTTGTCCCGGATTGAACCGGCTGAGGTCGACGCCTTCCAAGCCGCTCGTGCCGGAAGAATTTGTCGGCTTGCACTCGGGCGACTGTAACGCCGTCGGCGACGCGCATCGACAGACGTACTCGACGCCGCCCATCTTCATGATGACGGTGTTGTTGTCCTCCCCCCAGCGGGCATTCAGGCTTTTGTCTAAGATGTAGGCTTTGAGGGAGTCGCGGCAAGGCACGTGCTCGGGTTGGGGCGTCTGCTGGGTAAAAAACGAAGCTGGGAACGCCGCCAGGATGGCCAGTCCCGCCAAGGCCCGTCTGATGATCCTCATGAAGCAAGATGATGTCATTGTTCGACTCCTCTCCCCGGCCAGGCCCTTCCGGCCGTAATGACGCGGCGAATTCCCGCTCCCGACGATGGACTGGCCCGCCCATCCATACCAGGAGTGTATGGCCGGCCGCATGGCGGTGTCAATGGTTACGAAAAGCCATGAAGACCGGATATCCTGAAACGGGCCAACGTCACACATTGGACCGCCCCTGTCATAATTTCCCGAATCGTCTATGATAGAAGGGATGAATAACCAGCGCAGAATCCTCCCCCTTTTCCTAACGGCCGTCCTTCTCCTGGCCCTGACCGCCCTGCCGGTCCCGGCCTGGAGCCAGAACCCGGCCGCCCCCTCGGCCGCCCAGGTCGATAAGTTCGCGCTCGACCAGAAGATGCCGGTCGATCCCAAGATCACGGTCGGCGAGCTTGCGAACGGCCTCCGGTATTACATCCGCGAAAACCGGGAGCCGGCCAACCGGGCCGAACTGCGCCTGGTCGTCAAGGCCGGCTCGGTCCTCGAGGACGAGGATCAGCTGGGCCTGGCCCACGTAGTCGAGCACATGGCCTTCAACGGCTCCAAGCACTTCCCCAAGCAGAAACTGGTCGATTTCATGGAATCGATCGGCATGCGCTTCGGGCCCGACCTCAACGCCTTCACCGGTTTCGACGAAACCATGTACATGCTCAAGATCCCGACGGACTCGCCCGGGATCATGGAGAACGCGTTTCTCATCCTCGAGGATTGGGCCGCCGGCCTGACCTTCGACCCCAAGGCGATCGATAAGGAGCGGGGCATCATCGTCGAGGAGTGGCGCCTGGGCCAGGGCGCCGACGCGCGCATGCGCGACCGGCAATTCCCGGTCCTCTTCCGGGGCTCGCGCTACGCCGAGCGCATGCCCATCGGGAAAAAAGAGGTCATCGAAACTTTCAAGTACGAAACCCTGAAACGATTCTACCGGACCTGGTACCGTCCGGACTTGATGGCGGTCATCGCCGCGGGCGATTTCGACCGGGCCCGCATGGAGGAGCTGATCAAACGGCATTTCGCCTCGATCCCCGTCCCGCCCGACGCGCCGCCGCGGCCGACCTATCCCGTCCCCGACCACGACGAGACGCTGTTCGCCATCGCCACGGACAAGGAAACTTCCGAAAGCGTCGTGGCCGTTTACCATAAACTGCCCCTCAGGGACCAAAGCACGGTCGGCGCCTACCGGCAGATGCTCGTCGAACGGCTCTTCAACAGCATGCTCAACGAGCGCCTCTCCGAGATCACCCAGAAACCCGATGCGCCGTTCCTGGGAGCCATCTCGAGCGAAGGGCGGTTCATCGGATCGAAAGAGGTCTACGTCCTGTCGGCCCTCGTCAAGGACGGCGGCATCGCCGGGGGGCTCCGGGCCCTGTACACGGAAGGGGAGAGGGTGGCCCGCTTCGGCTTCACCGCGACGGAGCTCGAACGGCAGAAGAGCGAGATGATGCGCGTCTTCGAGAACGCCCTGGCGGAGAAGGAGACGGAGGATTCGGGCACGTACGCCCAGGAGTTCAGCCGCAGCTTTCTCGAGGAGGAGCCGACGCCCGGCATCCAGTACGAATACGACCTGCACGTCCACTTCCTGCCCGGGATCACGCTCGACGAAACGAACCGGCTGGCCAAGGAGTGGATGACCGAAAATAACCGGGTCATCATGGTCAACGCCCCGGACAAAGCGGGCGTCGCCGTCCCCGGCGAAAAAGAGCTCCTGGCCGTCCTCGAAGAGGTCAAGCGGAACGAGATCGCCCCCTACGAGGACACCACGACCGACGCGCCGCTCCTTCCCGAAATGCCCGCGCCCGGCGCGATCGTCTCACGGCGGACGATCGAGGCCGCCGGGGTCACGGAGTGGACGCTCTCCAACGGCGTGCGCGTCGTTCTCAAGCCGACGGCCTTCAAGGAGGACGAGATCCTCCTCAGGGCCATAAGCGCGGGCGGCGTTTCGCTGGCCTCGGAAGAGAGCCTCGTCCCGGCCAACACCGCGGACCAGGTCGTGGCCGCCGGCGGGTTGGGCGCGTTCAGCGCCGTCGCCCTCCAGAAAAAACTGGCGGGCAAAGCCGTCTTCATCCGGCCGTCGATCGGCGAGCTCGAGGAGGGGCTGTCGGGGAAAGCCTCGCCCAAGGACGCCGAGGACCTCTTCCAGCTGATCTATCTGACCTTCACCGCGCCGCGCCCCGACCCGGTCGTTTTCGACGTCATCAAGAGCCAGCTGAAGACTTTCCTGGAGAACCGCGACAAGGACCCGGAAACCGTCTTCTCGGACACCCTGCGCAAGACCATGCAGCGCGACCAGCCCCGGTTCCGGCCCATGACGGTCGCGGACATCTCCGAAATGGACCTCCAGAAGTCGCTCGCCTTCTACCGGGACCGGTTCGCCGACGCCAGCGACTTCACCTTCATCTTCGTCGGCAAGCTGGACCTGGATAAGCTCGAGCCCCTCGTCTGCCGCTACCTGGCTTCGCTGCCTTCCCTGCGCCGCACGGAGACCTGGCGGGACTGGAGGGTCGCCCCGCCCGAGGGTGTCGTGAAAAAAACGGTCGAGAAAGGGGTCGAGCCCAAGAGCCTGACAGCCATCGTCTTCTCCGGACAGTTCAAGAGCGACCCCGGCCACCGCATCGCCATACGCGCCGCCGGGCAGGTGCTCGAGACCCGCCTGCGGAAGCTCCTGCGCGAGAAGTTGAGCGGGACCTACGACGTCTCCGTCCAGCCGGCTTACAGCAAGATCCCCCGCGAGGAATACCGGATAACCATCGACCTCGGCGCCGACCCGGCCCGCATGGGCGAGATGACCCAGGCCATTTTCCGGGAGATCAAGCGGCTGAAGAAAAGCGGGCCGACCGAAAAAGAGGTCGACGAGATCCGGCTGGCCGAGTCCCGCGACTACGAGACGAACAGCCGGCTGAACGGCTGGTGGATGGCCCAGCTCGCCGAGCGCTACAGGACCGGGGAGGACACCGCCGGTCTGACGCTATTCCCGGAGTCGCTCAAGCTCCTGACGACGAAGGCGGTCAAGGAGGCGGCCCGGACGTACTTCAACACGAAACGCTACGTCCAGGTGACGCTCTACCCGGAAAAACACTAGGGACTGTCCCTCCGGGTCATCTCGCCCGGGTTCACTCGTAATGGGTCCACATGCGCAGAACCTTGACCGTATGAATCTCGGGAAGCACTTGATAGACAAGTCGGTGTTGGATATTGATACGCCGGGAATAGGCGCCCGACAGGTCTCCCAGCAGCTTTTCAAAGGGGGGAGGGTCCGTAAAAGGATCCCTGGCCAAGATCTCGAGCAAAGCTTCAGCTTTGGGGCGCAGGCCCGAAGCGGCCAACTTCTTGGCGTCCCGTTGCGCTTGGCGCGTGTAAACGAGCCGCCAGCTCACCACTTGAGTTTGCCGCCGCATTTTTCGACGGGCTCCTTCATCCCCTTGCGGATGGACTCGCGCATCCCCGGGATGGAGAGCAGATAGAGCGTTTCTTGAACGGCCCGCCAATCCTCCTCGGAGACGAGGACGGCGTTGGCCCTCTTCCCGGTGATCTGGATGGGCTCGTGCGAAGAAGCCGCCTTATCGAGAAGCTTATAGAGTTGTGCCCGGGCTTGGCTGGCCGTCAGTGTCGTCATCGCTGTGACCTCTAACGAAAACGTACCATATTGCGTACGTTGAGTCAAGCCCGGCCCGCCCGCCGGTCCGAATGGAACGCCCATGATATCTTGTCCTCCTCGACGTCTTGCGGTTCGCTCAATGAGGAAGACGATGGAAGAGGGCGAGTTTGCTCACTCGTAACGCAGGGAGTCGACCGGATTGGCCCGGGCCGCCCGCAGCGTCCGGGTCCCGACCGCGACCAGGACGACGACAAGCATCGCCGCCGCCGCGGCCAGGAAATACGAAGCGCTGAGCGGCGTCCGTTGGGCAAAGCCGGCGAGCCACCTGGACATGACGTAATATCCGGCCGGCCATGCGATGAGCACGGCCGCGCCTGTCAGGGCGAGATATTCCTTCGTCAGTTGCGTGACGAGCCCGGAAACGGATGCCCCCATCACCTTGCGGATGCCGATCTCCTTGGTCCTCCGCTCGGCGGTGTAGGCGGCCAGACCTAAGAGGCCCAGGGCGGCGATGAGGAGCGACAGGGCGCCGAAGGCGTTGAACAGACGTCCCTGCCGGGTCTCGACGTCGTACTGCTGTTCGAAATATGCGTCGAGGAACTCGTAGCGGAAAGTGTGGTCGGGCGCGAACTTCTCGAACGCCTCTTTCATCCCCAACAGGGCCTGGGGCAGCCGGTTCTTGTCGACCTTGACGAAAATATATGAGTTGTAAGGACGCCAGACCCGGAACATGAACGGCCGGATGCCGGAGCGCAGGGACCGGTCGTAGAAATTCTTGACCACGCCGACGATCCGGACATTCCGCTGCGCCGGGTCGATCGAGTCCTGGGACCAGACGATCGTCCGGCCGACGGGGTCCTCCCAGCCGAACATCTTGGCTGCCGCCTCGTTGACGATGCAGGTGTCCGTCTTCGCGTCGTTGAAGGCGGGGGAGAAGGCCCGGCCGCGCACGATCTCCATGCTGAAGACCTCGAAGAAGTCGTAGTCGGCCATGGTGTAGCCGATGCGGGCCGGGATAGGCTCGGGGTTGCCCTCCCAGTCGACGCCGATCGTCTGGCCGACATAGAGCAACCGCTGGGCGGCGTAGGTCACGCCCAGGATCCCGGGACGTCCGCCGAGCTCTTGTTTGAAGGTGTCCATCCTGGGGTAGATCTGGAGGTTGTTGTCGAGGCTCACGACCTGATCCCTGTCGAAACCCAGGTCGAAGGCCTTGATGAAGCGGAGTTGGCGGGAAACGACGATCGCGCCGACGAGGATGACAACCGAAACCGCGAACTGGAAAACGATCAGAGCCTTGCGTAAGCGGGCCCCTCCGGGCGGCGCGGCCGCACGGTTGCGCAGGGTCTCGACGGGCCTGAACGACGAGAGGAGAAAGGCGGGGTAGCTGCCGGCCAGGAGCCCGGTGGCCGCGGCCGCGAGGGCCAGGAGTCCGATAAGGCCCGCTGGGCCGGCGCCGAACAGGGTCAGGCTCTTTCCCGCCAGCCGTCCGAAGGCGGGGAGGAGGGCCGGGGCGGCCGCGAGGGCGAGAGCCATGGCCAGGAAGGACAGGAGCAGGGCTTCGCCCAGGAACTGCCGGGCGATCTGGCCGCGGGTGGCCCCGACGGCCTTGCGCATGCCGACCTCGCGGCCCCGCTGGATGGACTGGACAACACTCAGGTTCATGAAGTTGACGCAGGCCAGGAGCAGGACGAGGACGGCGACGGCCGAAAAGATGACTACCTGGACGATGACTCCCGGCCGTCCGTCCCGGTAGAGATACGACTTGGAGAAGGGCTGGAGGAGGGGCCGCGGCGGCCAGTTCGGGCCGATGCGCTCCTGGAAGATCCCGCCGATCTTCGTATTGAACGTCTCGGCCGCGACGCCGGGGAGGAGTTGGACGTAGGCAGGGCCGACCCATTCCGTCCAGCGGGCGATGCGCTCCTCACCCAGCCATTCGACCCGGCCGACCATATCGAATTGGAGGCTCGAGTTCGCGGGAACGTCGCGGACGATGCCCGTCACCGTGAGGTCCTGGCCGGGGTCGTCGAACGTCAGGGCCTTGCCCATCGGATCCTCGTCGCCGAAATAGCGGCGGGCCGTGGACTCGGTCAGGACGATGGAATTCTTGTCGGCGAGGGCCGTCTCGGGGCTCCCTTTGACGAACGGGAACGAGAACATCCGGAAAAACCCCGGGTCGGTCAACATGATGTCGTCCTCCTCGAAGCGGACGTCCCCATACTTGACGAGGGAGCCGTGCCAGGGCCAGACCCGGGCGAAGTCCCTGACTTCGGGGTAGCCGTCTTTCAGGGCGGGTGGCAGGGCGTAGGACGTCGTCGACCAGGACGCCCCCTTATTGTCCTCGGTCAGGACCATGAACAGCCGGTCCCCCTTCTCGTGGAACCGGTCGTAGCTCAACTCATGGCGGACCCAGGTCATGATGAGCAGGAAGGTCAGCATCCCGAGAGCCAGCCCGGCGATGTTGATCATGGAAAAAGCCCGGTTGCGGCGGAAGGCCCGCGTTGCCGTCCGGACGTAGTTCCAGGCCAGGGCCGGGACGAAGCGGGGCGCCTGCCCGGACGGGCGGCCGCTCCGCCGGGGCGTGTAGACTTTGAAGAACTGCGAGCC